>WBZP01000589.1_pt1 | contig 48651 bp, 38 predicted proteins | sample 5204301 | NCBI WGS metagenome assembly WBZP01 (sample SAMN12412401, study PRJNA552823) | activated sludge metagenome | isolation source: activated sludge from nitrification reactor of wastewater treatment plant... | place: USA: Pennsylvania | collected 2017
GACGAGTCCCTGTGTCTTTCCAATGCTAATTAATGTGTCTGCTTCTTTACTACCATTTTTTAAAACCCAAACATAATTACAAGTGCCAAACAGTTTCTCATTGTCCAACTTGGCAATTAAATTGTCAATATTACTTGTCTGGGTGTATCCGACAAAATAGGTCAATAAAAAATATGTAACAATAATTAGAGGCTTCATAAAAGTTCTGACTAACGTTTTTTACGCATGCTGATAATCAATTAGTTGCCAATTGTATTTGCTCTTTAGTCAGTCCAAATTTATCAATTTGTTTTTGGATTCTTTTGACCAAGCCAAGTTTTCTTTTTTGGTCTAAGAATAAATAACCTTCGGGGTTAATATATCTGGTTCCTTTTGTTACCATATTCCAAACTATTACTGCCAATTTTCGAGCAGTTGCACTAATAGCTGACACTCTTCCTTTCTTGAAATTGATTCTTTGGAAGAAATCTCTTAGAGGAGTGGAGTCTTTCAGATTCCCTATGGCATTTGCGGCATTTCTTAGAGCAATTTTTAAGCGATTACTTCCTTTTGGTACTTTGCTCGAAATTATTTTGCCACCAGTTTTTTTGTTGTTTGGAGCTAGTCTTAGCCAGCTGGCAAACTGTTTGGCGGTTTGAAACTTTTTTATGCCCTCTAAACCCACTTCACTGATTAAATGCAGGATTGTTCCATGAGAAAAACCTTCGATTTCCATCAGGTCAACACCTTCGAAATATTGATAACCGACGATGTTTAAATCTATATTTTTTGGTGTGTTTTTATTAATTCTTTTATGCGATTTTTTATCAATATAATGTTGCCTTTTATTGTCGTCTTGATCTATTATCTTACTGAGCATTTTTTCTATTTCTGTATCACAAGCTGTTATTTTTGTTTGAATGATTTTATACATATCAAGCTCTTGTTGTAGGGCAAATAAATAATCCATTCTCCCATTGGTTTCTAAAGCTTTAGCTATCTCGCTTTCTGATTTTCTACAGTTTCCGTGTCTAAGTTCAGCTAGTTTTTGAGGTTTTGTTTCGCCTTTGCAAATGGCTTCAATAATTGCCAATCCGGTAAGGCCACAAATGTCATTTACCACTACATCAAGCCTTAGGTTTAACAATCTCAGATATTTTTGCATCTTTTTCTGAGTACTGGCGGCCATATCCAATAGATTTGCTCTGTGACGACAGTAGGTCCTTAATTGCTCAGTAGCTTCGTCAGGCAGAAAACTACCAGACAATAGGCCTATTGAATGTAGTTTTTGAATCCAGGCACAATCTTGAATGTCAGTTTTACGGCCTTTGATGTTTTTGGTAAACTTGCCATTGCAAAGGATTACCTGAAAACCATGAGCCAAAAGCACTGCATAGAGTGCTTGCCAATAAGTACCAGTACTTTCCATAGCCACTGTGGTAATTTTGTTCTCAGCTAGCCAGTGGGCTATAGCTTTTAGGTCGTCATTAAAGACACCAAACTCACGGATATCTTTCTCTTTTTGCCCAATAGAAACCCAATGACTTCTACTACCTATGTCAATCCCTGCTGCATGAGGATTGACAATTTCCATGGAAAGTGATTCAACTTTTTGATCCATAAAATTTGAGATTTTATTTAATAAAATACTCATTGAGAGTGCTCTTTAGGAATAAAAATATTCTGAACGGGGTTCACGCTTTGGGCGTGACCGCCACTTAAGTTATGACACACACTCCAACCAGGATTGCACTCGTGCTTCCCGATAGTAATCGGGAGCAACAGTTTTAAAATCGGCCTTGCAATGAGTTCTCAAATTTAAGAATTGTTTTCTAAGTGATTCCTCGTTAGCATACTAAGTTAATGGGCGAGGCTTATATTCTGGATTGACGACAACGAAATTGTGCTTGGGTTATTGAGCCAGGTTTTACAGGAAAAATTTGATGTGTTTTTGAGCACATCAATCAAAGAGGCTCAGGAGTTATTGGAAAAGGGAGTGATTCCGCAGGCGATTGTGACAGATTTATATCTTAACAATGAAAACGGTAAGTCTCTGATCGGTTTCCTGAAAAATGATGAACAGTTTAAAAGCATTCCATTGATTGTACTCTCGGGTGATGAAAAATCAAATACCCGTATTGAGTGCCTTACCCTGGGAGCCGACGACTACATCGTGAAGCCGTTCCACCCTGAAGAGCTCACCGTAAGAATCGAAAAACTCATTATGAAGTCTGATGCTGATTTTCTGAAAAAGAAAGTGGAAAACATCAATCTTCAAAACCAAATTTCGGTTCCAAATCCTGCTCCTTCCTTCAGGAAGCGACTCTTCGACATTTTCTTATCGTCACTTGCATTACTAGCCCTATCACCTCTTTTGGTGATAGTGGCTATTTTGATTAAAATTGATTCTAAAGGCCCCGTGTTTTTCCTTTCAAAAAGAATTGGCTCGGGATATAAAGTATTTGAACTCTACAAATTCAGAACTATGAAAGTGGGTGCTGAAAAAATGATCGCCAACATGGGTCATCTCAATATGTACTCAGCTCCACAAGAAGAAATTTCCAAAAAAATAAGTGAAGAAGGTGAATTAATCAATGATGAAGGCTGGCAAAGTGAAGGCCGCATTCTTGAAAAGAAAAGTGGTGAGTCGGCTTATCTGAAATTTAAAGATGACCCCAGAATCACAAAGTTGGGTAACTTTTTAAGAAATACCAGTATCGACGAGCTTCCGCAATTAATAAATATCCTTAAAGGTGATATGTCGATAGTAGGTAACCGTCCATTGCCATTATACGAGGCCGAAAAACTTACCAGTGACCAGGCTGCGGCCCGTTTTATGGCTCCGGCAGGACTTACAGGCTTGTGGCAGGTATCAAAAAGAGGCCGTGGCGAGATGTCAGCAGAAGAACGCCAGGAACTCGACAACGAATATGCCAAAAATCATGACTGGAAAATGGATATGAAATTGGTAGCCAAAACTTTCCCGGCATTATTTCAATCTGAAAACGTATAATAATAATGACAATGAATATCCTTTTAATATTTTTCTCGCTGTCTGTATTATATCTTTTGTATTTTACTTTGATGGCATTCAAAAAAAGGCCGGTAACTTATTCCAGAGCACTTGCTGAGTCAAAAACAGACATGATTTTTATCGTGCCGGCTTATCGGGACGACGCCAGAATTCTGGAATCTGTAAAAAACATATTATCTCAGGCCGATTTTGGAACAAAAGACGAGATCGTGGTAATCGCGGACTCATTACAAACCGAGACACTTGAAAAACTTTATGCCCTTGACACCACTGTGGTAAAAGTAAAGTTTGAAAACAATACCAAAGCAATGGCCATAAATCTGGCTTTGAAAAACCTTCAAATCTGGAAAAACACTTCCAAGCTCGTAACTTTGCTCAATGCCGACAATCATCTGACCGAAGGATTTATCAGCATGACCAAAGCCGCTTATGAGCGAGGCCACAAAGTGATTCAGACACATAGAATAGCCAAAAATGCCGACACGCCAATGTCAATATTAAATGCAATAAGCGAAGAAATAAATAATGCGGTGTTTCGGCTCGGACATTTTAACGCTGGTCTGGCTACAGCTCTTTCCAGTTCAGGTCTGGTAATGGACTACGATTTGTTTAAAAAATACATGAACAAAATAGACCCTTCCACCAGTTTTGACAAACAGCTTGAACTTGATTTGTTGCTCGACAAACAGCAAATCTATTATATGGACGAGGTGTATTTGCTCGATGATAAAGTAACTAATTCCGTGGTATTTAAAAATCAACGCTCACGGTGGATTGCAGCTCAGTTATATTTTCTACGAAGCAACTTCTTTAAGGCATGGTCTGAATTGTTTGAGAATCGAAATTTTGACTTTTTCAACAAGGTGATTCAGTTTGCGATCCCTCCAAGAATCCTCTTGCTGACATTCGTTATGTTACTCAATCTGGCCGAACTTACCTTTTGGCAACCATTGTATTCCAGTTTTTATCTGACAGCCGGGCTGGGTTTAGTGTTTCTAATTGCAATTCCGGGTTATTTATACAAAAAAATATCTTTTAAAACTCTTCTTAACCTGCCATCTGTGGTGTTTAATATGGCCATAGCCATGTTTAATATTTTCAGATCAAAAAGGAGAATTGTAGAAATTTCATAAGCGTTCTAGTTGTTCAAAAAGTAAATAGGGATTTGTTTTTCGGCAATAATGTTCTGATAATCAAACCCGAATCTTGAAAGTCATACGATGGTAAGGTGTAAAGCCATGCTGTTGTATGGCTTTTCTGTGATATATGGTAGGGTAGCCTGCGTTTTCATGCCATTTGTACATAGGGTATTCCGTGGCAAGTTTTTCCATCAGATCATCGCGATAGGTTTTTGCCAGGATAGATGCTGCGGCAATGGAAAGGTACTTGCCGTCACCTTTGACAATACAAGTGTGTGGTATCATAGGATATGGTGTAAACCTGTTTCCATCCACCAGAAGGTGCTCAGGTATAATTTTTTCAGAAATCTTTTCCACCGCCCGGTGCATCGCCAAAAAACTGGCTTTCAATATGTTGATTTTATCAATTTCTAAATTTGAAGCCTCGGCCACCGCCCACACCAAAGCACTCTTTTCGATTTCGGTTCTGAGTTCCAGCCGTTGGCCTTTGTTGAGCTGCTTGGAGTCATTGAGCCATGGATGCTCATAGTCTTTGGGCAAAATCACCGCTGCTGCCACCACCGGCCCGGCCAAACAACCCCTCCCGGCCTCATCAAGTCCTGCTTCTATATAGTTTTGGTTGTAGTATGGGAGGAGCATTTTATATACAATTTTTTATCAAAGTCGGTAAATAATCGGCCAAAAACAAGGGAATGTTTATCATTCCATCCCGATACTCAAGATTTTTTGATGAGAATCTTATTTTTAGTTTTGGATCAAGCTTTTTGGAATAATAGGTTAAACTTTTACTTTTTATGTTAATATCCGATTTTACTTCTATAGGCAAAATTTCTCCATTGGTTTCGATTAAAAAATCAATTTCTGCGATTCCCTCGGAGGTGTAATAATAAGGGGCAAACATATTTGAAATTGCCTGAGAAATATAGTTTTCGGTAAGAGCCCCTTTAAACTCTGTGAAAACTTGATTGCCTTTAGCAAATATTTGATAATCAAGGCCCGAATGCACCCTTAATAAACCCACATCAAGTAAATACAATTTGAAAGCCGATAAATCAACATAGCTTTTCAAGGGTATGCCCGGCTTACTTATTTTAGATATTTTTTGCACAATTCCTGCCTGTATCAACCAGGTTAAAGCCTCTTCATATTCTCTGGCTCTTGCCCCTGATTTTATGGCCTGATATAAAAACTTCTTATTTTCTCTGGCTAATTGTGAAGGTAAAGAATCCCAAATATGATTAATTCTCATCACCATCACGGCATTGGCATGCTTTGAAAAATCTAGTCTGTAAGAGTTCAAAATTTCTTTTAAAACTGTTTCAACTTCTTCAATATTTTGCGTTTCTGACCAAATTTTGGCAGCTTCGGGCATCCCTCCTGAGATAAAATATTGACGAAAATAGTCCAACAATGGATTGAAAAAAGCCTCCGGAAATGCATTAATTGTATTATTGTTTGCAACACTTTCCAGAATTTCAAACCATTTAGGGCTTATTCCCCGAAGGTATTCTGAAAAAGTGAGAGGACACATCTCCAAAAAATTTACCTTTCCAACCGGAAAAGAGCCATCTTGACCCAAGGTAATACCCAGCAGTGAGCCTGCACATGCTACATGATACTCAGGAATGTCTTCCTGAAAATATTTTAATGTATTAAGTGCGTCTCTGCATTCCTGAATCTCATCAAAAATCACTAATGTTTTTTCGGGTAAAATAGGTTGACCATTTAATAGTGAAAGGTTTTTGACAATTTTCTCTACATCTTTTGTTTCCTGAAAGAAAGATTTAATATCAGTATTTTTCTCAAAATTGAAGTAAGCAACATTTTCATAGTGAGTCTCCCCCAATATTTTTAAAATTGAGGTTTTTCCTACCTGGCGGGCTCCCATTAGTATCAGAGGCTTCCTGTTTTTAGCGTTTTTCCAGGAAACCAATTGCGTTAAAATAGCTCTTTGAAATTGCATTTACACACTATTCGTTAGAATTGTGTGTAAATTTACACAAAAAACCAACGAATAGTGTGATTTTGGGGAAAAAGATTAGAAATGGTTTTGAAAATTTTTTGAGAAAACTTACTATTAATTTTATGAAATTATTTGAAAGCCCTCCATTGGGAATGATAAATGTATTTGAGCAATATTATGATTGAAATGATCACGCCAGCTCCGCAATCACCATCTCGCCACCTCGGGTCTTGTCTTCAAGATTTACCAGGATTTTGGCATCCAGAGGCAGGAAAATATCAATTCTTGAGCCAAATTTGATAAATCCAAACTCTTCACCTTGCGTAACCCTCTGTCCTTCAGACACATACCATACTATTCGTCGGGCCATGGCTCCTGCTATCTGACGGAAAAGTACCTCAGTACCGTTTTCATGTCGGGTTACCACAGTGGTGCGTTCATTTTCGGTGCTGCTTTTAGGGTGCCAGGCTACCAAATATTTGCCGGGATGATATTTGAAGTATGAAACCACACCCGAAAGTGGATTGAAATTAATATGTACATTAAATGGCGACATGAATATAGAAATCTGCCTTCTGGGGCCATTGAAATACTCTGTTTCAACCACTTCCTCTATCACCACCACTTTTCCATCAGCAGGAGCTATAATATGCTTTGGGTTTATTGGAGTTTTTCTGGTAGGTTTGCGGAAAAATTGCAGTACAATTAGAAATAATACAAGGCATACTACAAATAAAAAGGTATGAAGGGCGTTTTGTCCGGGAGTAAAATATTTTACGAGGCTAAAAACCAATGCAAGCGTAATGGTCGAAACGAGTAGTGTTCCAGTGCCTTCTTTATGTATTGTCATCCGATATATTTCTAAAAATTTTCCAAATATACGGCAAAATTTGATTTCCTGATAAAAACACTGTCCTGCGGGCATGACCTTTGCAGGGTTTAGAATATATGAACGAACACATTAATTTTTGGAGAATCTGGGAAAACAGAGAAAAATTCCCTCTTTTTTTCGCCTTTTCTTGCCTTATTCTGGCTTTGGTTGCATCCGTTTACCTGTACTTTTACGGTCATGAGCTGGTGTTTGGATGGGACACCGTAAGTGAACTTCACGAAAAAATCGTGAGCTTGCCTGCCTATTATTTTGACGATTTTGGTTTTACTTCTTCCTCTCCGGTATGGTTCATAAAAGAGCGTTACCTTCCCGCACCGGCACATATTTCGGGCTGGGTTTATCATTTAGTCTGGTTAACCATCACCTTGGGGCTTTCATTTTTACTGACTGGCTTTGCCCGATTACGCGGTGCCTGGTTTCTGGTTGGAGCTCTGGTTTTGGGTGGTTTTTTGACCAGTTTCCGACTCGAAAATCTTTTTCTGACCAACTCTCAAATTCCTTTTTTAATCGCCTTTGGTTTACTGGGGGCGGTTTATTATCTGAGCAATTATTATGGTACACGCTTAAAGTCTTACCAGATTTTGCCTGTATGGGTTTTAATTTGGGGGTTATTTAGTATTGTTTCGGTTAAGTTTTCTGCAATAAATGCTCCGGTAGCGGGCTTAGTGGCTTATGGTCTGGTAGCCATGATTGTTATTACAGTCATTTTTACTTTTTTATCTTCGCATGAATCTTTCGCTGGCCTGGTATGGCTGGTTTCTAAAAATGCACAGAAAGGCAAGAATTCCCTGCCACAGTATTTCATAATTTCGGGAATATTTTTTGCAAATATTCTTTTGATTTATCTCGAAAACGCCAACCGGATCGAGGACACAGGTTTTCTTTTACCTCCTCTTTTTATATTTATACTAAACGGCTTGCTGGGAATTTGGGGATTTAAACAAATCAGCGAACAGCGGCAATGGTTTAGTTATCGTCAGACAGGCTTATATCTATACACAGGTCTATTTTTGATTGGAATAGCAACTTTCATTTTTGCATACGCTACAGCCAGTGATTCACTTATTGAGCTACTCAGCGACCTCGTGAGTATCAGTACCCTTGCATTAAGCGTAAGTTTTTTTGTATATGTACTTATCAACTACAACCAATTGTTTAAGGCGGGGCTTGATGTACATAAGGTACTTTATAAATCGCCTTTTAACCGACTGATTTTTGCAAGAACAGCGGCGGCGTTTATCATTTTGATTCTGTTTTCTTTTAAAAGCTATTTTTCCTATTTTCAGTTACAGTCTGCCCTCTTGAGTAGTATTGCTGATTTTTACCAAAAAGAAGGCGACCTAAAATCAGCTGAGACTTATTACAAAAACTCAACCCATTACGAGCTTTACAATCAAAAAGCCAATCTATCACTTGCTTCATTGGCTGCTACCCAAAATGATAAAATTAACGCTGCATTTTTTTATAACCAATCATTACAAAAAAGTCCGTCAGAACAAGCAATCCTGGGCTTAAGTGCCAGTCTGGAAAACGAAAACATGTATTTTGATGCCATTTTTGCTTTAAAAAACGGTCAGAAAAATTTCCCCAATTCCAGTAGGATATTTACCAATCTGGCATTTTTACAATCAAAATCAAAAGTAACTGACAGTGTGCTGATTAACCTTGATTTGGCATTAAAAAATTGTAAAAACTGTGATATAGAATCTTCCAATTTTCTGGCGTTTTGGATAGAAAATGGTAAGGCTGAAAAACTGGAAGAAATGGTGGCTTTGGGCGGAAAATCAGAAAGCAAATCATATTTGGCCAATCGCTCAGCTATTGATCGCATTATTCTTAAAAATTCAATCGATATAAAACCTACCGTGTCTAAAGACTCAATATTAGACATGGCTTCTGCGGCTTTGATTTTTAATCAGATCAGTAATCCAAAAGTAAAAACAGAAAGTTGCTTTTCTGCTAAAGAAATATCGGGATTACAATTACAAAATGCCAATGATCCGGTATTTGAAGAGCTAAGTTGGACATATGCCAATCAACAGTTTTTACGGGAATCAAAATTGTCAGGTATTAAACAATTGACTGTTCTTGCCGAAGCTAAAACCAGATTTAAAAGTATTTATAACCAAAACCTGGCCTTATGGTTGCTTCAGGAAGGTCTTGTAAATCAGGCCATTGAACGCTTAAAAATAGCGGGAGACTCCACCTCTGTCAGCGTATTAATGAAATCTGATATCCGACAAAAAATGGAAAAGTCCCAGCAAGACCAGGCTAAAAAGCTTTCCCAAAATCTAACGCTGGCAAACTATTCTAAAATATTAAATAAAGCCCCGCTAAACCCCTATTTGCTTGAGAAAACAGCAGATTTTCTTTCTACAAAAAAGAAAGATACTGAAGCCTACAACCTGCTGTTTTATGCCACTGAAATCAATAAGGATTCGCCCGTTATCTGGAAATCTTATATCAGAAAAGCTCTGGATCTGGCTCAGTGGGATTACGCAAATGAAGGTCTGGAAAATTTAAAACCTTTGGTAAATAATGCAGAATATCTGGATTATAAAAATTTGATTTCTCAGAAAAAACAAAAAACGCTCTCCACTGATTTTTAAATAAAAAAGCTTGAAAATGAGTTGAAAATAATAAATATCAGGCAAAAAATCTAAATTATGGCGGATTTTGCTAAATTTGCCTACTTTTGTAAAAAACCAGAATTTTCAAAAAATAACAGAAATGAAATTAGTTGTTTCGTCGTCAGAACTTGTAAAAAACCTTTCAAATATAAGTGGGGTGATTGCCCCAAATCCATTGGTCCCCATACTCGAAAACTTCCTTTTCGAACTTGAAAAATCTACGCTTACCATCACCGCTTCTGACATGCAGACGGTAATGGTTTCTGAGGTTACGGTTGACTCCTCTGATACGGTTTCGGTGGCAATTCCTGCAAAACTCTTGATGGATACACTCCGCAGTTTGCCTGATCAGCCGATTACCATCAATATCAGCAAAGATACTTTTGGTGTGGAAATTACAACCAGCAACGGTCGCTTCAAAATTGCAGGTGAAAACCCTCTGGATTTCCCGAAAGCACCACAAGTGAATCGTAACTTTAATATTGAGTTAGACTCTCATACCTTGGCATCAGCCATTAATAATACACTTTTTGCCACCAGCACCGACGACCTCCGTCCTGCTATGACTGGTGTATTTGTTGATATTCAAGAAGATAGCACCACATTTGTAGCTACCGATGGCCACCGGTTGATTCGCTATCGCAGAGAAGATATTAAATCGGCTACACCCACTACGATGATTCTTCCGCGTAAGGCACTGAACCTTATCAAGTCGTCTTTGCCTTCTGAAAATGTGCCGGTTGTGACAGAATTCAGTAATTCCAATGCTTTCTTTAGCTTTGGAAATATTAAATTGATTTGTCGTCTTATTGATGAAAGATATCCTGATTACGAAAACGTAATTCCTAAGGCCAATCCCAACAAAATGACTATTGAAAGATCGAAATTCTTAAGCTCATTGAAAAGGATTGCGATTTTCTCCAACAAAACGACTCACCAGATCAGACTTAAAATCACTGCCACAGAGTTGACAATCTCTGCAGAGGATTTGGATTATTCTAACGAAGCCGTAGAAAAAATTGACTGTGAGTTTGCGGGCGAAGATATGGAAATCGGCTTCAACGCCAAGTTTTTGGCCGAAATGTTGAGCAACCTGGGCTCATCGACTGTTACGCTTGAACTCTCAATGCCTAACCGTGCGGGTTTGATTATCCCTGCCGACAAAGAAGAAAACGAAGACATCCTGATGCTCGTGATGCCGGTAATGTTGAACTCCTATAATTGATAAATCAAAACCAAGGATATTGAAAAGCCACTCGAAAGGGTGGCTTTTGTGTTATTAAATCGAGTTATTAAACTTTTACCCAAAAATGATGAAGCTCGATAGAAGTATTGTCCTTTCTTATATGATTTGATTTTAGCTTTCCGATGACGTTGAAATACACCGTCTTTAATTTTTCAGAATTATCCCATTTTGCATCTTCCACCCAACTGTTAACTCTCTCATGCCAATAGTGAAATTCATTTTCTTTTATGTATGCAATCATTCCATTGACTTGTATAGCTCTATCATTGTTATCCATACCATGAAATAAGTCCTTGAATCTTTGAATTCCTCCACCTTCACCGTAAACATACTCATACTCTTTCCTATTCTTACTTGGCGGTGTCGGTAAAATTTTAGCTTCAATTGTAAAAAATAAATTAGATCCAAAATATACTCCAATATCTACTGTTCTATTTCCTTGTTGAGAATTTTCTCTAGTAAAGTTAAATTTTGATTGACATTGATTGGTTAAGAAAACCGTTAAAGCTTGTGTATGTTGGTTTTCGTTTTTTTTCTTTTTTAAAATTTGATTAAACTCATTAGAAGATGTAAAGTTTGGCAACTCCAATTCCATGTATTTAATTAATTCCTCGGGAAGCGAATCTTTTTCTAATTGTCTGAATTCATTTATTCCTTTCATGTGTGAAATGCAATTAATAGCCCGAGTTTTTTAATTCAAAATAAGTTTCATCGGCATCACGAAGGGCTATTGACTTAAACCAGTACCTAAATGCTTTAGGTTTAATAAAGAAAACACAATCAAAGCCATCTATGTGTTTATAGAATCTTATTACTCTTCTATAAATGGCTCCACCATTGTTTAGCTCATTATCAATTAATCTTTTTACATTAATATCCAATTCATCGGTATAACTGGCAACTAAAGCCTTATCTGGCCCGAAACCAAACTGAGTAACGAAATAATTAGAGCTTTCGAAAATCTGGCCTATTTGCCATGATTTATTATTCTTTGCATAGATTTCATTTAATGTTAAGCAGAAAATTTGGCAATAGTCTTCTAATTGAGATTTTGAAGCTTTTTTATGAAAAATATGACCGTCTTTGTTTGGTCCAATGGATTTACCAAGATGCCTATAATAATTTAAAACATCATCAACTAATATTTCTTCATTATTTGATAAATCAAGATATTTTGATTCCTCAGGATAAGGCAATTTATCAAAATCTTCTTTTACTAAAGAAGTTTCATGATAAACAACAGCCTTTGGTGAGGTTGATAAAATAAATGCACGATATAATTTCGAGTATTTGGTGCTTTTGTAAATCCTATTATAAATTTCGTACAATTCCTCTCGGTTACTTTCGGGTGCAGAAATACCTACAAAACTACTATTAAAGCATAAATATTCATCAACATAAGCCATTGGTATTGATGACTTTTCCAAAACTAACTTAAATATAATATGTGGTTTTTGGAATAATTTCTCGTTCCTAATGTTCCAAAAATATTCAGTACTCTCTATCAGTTCTTTCGAATAATTACCCCTTTCATCAAATGATTTAGGTTTTATTCTATACTTTCCATTTAAAAATGACGCTTGAGAATTTTGACTTACATCACCATATTGTCCAATATAGCCATTGTTATACATCCAATTATCAGAATTTTCTTTTTTCCCAATGTAATCATTCAAAGTTGGCAATAAACTAAGTTTATAAATTAAATGAAACAAACGCCCCCCGCCTAATAGATTCGTTTTCCAAACAAATTGTTTTGTTTCATCTATTGCCCAATTCCACTTAACTGTATGAATATCATAATTGTCAATTTCAAAACGGCTTCCTAATTCAGTTGAAATAGTACGCTTTACAACAATATGTTGAATAGACTGTTGTTCTGAAGGCTTATTTTTGGCAATTATTGCAGTAACTGGGGTTCTGCCCGTCTTCTTTGCGTTTTCAGAACTTCCTCTGATTTTCTTTGTGAATAATGATTCTCTTAAATGCGTAAAATCATAAATATTTGAGATGGTAAAATCAGAGAATAAACTCTCTCTATATTTATTCGCTGTATCCGATTTGCTATACAATAAAACATTAGAAGGAATAATCATACAAACCTTTTTTGATAAAGCAATTGAACCTTCAAAAAAGTGAAGTGCCAAGTTGGAATTTGGAATATTAGTATGTTTTAAATTAATCGTTTTTAGGAACGTCTCATTAATAACCTCCTTCTTATTAACCCCATTTTCAAGATTAAATGGTGGGTTTCCTAATACTAAATCAAAACACTCACCATTCTTTTTTGCATCCGCAGCCCATTCAAAAAAGTTATTCTGGATAATATTCTTTTCTGTTAAATCTTTGAACTTTAAATTATTCCAGATTTCCTTTGGGCTTAGCTTGTCAACCAAAGCTGTGGTAAGGCTCAAGACAGTTACCAGAGTTGCCATTTCTTTGGTATCAACGCCGAATATATTATTTTCTAAAATTTTCTTTGCAGTTATACTATCAGGATAAGAGATTTTATGTTCTGTACTATTATTAATTGCCCACCATTGAAGCAATCTCTTAAATGCAGCGACTAAAAACACACCTGACCCACATGCTGGATCAAGAATTTTGAACTTTTCATTTTTGAATTTTTCTGCATCAGAAAGAGGCATTACCTCATCAATCAAAAAATTAACCAAATGAATAGGAGTATAAACAACTCCTTTGTCCTCAGCATTATTAGTTCTTAACTCTTCTGCTTGAATGAAGTTTTCATAAATTGCACTGATAATTTCAGTTGGTAAATATTTAAAATCATATAAACCCCAAATAAACATCTGTTGTGTATGAATATCTCTATCAGGCTTTAAAAAGTTTAAAAGTTCAGTTAAATCTGAATTATATATTATATCTTTTTCATAACCTGTGAATTTATCAAAAATTTTACCATTAAACTCATTTGACAGTTCCTCGAAAACACTTAAACATAAATTTTTTTTAACTGCCTCAACATAATTGTTTATACTTAACTTATTATATATTTCATGGAGTGTGTGTTTACCATGTTCGTCTTGTCCTTTTTCTTCCAAAAACTTTATCAATAAGCTAGTAATCAATAATTTATCAACTACTGAAGGGTGATTTTTAAAACTATCAGTCTGCAAAATTTTTTTTCGGACTGACATTAAGTAATTTAACAAATAAAAATAGGGGCTATTAGCTTCATTTAATCTGTTTTGGAATTCAGATTGCTCCCAAAATGTACCAGTGCCAAATAATCTCGCAGAAAAAGTTTCCTGTTCGAATTCTTCAATTGCACTGCTTGTAAGAACTAAATCTTCATTTATATATGGTTTTTTATCTTTATCAATGGCAGTTGGCTTCCTTGCATTGATAATATTTATTCGAGATTTACCATAGATAATATAAATCTCATTTCGACCTGCACTCCAAAGTGATGCATGAAGTCTTGAATGCTCATCGCTTCGAAACGGTAGAACTTCTTCTTTAAAAATACAAACGGCTGGTTCAGAGTGATATGGCTTACTTTCATTAACTCTAAAAAATCTGCGAAAATATACTGCTTCTGCTTTTAAGTTGCTTATTTCTGAAATATAGATTAACTCAGAATTATTTTCTGCTGATCCAATATCATTACAGAAAACAAGCCCATTAGCTGTATTAAAATCTAATATTTCTTGAATCATTTTTCGGAAGTAAGGATAAAATTAATTGATTCAATTTTTGATTCAAAGAAATTGCTAAGATAAGTGCCATTTTGTTTGAAGTATCAAAATAGAGTAAGAATTGTGCTTATATATAGTTGAATTCTATTACATGGTCAAGTTTTACATTCTATCTCTTTCAAATACTAAATATTCAAATTTAAATAGGTTGCAAAAAATCATTTTTACCACAAAAAAAACAGCCCTCTGTTGCCGGAGAGCTGCTCTTAATAACAATCTATATAGAAACACTTACGATCCTCTTTCTTTCTTAACTACCTCGTCGGCGATGTTTGTAGGTACAAAATCGTAATGAGAGAAAGTCAAGTTTGCCGTAGCACGGCCAGAAGACATGGTACGTAGATCAGTCACATAGCCAAACATCTCTGACAAAGGCACGTCAGCTTTGATTACTTGTGAGCCGGCTTTGGTATCCATACCTTTCATCATACCTCTACGACGGTTAAGGTCACCTGTGATTGGTCCGGTGTATTCGTCCGGAGTCAATACTTCAAGAGCCATGATTGGTTCAAGCAATTTGGCACCAGCCAATTTACCTGCTTCACGGAATCCCATACGTGCGGCCAATTCGAAAGACAATGAATCTGAATCGACATCGTGGAATGAACCGTGGAACAATCTCACTTTGAATGAGTCAACAGGGAAGCCAGCCAAAGGACCATTTTTCATAGCTTCTTTAAAACCTTTCTCGATAGCCGGGATAAATTCACGAGGAATAACACCACCCACGATATTGTTCACAAACTGTAAACCTGTCTTTTTCTCTTTTCCTTCCTCGTCGTCGTCTCTTGGACCAAATTCAAACACGATATCGGCAAATTTACCTTTACCACCCGATTGTTTTTTGTAAACTTCACGGTGTTCAACAGTCTTGGTGAAGGTCTCTTTGTAAGCCACCTGAGGAGCACCCTGGTTAACTTCCACTTTGAATTCACGACGCATACGATCGATGATAATCTCAAGGTGAAGCTCACCCATACCTCTCATGATAGTCTGGCCTGTTTCTTCGTTGGTTTCAACTGTAAGGGTTGGATCTTCTTCGATTAGTTTACCGATAGCCTTAGAGAAGTTGTCCTGATCGGCAGTTTTCTTAGGCTCGATTGCATAACCGATTACAGGATCAGGGAATACCATAGATTCCAATACGATCGGATTCTTTTCGTCAGAAAGGGTATCTCCTGTTTTGATATCTTTAAAACCTACTACAGCGGCAATATCACCTGCCTCAAGTACGTCGATTTGGTTTTGCTTATTGGCATGCATCTGGAAGATACGTGAAATACGCTCTTTGTTGCCCGAACGGTTGTTCAGCACGTATGATCCCGAAGGAAGTGTTCCTGAATAAGATCTTACGAAACAAAGACGACCAACGTAAGGGTCAGTTGCGATTTTAAAAGCAAGAGCAGCAAATGGCTCGCTTGCATCTGGCTTACGCAATACCTCTGCACCTGTATCAGGGTTAGTACCTTTGATACCTTCTCTATCCAATGGCGAAGGCAATAAAGCCATCACAAGGTCAAGCATGGTTTGTACCCCTTTGTTTTTGAATGAAGAACCGCACAACATAGGAACGATCTTCATGTCAATTACTGCTGCACGGAGGGCGGCAAGGATTTCATCTTCAGTGATTGAGTTTGGATCCTCGAAGTATTTCTCCATCAAAGTCTCGTCATACTCAGCTACGGCTTCAAGTAATTTCTCTCTCCATTCAGCTACTTCCTCAACCATATCGTCAGGAATTGGCACTTCGGTGAAGGTCATACCTTTATCAGCCTCGTTCCAAACCATCCCGCGGTTGTTGATCAAGTCAACCACCCCTTTAAAGTTTTCTTCGGCACCGATAGGCAATTGCAATGGCACTGCATGCGAGCCCAACATTTCTTTCACTTGCTTACACACGTTAAGGAAGTCGGCACCAGAACGGTCCATTTTGTTTACGAAGCCCAAACGAGCAACGTTATAGTTATTGGCCAAACGCCAGTTTGTTTCTGATTGTGGCTCTACACCGTCAACGGCACTGAAAAGGAAAACCAGACCGTCAAGTACACGAAGTGAGCGGTTAACTTCCACAGTAAAGTCAACGTGACCCGGAGTATCAATGATGTTGATGTGGTAGTTATCTCCCCTGTATTTCCAGTTTACAGTAGTGGCAGCCGAAGTAATGGTGATACCTCTTTCCTGCTCCTGCTCCATCCAGTCCATGGTAGCTCCACCGTCGTGTACTTCACCAATTTTGTGGTTCACACCAGAGTAGTAAAGGATACGCTCCGTGGTTGTGGTTTTACCGGCATCAATGTGAGCGGCAATACCGATGTTTCTTGTAAATTTTAAATCGCGAGCCATTTTTTAATTGTTTTTTTCTGAACAGCTTTTTTATTCAGTTTTATTCGAAATTTATTGACTTTTTGTTTCGGGCTGCAAAATTATAAAAAAAATGCATAAATCGAAACACATTGGGTTATAATAGTTTAAGAAATTGTAAAATATGGTTAAAAAGGGTTGATTCGTAGATTTTTCCCGGAAAAACGTCTCAGAAATTTGTCTAATTGTTTGAAAATATGGCATTTTAATGATTTACCCGGTATAAGATTTACAAATAAATTTTCGTTAATCATTAAACATTTTATAGTTTTACCAAATATTTAAGACCATCCATTATGAAAGAAGCAGAAGAAGAAGAAAACCAAATCAATATAGAACTTTCTGAAGAAATGGCCGAAGGGGTTTATGCCAACCTGGCCATGATAGCCCATTCCAATTCAGAATTTGTGCTGGACTTTATCCGCTTAATGCCGGGGGTGCCGAAAGCCAAAGTGAAATCGAGGGTAATCCTTACGCCCGAGCATGCTCAGAGGCTGCTGTTGGCTCTGCAGGATAATATCAGAAAATATGAGGCTAATTTTGGTGAAATACGCCAATCCAACGATCCTATTCCCTTTCCGATGAACTTCGGCGGGCCTATGGGCGAGGCGTAAGCGTATTTATTTTCAAAAGATAACGCAATACCGAATTCCAGATCGTATTGCGTTTTTTTGTGCCTAAATATCTTTATTCTCAAAAAACATGTAAAAAATCATATATACACTTGTATATAAGTCAGTGGAATTGTGATAACTTTTTAATAACATTTGGTCGGAGATTTTGCCCGGGATTGGATAATTAAATGACATTTTCAAACTTTAAAAGTTTATGAAATGAAAACGGCCAAATTATCTAAAATTATTCTTTATGCTTTAATTTTACTAGGTTCAGTTCTACTTTTTACCAGTTGCAATCTTTTTGGGTTTCTCAACAAAAAATCAAATAAAGATGTAAAAGAAGGTTCATTTATTAGTACAAATCCTACTGACCCTCAGTTTGTTAAGCTCATCACCGCCAAAGACGAAGAGGTTAGTGTTTTTGGAGAAAGAGATGCCAGTGGCTTACCTTCAAAAATTAGACAAATCAACATTAAAGATTCAAAGGGGGAGAATTATTCTTTTTTCTATAATAAAGATGGAAAACTTACTACTGCCGTGGCCGACAATGGTACCGTCTTTAATTATAAATGGCTGGGAAATAATAAAATAGCCTTGAATATCATATGTAATGATGGAAAAAACCAAATTGATACAGAAATTGATTTGGCAGAAATTCAGCCCAAAAGCATAAAAAATATTAATACTACTGCAAAAATCAGAAGCAATGCTGGCGTTAATTCTAAAATAAGGTTTACACCAATTGAAAGCCCGGTAGAAAAACCTCTACTTATCAAATCAGCAAAAGTTTACGAGGATGGCACGGTGCATAATTTGACGGTGACTTCCTGCGGGGCACTTTCTAATTATGAGGTACTTAAAGTAAATATTGTAGATCAGGCAGGTATTACCGTATTAAAAGAACTCAATGCAGTTTGGGTTGGAAAAGGAAAATATACCATTACTGTTCCATCAGGATTGGCCCCCGAATTAGATCCGCAAAAAACAGCGGAAGCACTTGCAAAAGTTCTTTCAAAATATTGTGATGCAGCCGGGCTTGTAGGCGGAATGTCTGAACAAATATTACTTACTACAAGTGCTTGTGCATATATTTCCGGGAAACTGGCTTTGACAGGAGTTGGTGTTACGGTGGCACCTACAGTTGGAGCTGCTTGCACAGGGGTCACTTCCGCTATGGCGGTTTATTGTGCCACTTTGGGGGCATCAGGTCCACCTGAAACCGCCTCCGTTTTGGATAAAATGTTAGAGTTGAAGTTTTTGGATTACTTCAAATTAACCGGCGGAATAAGGATGCACGTTTACTTTAAAGTTTTTACCGAAGGTGTTTCAAGCGGTACTAAAATAGTTGGATTTAATGTTGCTGACGGAGTTCCTTCCAATTTGAAAGCTGAAATGTCTGAAAATGCAAAACCAATGGTAAAATACCTTGAGCTGTCGCCATCTTCTCCTTCCGAAGGACAAGACTACACCATTACAGCCGGGGTTTACTGTCTCCCGGTGGGTAGTACCGTAACTATAAGTATGGCGGGCAGCGACGGTTATTCTGATTCAGAGACTTATACCATTAATGATGTTTCACAATCTTCGGGTAATTTTAGTTTGGCAATTCCCGGGGCAGACAAGGGAGTAAGAGATGAAATTACCGTAACTGTGACTACTCCAGAAGGTAGTGTAATTACAAAATCAGCATCTTTGGTTTTTGGAAACTAGGGTTAATAGTTGTTCAAAGTTTTAATTTTTGAGGTGGAGTTAGAAATTGCTCCACCTTTTTATATTATTACAATTACATTTGCATTATTGATGACTATTCTCCAAAAAATGAAGTTTATATTCTCAGTTGTTTTCTTTTTTTCAATTGTTTTAGGTTTAAATGCCCAGGAGTTAAAATCTCTCAAAAAACACATCTACTATCTTGCCGATGACAAAATGAAGGGCCGTGGCACCGGTAGTAAACAAGCCATGAAGGCCTCGGAATATGTGAAGAAGGAATTTAAAAAATACGGCCTTAAACCCCTTGGAACCGATGGCTATTATCAAAATTTCAAAGCAAAAGTAAGAAAAGTCGTGGTGCCCGACAGCATCCGTGACTCCAGAAACGTGATTGGTTTTCTGGACAATGGCTCCGGGAAAACCATCGTGATCGGAGCACATTATGATCATATCGGTGAGGGAAAACAAGGAAGTCTGAAAGATTCCACGGCCTATGGCAAAATCCATAACGGTGCCGACGACAACGCCTCAGGGGTAGCTGGTTTACTGGAATTAGCCCGGTATTTTGCACAAAACAATGAAAAAGAGCCCTTTAATATTCTGTTTATTTCATTTGGAGCGGAAGAGTTGGGTCTTGTAGGCTCCAAATATTTTGTAGCAAATCCGACTATCAATTTGAAAACGGTTCATTTTATGCTCAATATGGATATGATTGGTCGGCTCAACAAAGAAAGCGGCGTGGCGATAATCGGTTATGGCAGCTCGCCTGAGTTTGAGACTATTTTTTCGGGCATAAATAAAGAAAAACATGTGAAATTTTATACCGGTTATGAAGGTTGGGGCGGCTCAGACCAAACCTCATTTTATGAAAAAGACATTCCGGTGCTGTTTTTCCATACTGGAGGCCACGAAGATTATCACAAACCCACCGACGACGCTCCTAAAGTAGATTACACTTCTCTAAAAGGCATACTGGAACTGGAAAAAGAAATAATTGTCCGCAGTTTTGAGGTGGGGAAAATGAATTTCAGAAGTACAGATAAAAAGTAAGTCAGAAGGCTATGTACCAAAATTACTATTTGAATAAAATATCCTTTTTGTAGTCTCTGGGGCTCTGACCTTTAATTTGTTTGAAAGTTTTACTGAAATGTGAAATGCTGTTAAAACCACTGCTAAAGCATACGTCAGACACCGGAACTCCAGTATGAAGAAGCTTGCAGGCATTGTTTACTCTAAATTCGTTAAGAAAATCAGTAAAAGTTAGGTGAGTCATTTTTTTAAAATATCTGCAAAATGACGGCACTGAAAGGTTGGCGATTTCAGCGACGGTTTCAATCCTTATCTCTTCGGTGTAGTTTTCCTCCACAAAAGAATATATTCTGTTGATGCGGTCTTCATCTTTGTGCCTGAAATCAAACTTGGAAAGCGGGTCATTAAGCACCTGATATTCTGAAGATTCTGAAAGGATTTTAAAAATTTCCAGCAAGGCTATCAGTCTGTCAATGCCCGTTTTAAGTGCGAGTTGTTCCATTAGAAAAGAAACTGATTTTTTTGTTTTTCCAAAAAAACTAATTCCAAAAGATGCCTTTTCAAACAACCTTTTTACTTTGGCCAACTCAGGAACATTTAAAAAATCCTGTCCCAAAAAATCTTGCTGTAATTGTACGATAATCTCTTCATGCTCGCCAATTACACCATAACCCAAACCCGTATGTGGAAGATTGGGACCCAAAAACATGACTTCACCCTCGGTATATTGCCCCATATGATTACCCACATGAAGCTTTCCTGTTCCTTTTTTTACATAAATAATCTCATATTCAGGATGTTGGTGCCAAAAAAATCTATCATTTTCTGATTTCCAATGTATCAGTTTAAATGAACTTCCCTGATCAGGTGCAATTTTCTCAAATTGAAGTTTCATGCTTTAATTACCCTTATTTTGCCTTAAAATTACAGCAAAATGTTAAAATAAAACAAATATAGGAAAATAGAGTAATATTTTTTTTACAAAAAAAGATGCAATTTTGTAATGAAAAAAGGAAGGCTGGTCTTTCCAGAGACGAATAAATACTTAAGGTAACCAAATAAAAAATATAGCTGGGAATGATTCCGGCTATTTTTTTTGCTTCAAATACGCTACCAGTTTTTTAATGGCCACTGCTCTATGGCTTATCTGGTTTTTTTGAATGGAGTTCATCTGGGCAAAAGTTGTATCGAAGCCTTGTGGTATAAAAATCGGATCATATCCAAAACCATCATTACCTATGGGCTCGTAATTGATCTTTCCTTCTACTGATCCTTCAAACTGTGTGGTTTCTCCGTTCAGGTTGAGCGAAATCACGGTTCTGAATCTTGCTGAGCGGTTTTCAAAGTTCTTCATTTCTGTCAACACTTTCGCGATATTGGCCTCATGGTTGCCATGGACACCCGAATACCGAGCCGAAAACACCCCCGGCCTACCTTCAAGAGCATCAATTTCGAGACCTGAATCATCGGAAATGCAATTGATACCGAACTTTTCAAATACAAAATCAGACTTTATTTTTGAGTTTTCTTCGAAAGTAATCCCTGTTTCCTCAATATCCTCAAAGCATCCGATATCACTCAAAGTCTTGACAATAAACTCGTTACCCAAAAGTTGTTTAAGTTCTTCTATTTTATGTTGGTTGTTTGATGCAAGACAGATCTCCATATTTGTAATAAAAAATTAAGCCACTCCTTCTTTCATTCTTTCGGCGTTTTCGGCTATTCTGAGTTTTTCAATAAACTCTCCAATCTGACCCTCCATCACAGTTGGAAGATTATAAACCGTGAAACCTATCCGGTGGTCTGTAACCCTACCCTGGGGATAGTTGTAAGTCCTGATTTTGTCAGAACGGTCGCCAGAGCCAACCATGGATTTCCGTTCACCGGCGATGGCTTCGTTGTGCTTGGCCAGTTCAATTTCATAAAGTCTCGATCTGAGGACCGACATTGCCTTGTCAAAGTTTTTGATCTGCGAGCGTTCGTCCTGACACTGTACTACCACTCCAGTTGGTATGTGGGTAACTCTTACGGCCGAATAAGTTGTGTTAACTGACTGACCACCAGCCCCTGAAGAACAAAATGTGTCTTTTCTGATATCATTCATATTGATCTGAACGTCCACTTCGTCAGCCTCAGGAAGTACGGCAACTGTGGCAGCAGAAGTGTGAATTCTTCCCTGAGATTCGGTTGCCGGTACTCGTTGCACCCGATGTACCCCCGATTCATATTTTAGTTTACCATATACATCTTCTCCTTTCACACTTACCACAATCTCCTTATAACCCCCGGAAGGAGCGTCTGTAAAATCCATAACCTGAAACTGCCAACCCTGGGTTGTTGCAAATCGCTGGTACATTCGGAACAGATCTCCTGCAAAAATCGCCGCTTCATCGCCACCGGTTCCTCCTCTGATTTCCAGAAAACAATCTTTGCTGTCATTGGGATCTTTCGGAATCAGCATTTCTTTCAAAATTTCCTCTGCTCCTATTTTTTTGGGTTGAAGTTCTTCCAGCTCCATTTTGGCCATCTCACGCATCTCTTCGTCTTTTTCTGTTTCCAGAATCTGCCGGGCTTCATCGAGATTAGCTAAAATGAGTCTGTAAGCCTGATATTCCTGGACAACCTTCTCGAGATCACGGTATTCCTTGCTGATTTTCTTAAACTTATCCATATCAGAAACCACCTCAGGCATGGTAATCTGCTGGCTAACTTCTTCAAATCGCTCTTTAATTGCTTCTAGCTGTTCTATCAACATTTAACTCAAAATAGAATTTGGGATGCAAAATTACTATAAAATACCCGAAAACTCCCGGGTATTAAGTCTCATTTTGGAAAACAGAAATGGTTTTCAAAAAGTTTGATGCTGGAAAAAGGGCTTGAGCAGGTACTTTTTCCAAAATAAAAACACCTGTTAGTCAGCAATTTCAATCTTTGGGTTCTGAATCAGATTTCTGGTTGTGAATCCGGGAAAGAGAATTGGGGTGCACATTAAGCAAAGAAGCCAGGTGCTTAATCTTAATTTCTTTTCTAAAAAGATATGGCTTGGTTTGAAAAAGCAGTTCTTCTCTTTTTTGTGTGGGCCAAATTTTTAGCAAAATCTGATGCTCCCTTATTTCATGCAGATTTTGAAAATAAACTTTATTCATCACAATTGACATCTTGGGATTTTCAAGCAGCATTTGTTCAAACTTTTCCTTATTGGTTTTCAAAACCTGGGCATTGGTCAGTGCCTCTACAGAAATTCTGGATGGTTCTCCCGACATAAAATTGCTTACATCAAGCACAGCTTCTCCTTCTACCGAAATCCACAGCGTGTGTTCTTCATCGTTTATAAGTGTGAATTCTCTGAAAACGCCTTTGGTAATGAATAGAACAGAATCGGAAGACTTTCCCATTTCTATGGGCATCTCGCCTTTTTTAAAACTTATTTCTTCAAAAATCGATATAATTTTTTTGAATTCGGGAGCTGTAAGTGGAATTAAACTCTTCAAAAAATCTTTAAACAATTTCTGCGAATGTGTCATTTTTTAATTTTGGGTGTTTTACTATTTCTATAATTGTGAATTATCGTCAAATCTGGTAAAATTCCAGAGCCTTTAGTGGTGTAAGGATTTATTTTGCCGGCAAAACTATCACACACTAATCCTTGCTAAAGTCCAATTTTGGGCAGTCTACCATCTGCTTTTATTGGGATTGAATAAAATTCGACCACAAATGTTATTTCGAAAAACAATATTTACAAGACTATTTTGCGATTTGTTATACCAAAACTAACCGTTGTTAGAAAAATCAAGGAAATTCAACAGTTTAGTAATCAAGATTGTAGAATCTGAATCAAAAAATAAGCGGCGACGACAAAACTTTAAAAAAGTCACATTTGTTTACATTTATTTTGAAAAATTTTTTGGAAATTAAAAACTAAAAATTCCCATGGATATATTTTATGAGATTGGCAGAGGCTAGTCCAACTTTTGAAACAGGATGTGTAAAGTTATTATTCATTACACTAAAAATCAATACTCTTCCGCTCAAGGTTTTTATATATCCACTTATGTTGTAAACTCCTGACATAGAGCCGGTCTTGGCAAAAACATAGGGTGGCTCGGTTGATGCAAAATACCTTTTTAGTGTGCCGGTTTTCCCTCCAATCGCCATCAGTCCGAATAATCTTTCCTGAGGAAATTCAGAAAGCAGCTTATCCAGCAATTTCACATTGTCTCTGCCCGTAACCAGATTATATCTCGACAATCCACTACCATCAACAAGTAGTGGTTTATCCGGCAAATCGGAAAGTAGTTTCTCTGTAATGCGGCTTATCGCTTTTGTAGTGGAAAGCGTATCGGTGAGTTGTCCACCGGCCATCAACATCATTTGCTCCGCCAGCATGTTGTCAGATACCTGCATCATCCGTCTCAAAACGGTATCAATAGGCATAGAAAAGACGGTTTTTGCTTCTGAAAAATCAGTTTTAGAGGTCAAAACTACATTTTTTTTGAGGGTGTCAGCAAGAAGTTTTATGGTAAGAGCGTCGGAAATTTTCAAAGGGATATCTTGTCTGAAATCCGGTTTGAGTTTTTCGGTATAATAAAATACATTTTCATTTATATCTCTTTTCAGATAATCATAATTGCCCGATCTGAAGGCAAAACTGTTTTTAAACTCGGGAATATTAATATTGGATTGATATGCGGCAGATTTTACTCTCAAAATATTTCCATATACCGGAAAAGCCGACCGTTCAACCTGATAATCATCATTGTAGTCGTCCCAGGCCCAGCCTGACCCCAATCTTTGATTTTCAAATTCATCAAAATAAAAGGCCAGAGTCTTTGCCCTGTGATTCTTTAAATATTCAAAAACTTTACTTTGAGGGAGGTCGGGGTGCAAAAACGACGGGTCGCCGGTAGCTTTACAGTAAAGGGTGTCATTTCGCTCGAATACTTTGAGACCAGGGATAGAGTCTCCCATTGTTTTCAATGCCGCATAAAGTGTGTAGGTTTTGGTATTGGAGGCCGGAACAAAGTATTTGTCAGCATCTTTTTCATATATGAATTTTTCAGCCTTAGGGTCATACAATGTTACCGAAAAAAGGTGATATCTGAAAGTACTGTCTGATGCCAAATAAGCAGCTATTTTATCATTATTCGATGCTGAAACCAACAATTGTTTTTTGCAGGAAAAAAAAGAAAATCCGCCCAAAACCAATAAAAAAAGCGTTTTTGAATTCATTTTTTAAAAAAATTTATAAATTGTAATCAAATTGTGAATAAAACTTGGAAAAACAAAGAATAACCTCGATTGATATCTTCCGTGGGCTCACCATGATGCTCATGACGATTGTAAATAACCCCGGCGACTGGGGAAATGTATATGCCCCTTTGCTGCATGCCGAGTGGCACGGTGCCACACCAACTGATATGGTTTTTCCGTTTTTTGTTTTTATAATGGGAACGGCTATGCCATTTTCAACCCTCAGAACCGGGGTAATTACGAAAGACTATTTTCTGAAAATCCTTACCCGAAGTCTGAGAATATTTAACCTGGGTCTTTTCCTTAATTTTTTCTCCAAAATCCATGTGGGAGAGCTGGAAGGTGCTCCCCTGGTACTTATCAGACTGATTATAGCGGTGGGCCTTGCATATGCAATGCTCGGAAATTTCAAGGCCAATATCAAACTCGGGTTAGCCATTGGAGCGACGGCACTTATGTTTATTCTGGCATTTTGGGATGGCGAAGATTTCGCATCAGTCAGAATTCCAGGCGTACTACAAAGAATAGCGTTGGTATATTTCTTTGCCGCATTAATATATCAGAGATTTGATTTGAAAGGTCAGCTAATCGCAGGAGGATTGCTGTTAATATCCTACTGGGCTATGATGGCATTAATTCCTGTTCCAGGAGGCATAGCACCCAATTTCGACAAAGGAACCAACCTGGCCGCATGGATTGATAATACTTTGTTGCCCGGGCATTTATGGGCTTCATCCAAGACTTGGGATCCTGAAGGCATCCTAAGCACTATTCCCGCTATTACTACAGTGTTGTTGGGCATATGGACAGGCAATATCATCCAAAATCAAAAGTCGGAATCATACAAATGGTTGCTGGGAATAGGTCTGGCCTTGATAATAACCGGAAAACTTTGGGGCGTAGTATTCCCTATTAATAAAGCTTTATGGACAAGCAGTTATGTGTTATTTGCAGGTGGATGGGCTATGTTGGTGCTGGCGATAGTGAGTGTTATAGACGAAAAAGCCGGTAACAATCCTGTCACACGATTTCTGATTGTTTGGGGGGTTAATCCTATGATTGTATTCTTTGGGTCAGGAATATTGCCCCGGGCTTTAGGAATGGTAAAAATATCTCATGGAGAAGAGTCATTGGGTACTTTGGATTATATAAATGAAGCAATTATAAAACCTCTTTTTGCTAATCCCATGAACGCCTCGCTGGCATTTGCAATATTTTATGTTATCCTTTGGTCAATTATTTTGCTCATTTTGGATAGAAAAAAATTGATTTTTAAAGCATAATTTTACTTATCCTATTGATTTCCAATATATTATTATGAAATATTTTATCTTTTTATCATTGCTGATTTTGAACTGGCAAGTTTCAGCTCAAAATAAAAAATGGGTTAACCTGTTTGACGGAAAGTCAACAGCCGGATGGCATTCCTGGACTCAAACTGAGGTAAAAGGTTGGCATGTGATGGGCGGTGCCCTGATGACGCACGGCGGAAATGGTGATTTGGTTTCTGACCGCGAATATGGAGATTTTGTGCTGGAATTTGAATTTAAAGTAGCAGCCAAGGGAAACAGCGGGATAATTTATAAAGTGTTGGAAGAGGCCGGAAACAAAGAACTGTTTGCCACATATGCTTCCGGTCCTGAATATCAGATTATTGACGATGCCGGATACCCTGCAAAAATCACAGACAAGCAAAAGACCGGAGCCAATTACGATATACAGGCTCCTTTGGATCTAACTGCCGTAAAACCTGCCGGAGAGTGGAACAAGGGCAAAATTCAAGTCAAAAACAACCGTGTAACCCACTGGCTTAACGGCACAAAAGTGGCTGATTATGAATACGGTAGCGTAAAATGGGATGACGATGTGGCCGGAAGTAAATTTGCCAAATGGCCTTATGCAAAAGCACACGCCAGTGGAAAAATCGCTTTGCAGGATCATGGAGATATGGTGTCATTCAGAAAAATCAGAATCAAAGAACTGTGAGGATGCTCTTTACAGAAACCCAGCGATTCCGGCAGTGGTGGCTGATATTGCTATTGGGTGCTATCTTTGCCAATTTGTTGTTTGGAGCCTACCAACAACTTTTTAACAATATCCCTATGGGTGACCATCCGGTTTCCAATCCTGGTATGATAGGTCTTGTGCTGTTTATATGTCTCTTATTTGCTTTGTTTTTTATTATAAAGCTGGAAACAAGAATTACTACCAACGCAATTTTTTTTAGGTTTTACCCTTTTCAAATTAAGTTTAGAAAGATTCAAAAAGAAGAGATCAGTAAACTTGAAATTGCCCAATTCAGACCTTTACAGGATTTTGGAGGATGGGGTATCCGCATGGGTTCAAATGTAGACTGGGCCTATACAATAGCCGGAAATAAAGGTTTAAAAGTTTATAATAATTCAGGAAAAGTGATATTGATTGGCACACAAAAATCCGATGAATTACAGCGTGCACTTGCCGAATTTGAAAAATAATTCCCGGTTTTCTCCGTTTTCAAATGGAACACCCCTAAGCTATTTATGCGTTTTATTTTTGCTCTTCTCCTACTTTTAATTTTGGGTTATCATTCATTTGGTGCATCTGTAAGAGGACATGTAACCGATGAAAACAACAAGCCTCTTCCGTTTGCGTCGATTTTCGTGAAAAATAGTAAAATCGGAACTAACAGCAACGAAAAAGGAGAGTTTTCACTCGCTCTGGAACCTGGAAAATATGAGATAGTGTTTCGATTTTTGGGTTATGAAACCCAAACCCGTTTCGTAGAAATTTCGTCTGCAGATATAACGCTCAATCTTCAGCTGCAACCCGCCGTAATCCAGCTTTCCGACGCAATAGTAGGCAAATCAAAAGAAGACCCGGCATTGACTATCATGCGAAAGACGATTGCAATGTCTGTCTTTCATTATAAAGAGCTTGAAAATTATTCCTTTAAAACCTATCTCAAAGGAAATCTGAAAATTCTTGATATCCCATTTGTTTTTGAAAAACTTGCCAAAAAGAATTTCATTGAAAAAAATCAGCTCTATGTTTTTGAGAGTGTTCATCAGGTAAAATTCAGGCAACCCGGTAAGCTTTCTGAAGTTGTTGTAGCTAAAAAAGATAACCTGCCCCCTAATCTAAAAAACAGTGTAAGTATTTCATTTGGCAAGTATGATATCTATTCCCCCGACAATGAGACCTCCCCTGTCACACAAAAAGGAGCAAGAAATTTCAGGTATGAATATTTGGGTTATTTTGAAGAGAATGGGCTGGTTGTCAATAAAATAAAAGTGATTCCGAAAATCAAAGGATACAACAGTGGGGTAATAAATATCGTGGAAGGTAGCTGGTATATACACAGCTATGATTTTAAAACTTCCGATGATGCAAGTCAAACCAGAACAAAAGCTATTTTTAACGCAATAGAAGGTGTATGGTTTTTGTCAAACCTCAATATTGAAACCACCCTGAAAAGCTACGGAGCAGAAATGGAAATGCATGCGGTTGTGGCTCTGAAAGATATTGTATTTAAAAAGAATCCGAAATATGCCGAAGTTAAACCTGATATAATCGATGAAAAAATCTTTAAAGAAAAAGCTACATTAAAACCAAAAGACACCCCTGTAAACAAGGAAGCCACCTTGAAGGATTTGAAAAAACTCGCTAAATCATTTGAAAGCGAAGAACGGAAAACAGGCATTATAGTTGATTCTGACCGAAGCTTTAAAATTGATTCTATGGCAACCAAACAAGACTCGACTTTTTGGAACATTGAAAGGCAGGTGCCACTTACCATTTCTGAAATTTCCGGCTTTAAAAAGGCTGACAGCTTATATAAAATCAATGCCGGGGCCATTCAGAAGAAAATTAGAAAAGATAGCACCCTGTTTTCGGGAGGAAATAAGTTTAAAATATCACAGATATTTTTGGGTCATACATTTGACTTTGGGAAAATAACCGACTCTTCTACCCATCTCAGAGAGCACGAATTCAAACTCGGAAGGATATTCGAAGACCTGCGGTTTAATGCAGTCGAGGGATACACGCTGGGAATAAACCGACTGGAATATACAAAAAACAAAAATGCCTCAGAAGATCTAATGGCAGGAATCAAGGCATATTATTCTATTCCACGAAATAGGTTGAATGGTGAGGCATATTTTTCTTTACAAAAAAACAAATCTACTTTTGGCATTTTGGCAGGCCGGAGAGTCTTTCAGGTGAATACACAAATGCCCGTTTCTACATTTCTCAATGAATCTTTTGCCTTACTCAATGGAAAACATTTGGCAAAATTTACTGAAAAAACCCAGATCGCACTTTCGCATAAGTATGAATTCAACAATAGGTTGACATTAAATAATCAATTGATTGGAGAAAAAAGGATTGTTCCTGCAAACCATTCAGATTTTGGGTGGCTTAATAAAGATAATGCATTTGAGGCAAATACCATTTCACATGCCAATGGCAATAGGATGGAAATTGGGAACTCTGGCAACAGGTTGTTTCTGAAAACCTCGCTTCAATATAGCCCAAATGTACAACAAAACCGTTATAATGGAGTCCTGAAAACTGAAAACCAGGAGGCTCCGGTTTTTAGGCTTAACCACAGTTTTTCATTTGTCGATAACGTATTCGGACAGGTAGATTTCGAAGTGGCTCATACCCAAAAAATAAAGGCCGGGTTTATTACAGCAAGTATTAATGGAGGATTTTTCTATGGTCAAAAAATTTCAAATATAATTGACTATAAACATTTTATGGGAAATGAGCTAAGGATAAGCTCACACCGAAACTTCCGTGATCTGGATTATTATACATTCTCTTCAGACAAATATTACCTGCAGGGATTTCTGGAATATAAACCGCAAAGGCTTTTATTGTCTCAGATTTCTCAGGTACGAAAAGCGGGGATATCAGAATATGTTTTCTGTAATTTTTTAAAAAACCAATATGTATCTCATCAGGAAACCGGATATGGTGTTTCCGTATTCAAACAAAAGATTTCGGCAGAATACTATATAGCATTCGAAAACAACAAATTACTCTCAAGAGGTATTAAAATAATATTATCCACAGATAACAAAAAGTAAAGTCTTAAGAAACCATATTTTATTATGCAGTAAATAGCCCTGAAACCATCTATCCAGTTGATTTTTTTGCCTTCTTCATATGTCCTGCCAAAATAGGAAATCCCAACTTCATATATTCTGACACCTTTGATCCGGGAAATTTTTGCGGTCACCTCCGGTTCAAACCCAAATCGGTTCTCTCTGAGATTGAGGCTTTTGAGCATTTTTGCATCAAAAAGCTTATAGCAGGTTTCCATGTCGGTAAGATTGAGGTTGGTAGATGCGTTTGACAAAAAAGTCAGGAATTTGTTTCCAATACTATGTAAAAAAAACAAAATTCTATGGGGTTTACCACCCATAAACCTGGAACCGTAAACCACATCGGCATAACCGTCAATCATGGGTTTAAGCAAAATATTGAATTCCTGAGGGTCATATTCGAGGTCAGCGTCCTGAACAATAATGAAGTCGCCTGTAGCAAGGGCAATGCCCGTGTTAATAGCAGCTCCTTTCCCTTTGTTTACCTTATGTGCCACATATTTGCAGGAATCAGAAAGGTTATTTTTTGAAATATAATCCAAAACCACCTCTTCTGTATTATCAGACGAAGCATCATTGATAATAATAATTTCTTTTACTATGTTTGAAATTAATTCTACCTTTGATACTTTATCCAATATCTTTGAAATAGTCAAAGATTCATTGAAAGCCGGAATTAAAATTGTTAATTTTTTCAAAGTAAAGTTCTGTTTTATTGCAAATTTAGAAAAAAACGATTTTCAATAAATTATGAATTCGTATTTATTAAATAAAAAATTTCTTCTTCTAATTCCTTCCATTTTTTATGTTTTCTGTGCAGCAATTTTTTTAAATAGACCCGGCATCAACGCCGACGAGCTACTTTTTGGAAATGCAGCAGTAGGAATTCCCAATGGATCAGTGCATATTTTCAAGCGTTTTGAAAACTTCCCACTAATGTTAATGACATATATTGGGGCGTTGAAAAGCTGGTTGTATTATCCAGTTTTCAAGATGTTTGGCGTAAATTACCTTAGTATTCGCCTTCCGATGATAATCCTTACGGCCTTTTCCGTAAATTTTTGTACCCGTATTTTGTATAAAATTACCTCAGATTTATATACAAGCATAATTTCAGGTTTAGTTGTTGCCTCATTTCCTTCCCTGGTATTTCTCACCCGTACCGACCAGGGGCCTGTTGCCATTGAATTTTTTCTCAAATCATTAATATTTTTAAAAATCACGCAATACGCCATTCAATCTGACCTTCGTAAACTTGTATGGTTGCCGTTTCTATTGGGCATTGGTGTTTTCAATAAAATCAATTTTATCTGGGCTGTTATCGGGATATTGGTGGGTGCGGCGGTTTGGTTGAAACCCATTTTCGAAGCTTTCAAAAAATCTGATTCAAAAGGCAGATTTTTATATCTACTTTTTATTCCGGTTGTTCCTTTCTTGACCTATATCTTTATAACGGGCCTATCTCCGGGGCTAAATTCGGTTTTTATCAAAGACTATAGCTGGGCAGCATTATTGGCAAAATCAAAAGTTTCACTCGCCGGGTTGCAGGATCATTATCACGGGTTTGGCATGTTAGGCCTTCAGTATGAGCAACTTTCCAACAAAAAATTACTTTCCTTTTTGCCATTTAATCTGGGATATAAACTAATGAGCTATTTTTATATTCCGGTAATTTTTATCTCTCTTTTGGCATTTTTATTCCCAAAGCCTGAAAAATCACGAAGATTATATATTTTTTGGGGGATTTATACGCTTGTAGTTTTAACCCTTCAATTTCTGGTATTATTTGCCAACGCCAGCTGGCATTTTTTTACAATATTTCCGGGAGGTCTATTTCTATTTGTTTTGGGGCTGTACTACATTTTTCCACGTGCAACCAAGTATTTATTACTGATTTTAGTTGGCTTTCAGATTAACTCCCTGTTGATAGGATATTCTACTTTTGCTCATGAAACTCCAAAGCCGGTATGGTCAAACAAGAGTATGGAAGTGGTAAATTATCTGAAAAATAAACCGGGAAGTGTGGTGTTATTGACCTGGGGGCTAGCCGACCAGTTGGCAACATTTAATAAAACCTCTGAAAAAGATTTAAATGAAATCTCCATTTTCCCTGATTCATTATATGACTACAAAGTGCCTCAAGTACGGGATTTTCTACCTAATAAAAATAGATTAAAAAAATATCTTTTTTCGGAAGTCTTGTCTAAACATCGACCCGGGACATTGTATGTATATTCTTCTGAAAGAAATGCCTATTACTTTACAGTTGAATGTTTTAAGGAGTTATTGAAAGAAAATGGTTTTGAAGAAAAACCGGAAAAAGAAATCTATGAAAATGGAAAGTTGATTTTTACAATTTCAAAATTATCAAAAAGAAAATTAACCTCACAGAGGGTAGAAACAAAAAAGGCAAGTCGTTCAACATGAATAACTTGCCTTTTGTTTTTGTGGTGATGGACGGAATCGAACCGCCGACACAAGGATTTTCAGTCCTTTGCTCTACCAACTGAGCTACATCACCATTGTGATTTCACCACCTTTTACCCGTTTGGGACTGCAAAATTAGACAAAAACTTTTTTAAAACAAATCCAATTTAAAAAAATACTAAAAAATTTCTCCTGCCTCTTGTTTTGTTTTTCTAATTTTCGATATTTGTAATAGTATGCATGCATACCATAACCTTACATAAAAATATGAGCATCATTTCTCAAATCGGGTTTCTGATAATATTGGCTTTAGCGACATACTTTATTTTTAAAAGAGTAAAGTATATAAGCAAAACCATTAAACTGGGTAGGGCAGAAAACCGCACCGACCAGCCTCAAGTACGATTGAAAAATATGATTCTGCTGGCTTTTGGCCAGAAAAAGATGTTTGCAAGGCCTGTAGTTGCCTTCTTGCATTTATTGGTTTATATAGGGTTTGTTCTAATCAATATAGAAGTACTGGAGATTGTGTTGGACGGACTTTTGGGTACTCACCGAATATTCCTGAAACCACTCGGTGGCTTTTATCCGGTAGTGATGAACTTCTTTGAGTTGCTTGCTTTGGGTGTGCTGGTGGCTTGTGTGATATTTTTGGTCAGAAGGAATATTCTGAAAGTCGGGAGATTTCAGCCTGAAAATCACAGAGAAATGAAAGGCTGGCCTTTTCAGGATGCCAACACTATCCTGGTGCTAGAAATTGTCCTGATGGGTGCATTTCTTAAAATGAATGCTGCAGATTTTGTGTTACAAACACGTGGTTTTGGGCATTTTGCAGATGCAAAAACCGGAAGTTTTTTAATAAGTCAATTTCTGGTGCCCATTTTTCAAAACTATTCTGATACCTTTTTGATGGTAGTTGAAAGAGCGGAGTGGTGGTTTCATATTGTTGGCATACTGGCATTTGCGGTTTATGTTACCTACTCCAAGCATCTTCACATAGCTCTGGCTTTCCCCAATGCTTATTTTGCTGATTTAAAACCAAAAGGTGAGATGAAAAACATGCCTGCAGTGGCTACGGAAGTAAAAATCATGCTGGGGCTGGAGCAAGCCCCCGAAACGCCGACTGAGATTGGCCGCTTTGGAGCAAAAGATGTGGATGACCTTAGCTGGAAAAACCTCATGGATGCCTACACGTGTACAGAATGTGGGCGTTGTACCTCAGCGTGCCCGGCAAACCAGACTGGCAAGGCCCTTTCGCCCAGAAAAATCATGATGGATACCCGCGACAGGCTTGAAGATATCAAAAGGGGATGGATTAAAAATGGCATGGAATATCGGGACGACAAAAGTCTTTTAGGTGACTATATCACTGACGAAGAAATATTGGCCTGTACTACCTGTAACGCCTGCGTGCAGGAATGTCCTGTGATGATCAGCCCATTGGATATAATTTTGCAGCTTCGAAGATATAGAGTAATGGAAGAAAGTCAGGCTCCCCAAAGCTGGAATATGATGTTTCAGAATCTTGAAACCAACATGGCTCCCTGGAAGTTTTCGCCTGACCAAAGGCTGGATTGGGCAAAAGATTGAGTTTTTCTGTGTTCCTTGAATATTCTACCTTAATTTAGGGTAAAATATGGATCTGGAATGAACGCCAATATTGAAAAACTTTATCAGATAGCTAAGAAACCCAATAGAAAGATCATCGGTTTGATGTCGGGTACTTCGATGGATGGGCTCGATGTGGCTCTCTGTCAATATGAAGGCAGCGGGCTCGATACAAAAGTGCAAGTGCTGAAGTTTGAAACTGTACCCTTTGATGACCATATCAAACATGAAATCAGGAAGATTTTTGCAAAAAAAGAAATAGATTTTCAACAGCTTTGCTTACTCAATCCCTGGATTGGAAACCTCCACGGAAGTATTGTAAATCAATGTCTTGCCAAATGGAACATCAATAAAAGTGAGGTGGATTGCATAGCCAGCCATGGGCAGACTGTATTTCATGCTCCGAAAATATTGCATCAACTTCCCGACTTTCCCAATGGGACTTTACAGATAGGCGATGGGGACCATCTGGCTATGACAACAGGTATTATTACTTTATCAGATTTCAGGCAAAAACATTGTGCTGCAGGTGGCGAAGGGGCCCCTCTGGCCGTATATGGTGATTACCTGATTTTTTCGAAACCCGGTAAGGACAGAATCTTGCTCAACATGGGTGGTATTTCCAACTTTACCTTCCTTTCCGGTGATTTAGATCCCGAAAAAGTATTTGCCACAGATACCGGACCCGGGAATACAATGATTGATGGCCTTTCTCAAAGGCATTTTGATATTCCATTTGATAAAGATGCAGCCATAGCAAAAAAGGGGAAGATCAGTAAAACTCTTCTAGATGCTTTGAAAGACCACGATTTTTTTAGGGGGCCAATTCCAAAAACTACAGGACCAGAGTTGTTTAATCTGCATTTTCTGGAAGATGCCATGCAAAAAAGTTTCACCACCGACCTGAGCACAGAGGATCAAATGGCCACCTTGTGCAGGTTTACAGCTGAAACTATCGCCGAAAGCCTGAATAACTTACCTGATCTGACTCTTGGTTATGACTTATTTATGAGTGGAGGCGGGATGCACAATCCGCTAATAGTGTCTCACTTAAAAGCACTTTTGCCCGGCGTACGATTTTTTACCACTGACGATATTGGTATCAGTGGTGATGCTAAAGAGGCGGTACTCTTTGCGACCTTGGCCAACGAAGCTCTTGCCGGGGGAAAAACAGATTTTGGTACCCGAAAAGGCGTGCCTAGTGTAAGTATGGGGAAGGTTAGTTTTCCGGAATGATTATTTTTCCCATTTACCAATGCCTATACCTATACCGGCATTGGTGGAGGGCATGATTTGAAAACCCAGACTGCGGGCAAGCATTCCTACGCCAGGGCCTCCGGAAGATGAATAATAACCCGGAGGTTCGTATTCGTTATAATTATAAGATGCCCGCACTCCAAGCCCAAAAAAGATATCAATGGCCGGGAAATAATCTTTGGGAACATATTCACGCCCAATTAAAAAATTTAAAGCCATTACATTTACTTTGAATTTTGTATAAAACGGAATGGGATTGTTATTATCCATGGCCATTAAACTATTTGGCTCAATTATGTTTTTGTACATTAATTCCGTATTGAAATAACCTCTTCCTGGTTTTTTTTCTGAAAATTTTCTAAAAAAACTTTTATAAGCCATCCGAATGAGTTTGATGTCATAAGTTCTTGAGGCTTTGGTTTTTGAATTATTCCAGTAACCCAGGTTTAACTGAAGGCTATTTTTGGGGCTTAAAAAATGTTCATAGGCCAGTTCAAGGTGCGGGTCATAGTCTATCCAAAAAGTATGGGGTATTATTTTAATGGTAAACTGAGGCAATGAATCTGGCAGGTTTTTTCCAGATGAATAATGCGAATAAAAACATAAGACAATTAATATCAGCACTTTAAAGTTTGAAAGGATTCGGTTTTTCATAATTATTTGTGAATTAAAATACCCTAAATTTTCAAACATTTTAGATAATGTAAACGATTATTGGCCCTGATTGTGAGCACATATAGCCCCGGCCCACCCAGCAAATCAAGATAAACGTTGTAAAGTCCCGTACGGTATTTTTTCTGATGAAGCTGGCCCATAACCTGTCCGTTTAAAAAACTCTGAGTGATGGTAATAGTGGCCGGATAGTAAAGCGTCATATTGATAAAAGCGGCATTGCCCTGAACCGGATTGGGATAAAGTACAAATGTGTCTTCCTGATCGACAAAAGCAGGGTTATTTGCATTGGCTGGCGAATTGGGGTCGGCATTTTGTTTCGGAACTTCCGGAGGTGGTGGAAGAGTAGGGTCTTCTTTGGTTACTTTTATGAAGCCCTTTTGCTCTACATAGGCAAATTTTGAACCCAAAACTTTTTCGGCAAAATCACTGCTTTGCCCAAACCAGCTCACCATGATTTCATAATAAATGCTCCTAAAATCAGTACTAAACCTGAGGTTCTGGTGGTCACGGAAGGGCAAAAACATGAAATGACTACCAAAGATTTCACCTTTTACTTCTGTTCCAAATGCAAACATCAGATTGGAGCTTCCATGGTCGGTACCATTACTTCCATTTTCATAAGGTCTTCGGCCAAACTCTGAGGTGGTGATACCAATAACTTTTTTAGCATGTCCGAGTTTTTCGATGTCTGACTGAAAAGCACTGATGGCTTCGCTCAGCTCAGCCAACAACCTGGAGTGTAAACCCTCGAGTCCACCCTGGTTAGAATGTGTATCAAAACCACTTAATTCTACAAAGTAAACTTTTGACTTTAGTCCGCCATCAATTAGTTTGGCAACAAGCTTTAGTTGGTTGGAAAGCGGTTTGTCGGCATAACTTTCTATATTTTTCCCCTTATCAAAGGCTTTTTTTATAACTTTTGAATATTCATTAACCTGAATACCAACATCATTTACATAGTTAAACTCGGTCTGAAAATACGATGAACCACCGATATTAATCTTATCAGATTCTACCGATTGGGCTTGCTTAAACATTTCCTCGGCATCTTCCAACACAATTGATTTTTCACCACTTTCGCCTCTGAACATAAGTGAAGGATTATGCCCGACCTGTAAACAAAAAGGGCTTTCGGGTTTTTCGGCTTCAGTATATTTATCAAAATACCTTCCAAGCCAACCTGTATGCAAAGGAGAGGAGTCGTTGTTGGGTACAAGTCCGCTCAACCAAATGTCGGTAGATCTGAAATGGCTATAATTGGGATTTTCATAACCTACGCCATGAATAATTGATAATTTGCCTGCATTAAATAAGCCGAGCATCCCTCCGTTTGGTCCCAGTTTGAGGTTGGGGTGCATTGCCATACCTAATTCTTTACTGATTGGACTAACGGCACTTTGTGGTATATGAAGGGTCGGACGATATAAAGTATAATAGGAGTCCCATTCATAGGGAGTAATGGTATTAATTCCGTCATTTCCACCAAAAAGCTGTACTATTACCAGAATATTTTCATTTTCAGAATAAGCCATTGCAGGATGAAAAGCACTCAGATGCATCTTGTCGATCTGGAGATTGCCTACCACCCCCAGGCCCATAGTCGAATTTTTTATAAAGGCTCTTCTTTTCATAATTAAAACAGATAATAGTCGGGGGCTTTAATGATTTCAACGATCAAAGACCTCACTCTTTGGCCTGCCTGCTCTTGATTCTTTACGATTTCATACCATTCATAGTCAGGGGCACCACCCGTAAGCACCGATTGGTAATTTTTAAGCCTGGATGCATTGACAGGCCGGGCCAAAAACAACTCCAGAATTGCCGGCGTGAGCTTACTCACATCATCATATCCACTGAAGTTTTTAATCCAGCTTCCCAAAACAGCATCCGAACTCCCGCTAAGAATTTCTTTCAAAAAGTTAATCGTAGCGGGTAATGTTTTAGTCGAGACCCAGTTTCGATAACCTTTCCAACCGGCAACGTTGGGAGGGTTTAAGACTTCCAAACCCAGTGACATCATAATATTCCGCATGTACAAGTCACTGTATTCGAAATGATGCGAAAACCCAATAATGCTCTCAGCCGGAGATTTGAGCTGAACTCCAATATTGAGATCATCAAAAAAATGCTGACTTTTGAAAAGCGTTTTGAGCATGAGTTTAAATTCAAAATTGTTGTTTTTCAGAATCTGTGCCAATTGCTCTATTATCGTGACATCGGTCTTTTCAGGGTTAGCATAAACAAAATATTCATAGATTTTCTTTGAAATAAATCTGGAAGCCTCTGTACCTTTTTTTGTAAGGATTACATCTATAAGTTTTTTTACGGAGTACTCGTAAACATTTTTTTCATTGACTTCATAATTGGCATTGAAAACCTCCCCCATAAAAAGTTTAGGGTTTTTGTCAAACTGGTCGGCATTGAGATATGCCTCAAAGGGTGTGTGCTCATCATAAAACATCGTTACTTTCCAACCGGTAAGAATTTTTGCAGCTTCTCTGATATCTTGTTCGGTGTAATTTCCAACACCCAAAGAAAACAACTCCATTAGTTCCCGGGCATAGTTTTCATTGGGTAGCTCGTTGATATTTTCATTGCCATTGAGGTAGAGCAACATGGCACCATCTATTGAAATTTTCTCTAATAATGTACGAAAATTGCCGGCGTAATTTTTCCTGAAGATATCATTCTGACGATACATCAAAATGGCGGGAATGTTGTTACAAATGGCGAATTGAGTAGCAAAATGATCGTGCCAGAATAAAGTAGTTTTTTCAAGAAAGCTGGCAGTATCTTTTTTCATGAGGCTAACCCACCAGGAACCCAGTGTATAATTGTACTCCCCTCGGTGAAGTGCTACTTTCTTTTCTTCATCTTCTTTCGCTTTTCCGGTAAGATTTTGAGGATCTCTTATCCTGTCATTGACAAAAAAGGGTGGAGCTGGGCTAATATTCTTATCGGCATTAGAAAACAATTCATCTACCACCTCCCCGGCTTTTTTACCTTCGTATTTATTGATTAGCTCATGAGTCACATTGAAGGATGCCCGTCTAAGCAGATGCTGTACCTGAAGTCTGGTAAGAGGCAAAGTATATTCGTCGAGACTACCACTAACTTTTGTCCTGTGGGAGGTGCCCTGAAAAACGGTGCTCCAAAGGTCTCTTCTCGTTATACTGCCCATATGTAAGATTTGAAAATGGCCTAAAATTAACCATTAATTTCAAGACTTTCAAAGATGATAAAGAGCAATTTTACAACTAAAAATCTGAATAAAACTAAGTGTGATAAGATTTTAAGGTAATTTTTAACTGAATGTTTTCCAAACTATACAATTTTATAGACATGCAATCAAATATACAATTTTCGAAAAAATTAATATCTTTAGGAAAAACTTCCCGGAATGAAAAACAAACTAACCCTACTATTTATTCTTTTTGCATTTAATGGCTTTGGCCAGACTGATACCAAAGAAAACTACACCAAAATGCAGGCAAGCATTACCATGCGTGATGGCGTGAAACTATTTACCAATATCTACATCCCGAAAGATGCATCGGCTACTAATTCTTATCCTATTTTGATGAACCGAACCTGCTATTCGATAGGGTTTTATGGAAAGGATGAGATGCCTGAAGTGATGCACTCGCCTTCGTTTATGAAAGAGAAATTTATATTTGTAGAACAAGATGTTCGGGGCCGATATATGTCAGAAGGCACCTGGACCAATGTGACGCCTCAGGTGAATCCCAAAACCAAACCCACCGATGTAGATGAGTCAAGCGACACTTACGATACCATAGATTGGTTGATAAAAAATGTACCAAATAATAATGGACGGGTGGGTATTCATGGCATATCGTACCCGGGATTTTACACAGTAGTTGGAGCACTTTCGGGTCATCCGGCATTGAAGGCTGTGTCGCCACAGGCACCGGTTACTGACTTTTTCTTTGAAGATTTTCATCATAACGGTGCTTTTACACTGGGTTATGGCTTGACTTTCCCGGTTTTTGGAGTTCAGCATCCGCAACCGACCGCTGACAACTGGTTCAATTTTCAGTTTCCGGAAATCAAAACCAAAGACGGCTTCGAATGGTATAAGTCGATGCAGCCACTGAGCAAATTTTCTGAGCAATACAAAGACAATTTCTTCTGGAATGAAATCGTACAACACCCTAATTATGATGATTTCTGGAAAAAACGAAATACGCTGCCTCATTTGAAAGCAGCCAAAAATCTCCCGGCTTTCATGACGGTAGGGGGCTGGTTTGACGCCGAAGACCTTTTTGGGCCTCTAAATGTTTATCAAACCATAGAAAAAGCCCATCCAGATACCTACAATACCATTGTGATGGGGCCATTTGGTCATGGAGATTGGGCACGGGAGTCTGGGCATCATTTTCATTCCAATGTGTATTTTGGAGATAGTATTTCTACTTTTTACCAAAGTCAGATTGAACTAAGGTTCTTTAAGCATTTTCTGAAAGGTAGCGGAGATAAGAATTCCGGACTTCCAGACGCTTATATGTTTGATACAGGAAAAAAGGAATGGAAAACTTTCGAAGAATATCCTTCCAAAAATGTTGAGAAGGTGACTTTTTACCTAAATCCAAACGGAAAACTAGATAAATCTGCTGCAAAAGGGGCAGCTGAATATATCTCCGATCCCAAAAAACCGGTACCCTACACAGAAGATCCGGACCAGATTCTCGGATTTTCTCCACGCCGGTACATGAGTGAGGATCAGCGATTTGCGTCGAGAAGAACCGATGTTTTGACTTTTGAGACAGATGAACTTTCGGAAAATATTACATTAACAGGCAGCGTCATGACTCATCTCAAAATCAGCACCTCAGGTACCGATGCCGATTATTTTGTAAAACTCATCGATGTATATCCGGGCGACGAGACTAATAGTGAGTTTGCCAGCAACTGTACCACCTATGGAGGTTATCAGCAGATGGTACGATGTGAAGTAATGCGGGCGAGATTCAGAAATTCGTTTTCAGAACCTAGTCCACTGAAAGCCAACACCTTGACCAATATAGATTTCAAGCTACAGGATGTGCTGCATACGTTCAAAAAAGGCCATAAAATAATGGTGCAGGTGCAATCGACGGCCTTTCCTCTGTTTGACATTAACCCTCAGAAGTATGTGCCCAACATTTATCAGGCCAAAGAAAGTGATTTCGTAAAAGCAACTCACCGGGTTTTTGGAACGAGTAGTATTGAGGTGATGAGGTTGAAGGAATGAGTTTTATATATTTAAAAAAATTTGAAATGGTGAGCCTTTTCGTTTCCTCTAAAAAAATAATTTTACTTAGCTTCTTAATGGCATTTTTGAATAAATCCTTTGCCCAATCATTCCTTCAAACCCAACTCCAATATGAAAGAGTGAAGGCTTCTTATGAGGAAAAAGGGAAATACATTGAAGACTTTTTAAAGGAAAAAGGATTTGAAAATAAGCCTTTTCAAATTTTTATCCGGGCTTTTAAAGAAGAAAAAAGCCTGGAATTATGGATAAAATCAGGAAAAAGTTCAGAATTTTCTTTGCTGAAAACCTACGAAATCGCTGCTTCCTCGGGAATTTTAGGTCCAAAAAGAAAAGAAGGCGACCTGCAGGTGCCTGAGGGTTTTTACCACATTGATCGTTTTAACCCATTGAGCTCTTACTATTTGTCTTTGGGCATAAACTATCCCAATGCTTCGGATAAAAAACTTAGCGATAAAGTGAAGCCAGGAGGCGACATTTTCATTCATGGCTCTGATGTTACGGTGGGCTGCCTACCGCTTACCGACGAGCTTATAAAAGAGGTATATCTTATTGCTGCCATGGCCAAAAACTATGAGCAAATTGAAGTACATATTTTTCCATTTAAAATGGAGAAATTAGATGACTATAAATCCAATCCAAGCTATACTTTTTGGCAAAATATATCTTCAGGGTATTATTTTTTCGAAAAAAATCATAAACTTCCAGCCATAAAAGTGGCCAAAGATGGAAAATATCGCTGGTAAGGTCAGGAAGATTATCCATATCGACATGGATGCGTTTTTTGCTTCGGTCGAGCAGCATGATAATCCGGAGCTTCGGGGAAAGCCGGTCGCCGTTGGTGGAAGTGCCGAGCGGGGAGTAGTGGCTGCGGCCAGTTATGAGGCCAGGAAATTTGGAGTACGGTCTGCCCTGCCCTCAAAGACTGCAAAAAGGCTTTGTCCGGACCTTATTTTTGTAAAACCTCGCTTTGACAGATATAAAGAAATCTCTGGTCAGATCAGAGAAATATTTGCTGAATATACCGACCTCATTGAGCCCCTTTCATTGGATGAAGCCTATCTTGATGTGACCGAAAATAAAAAAGACATTAGCTCGGCTACCCAAATCGCTACTGAAATAAGACTAAAAATATTTGAGAAAACAGGTCTAACGGCATCGGCTGGGGTCTCTTACAATAAATTTCTCGCCAAAACAGCCTCTGATATAAACAAACCCAACGGCCAATGTGTGATAAAACCTGCTCAGGCTGTTGCTTTTGTGGAAACCCTTCCCATCCATAAATTTTTTGGAATCGGTAAAGTAACTGCCGAAAAGTTAATCCAAATGGGCATCCTGACAGGAAAAGAACTGAAAGAGCAAAGTCTGGAATTTCTGGTGAAAAACTTCGGTAAGGTTGGAAAATATTATTTCGAAATCGCTCGTGGACAAGACCATCGTGAAGTGAGCCCCAACAGAGAGAGTAAATCGATTTCGGTAGAAAATACTTACTCTAAAGATCTGGAATTGCTTTCAGAAATTTATCATGAACTTTATATCCTTACTGAGCAGCTTCTGAAAAGAGCAGGAAAGCAGGGTCTTTTTGGTCGGACTTTGGTATTAAAAATTAAATATGCTGATTTTGAGATTATTACACGCTCAAAAACTACTACCAAAGGGTTTTCTAACAAAGATATCATCAATCAGGCCGCCGAGAAATTTATTGAAAATCTGTTACCATTTCCAAAAGGGATACGACTGATGGGCCTTGGGCTGGCCAATCTCTATGAAGAATTGCCCTCCTCCGGGCAATTGACATTGGACTTGTAGGTTATTTGGCTAAAGCCGGATTCTTTATGTTTGTTCTTTTTAATAAATGGGCTAAAGCCCAATCCAAATAATAACTAGATGCTTCAGGACAACTCCATTCGGACTAGTAATTTGTTTTTTTACATCTATTTACAATTTTTCACAAAATTAAACTTTACCCAAAAAGCTCTTTCAGCTTTTTCTCTCTAAACTCAAAAATCCCTCTGACCTTACTATCAACAAAAAGCCACCCTGCAATTTTTCCAAAAATCCATTTTCCGATATCATAATGCAAGATGTCAGTCATCAAAACACCCCCATCTTTTTCTTCAAAATGATGCTCGTGATGCCAGATATTATATGGACCGATTCGCTGCTCATCCACAAAAAATTTATTCTCCTTTACATGCGTAATCTCTGTAACCCAATCCAACGGAATATTAAACATAGGCGAGACTTTATATCTGATCATTAGCCCTTCGTACATCTTTTCGGGGATATTTCCCAAAATCTTAAAAGTCATATCAGCAGGGGTAATCTCATTAAGGTTTTTAGGAGATGAAAAAAAATCCCAGGCTTCAGTAAGACTCATGGGTAAAAACTGTTGCACTTCCAATCGCTTCATTTATCTTTCTTGTTTTAAAATCTTAATTTTTCGAATACTTATTCTGGAAATAAAACCATAATAAGACCGGAAAGTTTAGAAAATTTGGTTTTCAGGGATTGAAAGAAATCGATTCAAATGGCTTGCAGGTCGAAAAAGGCAATGCTATAGTCCATATTTATAGAACATTTTTAGAAATAATTGTATTTTTACTAAAATAAATATGACAAAAATGGAAAACGAAATACAGAATGCCTCCAGAAGGAGTTTTATAAAAAACCTGGGTCTCACTGCCGGTTTAGTTGCGGGAGGTTCAAAACTTTTTGCCGGACCGGCAATTCTGACAGATTTATACAAAAAGGGTTCATTGATAAACGGCGTTCAGATTGGCGTTATTACTTATTCTTTCCGGGAAATGCCCGACCAGAGTTTGGAAGCCACTTTGCAATATATTTTGGACAGCGGAATTACTGCAACTGAACTCATGGGAGACCCGGCAGAGATTTTCGCAGGAAAACCCAAAAATCCGGTAAACTTTATGGCGATGTTTCCTCTAATGAGAAAACGAAGAGAAAAGCAGCCTTTGACGGAAGAAGAAACCAAAAAATTGGATGACGCTGAGGCTCTGATGAAGGAATATCGGGCCGAAGTAAAAAAATGGCGTGCCTCGGCTTCGATCAGTAAGTTTGAAGAAGTGGGTAAAATGTTTAAAAAAGCAGGAATTAAAATCTATGGTTTCAAACCTGACGCTTTCGGGAAAGACAATTCAGATGATGAGGTTGCCTATGGAATGAAAGCCGCCAAAGCTTTGGGTGCCGGCCATGTTACTTTGGAACACCCATCTGATGATAATCAAACGCTTAGACTGGGGAAACTAGCCGAAAAATATGGCGTGAAAGTGGGTTATCATGGTCATGAGCAACAAACGCCCACTTTCTGGGACACTGGATTGGCACAAAGCCCCGGCAATGCCATGAACCTTGACTTCGGCCATTTTGTAGCTGCCGGAAATACCGAACCATTGGATTTTGTTAAGAAAATGCACAAAAACATTGTGAGCATTCACATCAAAGACCGCCAAACTCCAGCTCATGGAAAGGGAAACTTGCCCTGGGGAACCGGCGATACTCCTTTGAAAGAGCTTTTGAAACAAATGCAGGCAGGTAAATATGCCTTTCCTGCTACTGTGGAGCTGGAATATAAAATACCGGAAGGCTCAAATTCGGTGAAAGAGGTGCAAAAATGTTTGGAGTTTTGTAAGAAGGCATTGAGTTAATATCATCTGGGAGGCTTAAAAGTCTCCCTTTTTTTAACTAAAATCCAAAGTTTCGGCATCAATTTTCTCAACTTTTCGCCCCATTTTTTTCTGAATAATATAAAAATGATGCTCCTCTTCGTCAGTAACCAAAGAAATGGCCTCTCCGCTGGCATTTGCCCGACCTGTTCGACCGATTCTGTGTATATAATCTTTGGGTGATCGAGGCAATTCGTAGTTAATCACAGTCGGAAGTTGTACAATATCAATACCTCTCGAGGCGATATCTGTGGCCACCAAAACGTTGACTTTGCAATTTTTAAAGCCACTTAAGGCCTCACTACGAGAACTTTGCGATTTATCTCCATGTATGGCCGAGGCATTTATCCCATTTTTCTTCAGTTTGGCCACCACATTATCAGCTGTACGGATGCTTGAGACAAATACCAGCACCTGCTGCATATTTTGAGAAACAATCAGATGCCTCAATAGCGGTCCTTTTCTTTCAGGTTTTACGATATAAGCCGTTTGTTTTATCAAATCCAGATTCAACACTTCAGGCTCAATCTCAATGATTTCGGGCTCATGCAGCACCGAAGATTTTATTTTGTCCAACTTGGGGTCAAGGGTTGCCGAAAACAACAGATTTTGCCTTTTTTCAGGAATTAATCTCAAAATATCAGCCATTTCATCCTGAAAACCCATGTCAAGCATTTTGTCAGCTTCGTCAAGTACAAAAATCTCAATTTTACCCAAATGAATGGAGTTGGTCGAAACCAAGTCGAGCAGCCTTCCCGGCGTAGCCACCAGGATTTCGGTATTTTTTAGCTTGACCATCTGTTGGTTGAGCGGCACACCGCCATAAACCGCCAAATTTTTTGGAGCAATGGGTAAACCTGCTGAAAATGAAGTAAATACTTCGCTTATTTGCATGGCTAGTTCACGTGTAGGAGCCAGCACCAATACTTTTAGATGTAAATTTCTCGAAGTTTTTTTCTGCTGAAAAAGCTCCAAAATGGGTAATACAAAACTGGCGGTTTTGCCCGAACCGGTCTGAGCCTTTGCTTGCAAATCCTTGCCTTTCAGAATCACCGGAATGGCCTTCTGCTGAATAGGATACGGCTCAGCATATTCCATCTTTTCGATGGCATCCAGCAAAGGTTTAGATAATCCGAGTGATTGGAAAGACATGCTTTGTTTTTTTTGCAAAGGTAGGGCAAATTTTCAGGTGGAGCGATTTTTCAAATCGCTTAATTGAAATATTTCAATATGGATATCATATGTAAAGTGATTTCCCAAATTGCTTTTTGAGTTGTATCGGAATAATTATATTTTTCACGATTTGAAAAATCGTGTTATGGAAGCCAAGTTTTAGATTTTACATGTGTATTCTAAAAGCAGTTTTTTGTTTTTACATGTATATTCTAAAAGAAAGCTTTAGTTTTTACATGTATATTCTAAAAGCAAAAATTAAAAAATCCACTAAGTTGCTTATTTATAGTATTTTATGATATTTTTGTTTAATATTTAGATTTTCTAATTTTATTAGTATCCAATTTATAAATAATAACCTAATTGCCTATAAAAATAATCCAATTTATTAGATGACAAAAAGTAATTTTATATCCATTTAAAAACAATAAATCAACAAAAAAATGGCTAAACTGCCTGAATATCAAAGTTTACAGGAAAAGAAAACCTACTTTTCACAAACCATAATTGAAACAAAGGAAGAGTTTGATAACTTTTATAATTATATTCAAAATAACGGCCAAATATGGAGAGGAAGTAATGAAGCTAAATATAAAATCTTTACCTCGCTTCAGCGATTTTGGATTGAAAACAATAAATCGAATGATATTAAAGAAGTCGTTAATTACCTAAAAGAGACATTCCTTTATTTTAAAGAATGGAATAAATCAACGCTAATTAATTATTTGGAAAATATAGGTATGGAAAAAGTCCCATATACCATCTTTTCTATTCTCCGACATTTTAATATACCAACACCCATTTTAGATTGGACTGAAGACTTGAATGTGGCTTTATTTTTCATGACAGATGGATTTTCTGTTCAGGAAAATGGAAGACAAATTGACCAATACTTCACTATATATTTAATTTCAAAGGAACACCCAATTCACGACATAAAATCCAAAAAAGGAGTTGAAGAGTTTGTTACTGACAATAAAGAAGATCTTCAAAAACAGAATAAAAATGAGGAAAACTTTGAACGTAATTTGTCAAATGCACTTCTTATTTCAGAAGAACTCTATTTTAAAGGAATATCCAAAAATATTCTTCCTGTCTTTAAAATTCATGATGCTCCAGATGACAATATCAAGTATTTCATTCGAAATAACTTTAATATTTCAAATCAAAAAGGGTTATTTGTACATAATTCTGACCCCATAAAACCATTAGAAGAATACTTTTATGAAAAATACATGAATTTACCACTAGACCAGTTTTCACTTAATGACAAATTTGAACTATTGGTTAATAATCATATTAATGATTTCTTTTCGATTGAAATCAATAAATCTTTGGCAAACTTTATTCAAGAAAAGATTGAAAAAATTGGAATTACGGAGGATTACATTTATCCAAAATTAAATAAAATGAAAGATGATTTTTATGACTACTTTAGATAATTAAACTCTTTTAATTTGTTCTTTCCTTAGTATATATCTGATGATTCCTAAATAATCCATTAAATACCCTTTTTCACCAAATCCATTTACTATTTCAGAGCTTTTAGTTTTAATGGCTTCTTTTAAAAAGTTTGATTCTTCTGATAAAAAGGCATTTTTATACTTTGAAATTAAAGAAGTTAAGTGTTTTTTCTCTGTATAACCTTTAGTATTTAATTCATCAATGATAATATCAAACTGAGGATTTTCAGAATATCTATTTGATCCGAAGGCATCTGTTAATAATTTCTCAACCATATCTACATTTAAGCTATCACTTTCTGGTTGCTTACTCAAATTTTCGATATAACTTTTCCTTTCAAGAATAAGTCTGTCTATTTCAAAATCAACAGTTTCTAGTAGTGCAGAAATCCTTCCTATACTTCTTAATAATTCTCTAGGTACAT
>WBZP01000591.1_pt1 | contig 48639 bp, 47 predicted proteins | sample 5204301 | NCBI WGS metagenome assembly WBZP01 (sample SAMN12412401, study PRJNA552823) | activated sludge metagenome | isolation source: activated sludge from nitrification reactor of wastewater treatment plant... | place: USA: Pennsylvania | collected 2017
GGCCCTGCCACGGGCGGCTTGTGGCGAAGACCGACAGCGCCGCCAACGCCACCGTCCACAGCGCCGCCACGGCCGTCGGCTGACCCCCGGCGACCAGCGCGCCGAGCACGCTGCCCGGGGCGGCGGGCACGCCGCGGCGGCAGGCCAACACCGCGGCGACCCGGCCGGCCGTCACCGCGGTCACGACGGCGAGGACGCCGGTCAGGCCGGCCGGCACCATCGCGAACGCCAGCGCCTGGGCTACCAGCAGGACCGTCACCGCGGCCACCCCGAACGGTCCTGCCGAACCGTCCCGCATCACCTGCAGCGCGCGCTCGGGAGGCCCGTAACAGCCGAGAGCGTCGACGGTGTCGGCCAGACCGTCGACGTGCAGGCCCCGGGTCGCCAGCAGCAGCGCGGTGACGGCGAGCAGGCCGGCCAGCACGCTGTGCGGCCCGAACGCCCACCGTCCCGCCCACAGCACCCCGGCGGCCAGCAACCCGAGCGCCAGCCCGACGAGGGGGAGCGCCGTCACCGTCGCCGGTCCGACCACCGCCCCGCGCTGCCGGATCGGCAGCACGGTGCCGAAGGCGAATGCCGTTGCGAGTGAACTGATCACGGTCAGTCCGGTGTCTTACCGGATACCCCGGCGTCATCGAAGGTGGCCATCGACGCCAGCACCGCCACCGCGGCGCGCACCAGGGGCAGCGCCACCGCCGCGCCGGTGCCCTCGCCGAGTCGCAGCCCGAGGTCGACGATCGGTTCGAGCCCGAGCTGCGCCAGCGCCAGCGTGTGAGCCGGCTCGGTGGAGCGGTGGCCGGCCTGCCACCAGGACCGGGCTCCGGGTGCCATCCGGTCGGCGACCAGGGCCGCGGCGCTCACCACGACACCGTCCAGCAGCAGCGGAGTGCGACGCACCGCGGCCTGCGCACAGAACCCGGCCATCGCGGCCAGGTCGGCGCCGCCGCACGTGCGCAGCAGCCCGATCGGATCCGACCGGAGCCGCCGCGCACGGTATAGCCCGTCGCGCACGGCCGCGGTCTTGCGCGCCCAGCCCGCATCGTCGATGCCGGTGCCGCGGCCGACCGCCGCGACCGGTTCGGTGTCGGTCAGCGCAGCGATCAATATCGTTGCGGCCGTGGTGTTCCCGATGCCCATGTCACCGGCGATCAGCAGATCGGCCCCGGCGTCGACCTCCTCGTCGGCGATACGACGGCCCGCCTCGACCGCGGCCACGGCCTCCGCGCCGTTCAGCGCGTCCTCGATGGCGATGTTGCCACTGGAGCGGCGCACCTTGTGGGCGCCGATCACCTCCGACAGGGGCGCGGCGCAGTCGACGGCGACGTCCACCACCCGGACCGTCGCGCCGGCCACCTCGGCCAGCACGTTGATGGCCGCACCGCCGGCATCGATGTTCGCCACCATCTGGGCGGTCACCTCCGGCGGGTACGCCGACACCCCGGTGCGCGCCACCCCGTGATCACCGGCGAACACCACCACCCGAGCACGCTCGAATTGCTTTGGGGGGCAAGAGGACTGACAGGACGATACCCAGACCGAAAGGTCCTCGAGCCGGCCGAGCGCGCCGCGCGGCTTGGTCAGCGTGTCTTGACGGCGCCGGGCCGCCGCGGCGGCGCGGCTATCCGGGGGGGTGACCACGGGAAAATCGGTCAACTGCCGGCCTCCGTCGTCTGTGATTTGACTTGAACCGCCAGCCCCGCCACCACCAGCACCACACTCTCGCAGCACCGGGCGAGGCGCTGGTTGAGGCTGCCGAGTTCGTCGGCGAAACGGCGGCCCGCGGCGCTGGGCGCCACCACACTCAGCCCCACCTCCGGGCTCACCAGCACCAGTGGGGCGCGGAATTCGCTGACCGCCGTCAGGAGTTCGTCGGCGTCGGCGGCCACCGAACCGTCATCCCAGCCCCGGCGATCCAGCGCGGCCGTCAGCCAGCCGCCGATGTCGTCGACGAGGGTCGCGGTGTCGGGATGCGAACGCAGCCGCGCGGCCACGTCAGCGCACTCGACGGTGGTCCAGTCGGGCGGGCGGCGGTCGCGGTGCCGGGCGATGCGCGCAGCCCAGTCCGGGTCCGCCCCGGTCGCTGCGCCGGTGGCCAGGTAGCAGACCGGGCCCTGGCCGGCGACGGCATCCTCGGCCCAGCGGGACTTGCCCGACCTGATCCCCCCGAGCACCAGCGTGCGCACGTGCCGGATCGGCTCAGACGACCTTGGCGCCGCGCTCGACCTGAGGTCGCGGTGCCCGCATCCGGCGTATCTGTGAAGCCCGCCCGGCGGCGTAAATCCCGAGCTTCCAATGGCTTTCCCCATTGTCCGGGAACTTGGCGTCGACGGCCTTGTTGACGCGACGGGCCAGCAGGATGCCGTCGGCCGCCATGATCAGCATCAGCACGAGCATCGCCGGGGACATCAGTCTCTGCACGGTGAGGCTGGGCATGCCGAGCATCACGAAGATCAGCCCCAGTGCGGCCGGCATGAACAGCCCCAGCACGTTGCGGCGGGCGTCGACGATGTCGCGGACGTAGCGCCGCACCGGACCCTGGTCGCGCGGCAGCAGATAGGCCTCCTCGCCGGCCATCATCCGCTCCCGGCGGTCGCTCATCGCGGCCCGGCGCTGCAGCTTCTCCGCCTGGCGCTCCTCCTTGGTCAGGGTGCTCCGCATCTCTTTGCGGCGCTTGCGGGCCTCGGCGGTCGTCATCGGGGCGGGGGCCACCGGCCCGCGGCGTTTGGCGGACTGGCTGCGCTTCGGCGTCGGGCGGCCCTTGGGCGCGGTGGTGCGCTGCTGCGCGGTCTCCTCGGCCGGTGTCGGCTCGGCCTCCTGCGCAGCGCCGTCTTCGTCCCGTCCGCGGCCCAGCAGTTTCACGCTGCCAGGTTACTTCGCCGCGCCGGTCCTCCGGCATGCGCCTCCCGGAGCCCGGCCTTACCCTGCTGGGATGACGGGGGCGCGGGCGGGCCAAGCGGCCCTGCGGGTTCTAATCGCACCCGACTGTTTCGGCGACAGCCTGACCGCCGTCGAGGCCGCCCAGGCCATCGCGGTCGGCTGGCAGCGGGCACGGCCGGGCGACGAGCTCAGCCTGGCCCCGCAGTCCGACGGGGGTCCGGGCTTCGTCGGTGTGCTGGCCGGCCGGCTCGGCGACCTGCGGCACAGCCGGGTGTGCGGCCCGCTGGCCGGAGAGGTCGACGCCGAGTGGGTGCTCGACCCGCTGACGTCGACCGCGTATATCGAATGCGCGCAGGCCTGCGGCCTGGCGCTGCTGGCCGGGCCGCCGACGGTGGCGACCGCGCTCGGCGCGCACAGCAGGGGGGTGGGCCAACTCGTCGACGCTGCGCTGCGGCACGGGGCCGGCACCATAGTGGTGGGCCTGGGCGGCAGCGCCTGCACCGACGGCGGGCGCGGGCTGGTCGAGGCGCTCGGCGGGCTGGAGCAGGCCCGGCGCCGGCTGGCCGGGGTCGAACTGATCGCCGCCACCGACGTCGAGCATCCGCTGCTCGGGCCCAGCGGGGCGGCGCGGGTGTTCGGCCCGCAGAAGGGCGCCGACCCGGCGACCGTGCAGCGGCTCGAGGAGCAGATGACGGGCTGGGCGGCCGAACTGGACGCGGCGGCCGGCCGCCCGGTCGGCGAGCTGGCCGGGGCCGGGGCGGCGGGCGGGATCGGTGCGGCGCTGCTGGCACTCGGCGGACGACGGGAATCGGGTGCGGCGGTGATCGCCGAGCACACCCGGCTGGCCGCCGATATCGCGGCCGCCGGGCTGATCATCACCGGGGAGGGCCGCTTCGACGAGCAGTCCCTGCACGGCAAGGTGGTCAGCGCGCTGGCCGCGGGCGCGGCGCCGCGCGGCATCCCGGTGCTGGTGCTGGCCGGCCAGGTCGCGCTCGGCCCGGCCGCGCTGCGCGACGCCGGGATCGCCGCCGCCTACTCACTGGCCGACTACGCGGGCTCGGTCGCCCTGGCCATCGGCGACGCCGCCAACCAGCTCGCCGGCCTGGCCCGCCGGACCGCCGCCGAACTCGGCTGACTCGGGAATAGCGGCGCGACAAGGTACCGTTGAGCAGGTGGGCGTACCCCACGGGACCCCCACAACAGACATGAGCATTGAGGGAGACGCAATGACTGTTTCCGACGAGTCGGCGACCACCACGGCCGCCGATGGCGCGGCGCTGACCACCGCGACCGCGACCCACGGAGTGACCCTGAGCGACGCCGCGGCCGCCAAGGCCAAGTCGCTGCTGGACCAGGAGGGCCGCGACGACCTGGCGCTGCGCATCGCCGTCCAGCCGGGAGGCTGCGCGGGCCTGCGCTACAACCTGTTCTTCGACGACCGCGCGCTCGACGGTGACCTCACCGCGGAGTTCGGTGGCGTGACCCTGACCGTCGACCGGATGAGTGCCCCGTACGTGCAGGGCGCGACCATCGACTTCGTGGACACCATCGAGAAGCAGGGGTTCACCATCGACAACCCGAACGCCACCGGCTCCTGCGCCTGCGGCGATTCGTTCAACTGAGCAGCATTCACGCCGACCTCTGGTACTGACTCAGCCCTTCACTTCGTTCAGTACTGGGGCCGGATTCAGTCCTTCACTTCGTTCAGTACTGGGCGGCCGTTCGCAGTAGGTACGAGCACACCAGGAGCTTGTTGTCCTGCCGCAGCACCTGCGCCACACCCTGCTCGTCGGCCCGTGCGTTGCGCGACCCGGAGGTCGGGGCCACCTTCATGGTGAACAGCACCTGGGCCTGATAGTTCGACGACGGCACGATCTTGTCGATCGAGGTCACCTCGGCCTGGACGAACTGCCTACGGAAGGCGTCACTGGACAGCCGGGCCAGCGCCTGGTCGGAGCGGCGGTCCTTGACCCCGTCGTAGAGCCCGCAGAGGTTGTTGCGGGCGATCACGTCGAGATCGCCGTTCGAGAGCGCGCTCAGATAGTTCTGGATCGCGGTCTTGACCGCCGGTTCGGTGAACAACGCGGCGCCGGTGGTGGGCCGGTCGGCCCGTATGGTCAGCACCGCGGCGACGATGGCGCCGGCCAGGACCAGCACCAGCAGGCTCAGCCACAGCGTTCGGCTGCGGCGTGGCTTCGGATAGCCCACCGGCGGCGGCAGCATGCCCGGGTAGACGCCGGGATACGCGGCCGGCCCGTCGTACTGGTCCGGATAAGGGAGCGGTTGACCCTCCGCGCCGACCTGCCGGTACGGCTGATACGGGCCAGCCATCGATATATCTCCTGGGGGTCATCGGATGCCGCCGCTACCTGCACCGAGCACATCGCCAGCGATGACGGCCCATATAGTCGGCTCTTGTACGCAGGCTAGCGCACCGGCGCGGAGACGATCGACAGCGTCACTCCGGTACCGTTAGCTAGATCAGCTATTGAATGAAGGGCGGACGCTTCGTGACCATCGCGGTGACCGGATCCATTGCCACCGACCACCTGATGCGCTTTCCGGGGCGGTTCTCCGAACAGCTCCTCGCCGAGCATCTGCAGAAGGTGTCGCTGAGTTTCCTGGTCGACGATCTGGTGGTGCACCGCGGCGGGGTGGCCGGGAACATGGCCTACGCGATCGGTGTACTCGGCGGCCGCGCCGCGCTGGTCGGTGCCGCGGGGGTGGACTTCACCGACTACCGCGAATGGCTGGAGGGGGCCGGGGTCGACTGCGACAACGTGCTGATCTCCGACACCGCCCACACCGCGCGGTTCGTCTGCACCACCGACGAGGACATGGCCCAGATCGCCTCGTTTTACCCGGGTGCGATGTCGCAGGCGCGAAACATCAAGTTGGCCAACGTCGTTGCCGCCATCGGCACGCCCGAGCTGGTGATTGTCGGCGCCAACGACCCGGACACGATGTTCCTGCACACCGACGAGTGCCGCAAACTCGGCCTGGCCTTCGCCGCCGACCCGTCCCAGCAGCTGGCCCGGCTGTCCGGCGAGGAGACCAAGCGGCTGATCGACGGCGCTACCTATTTGTTCACCAACGACTACGAGTGGGACCTGTTGCTGTCCAAGACCGGCTGGACCGACGCCGATGTGCTGGCGCAGGTGGGCCTGCGGGTGACCACCCTGGGTGCCAAGGGTGTGGACCTGGTCAGCGCCGACGGCACCAACATCCACGTCGACGTCGTCCCGGAGACCGCCCAGATCGACCCGACCGGGGTGGGCGACGCCTTCCGGGCCGGCTTCCTGACCGCGCGCAGCGCGGGGCTCGGCCTGGAACGCGCCGCGCAACTGGGTTCGCTGGTGGCGGTGCTGGTGCTGGAGACCACCGGCACCCAGAACTGGACGTGGAACCCGGACGTCGCCAAGACCCGGCTGGCGGGCGCCTACGGCGACACGGCCGCCGCGGAGATCATGACGGCACTGCAGACCTAGCGCACCCGGTGGCCGGTGCGCCTGATGCCGTCGCCCCGCAGCCGAATGTTGACAGCGTCAACTTCGCGTGGCACGCTGGGTTGTGTTAGCACTGTCAACATTGAAGGCGGATTTCTGTGATCACCAATCGTGTCGCGGACCCAGACGTCGTATCGCTGCTCGGCACCGGCCGATACGTCCTGCTCCGCAGCTTCCGTCGGGACGGGACAGGCGTCGACACCCCGGTTTTCTTCGCCCTCGAGGGCTCGAGCCTGTTGTTCCGCACCAAGGTCGGTCCGAAGAGCCGTCGCATGGCCGCCGACCCGCGAGTGGAACTGCAGCGCTGCAATTTTCGGGGCCATCCCCGCGGGGACTCGGGCTTCCTCACGGGTAGGGCCAAAATCCTGTCCGGCGCAGAAGCTCAGCACGGCGACGACTTGTTGCGGGCGAGGTTCGGCTGGCGCTACAACCTCCTGCCGCTGGTGAAGGTCCCCGGCGTTGCGAGCGTGCACACCGATCTCTCGCTGAAGGAGAAGCTACACCGGGCCCGGCAGCGGGAGGTCTGGTCCGACAGCGTGATCGTGCGCGTCGACCTGGACCGCCCGTCTACAACTGCACGGGGTAGTGCGGTTCGCTGATCGTCGGCACCACCGAGTGCTCGACGAAGATCGCGTGCCACAGCATGAAGATCAGCACCGTCCACAGCCGGCGGCTGTGATCGCTCTCGCCGGTGCGGTGTTCGTCGAGCATCCTGCGCACCGCGGGGATGTCGACGAGGTGGCCCGCCTGCGAACCGTCGATCATCCCGTACGCCCAGTCCATCAGTTCCCCGGCGCGCAGCCAGTGCCGGATCGGCACCGGGAAGCCGAGCTTCGCCCGGTTCAGCACGTGGGCGGGCACGATCGGCTCCAGGGCGCGCCGCAGCGCGTACTTGGTGGTGGTGCGGGTGATCTTCTGGTCGAACGGGAGCCGGGAGGCCACCGCGAACACCTCAGGATCGAGGAACGGCACCCGCAACTCCAGCGAGTTGGCCATCGTCATCTTGTCGGCCTTGACCAGGATGTCGCCCCGCAGCCAGGTGAACAGGTCGATGTGCTGCATGCGGGCCACCGGGTCCCAGCCCGCCGACTCCGCGTAGATCGGCGCGGTGACGTCGGTGTGGGTCCAGTCCGGGTTGAAGTCGGGCAACACCGCGCGCAGGTGGTCGTCGGAAAAGCTGCGGGCGTTGCCGTAGTAGCGCTCCTCGAGGGTCAGCGAGCCGCGGTGCAGCAGGCTCTTGCCGCGCATGCCCTCCGGCAGTGGCCGCGAGGCCTTGCCCAGCGTCTTGCGCACCGGGCGGGGGAGATAGTCGAACGGCTTTAGCGAGAGCGGCTCGCGATAGATGGTGTAGCCGCCGAACAGCTCGTCGGCGCCTTCGCCGGACAGCACCACCTTGACGTGCTTGCGGGCCTCCCGGGCGATGAAGAACAGCGGCACCAGCGCCGGGTCGGCCACCGGCTCGTCGAGGTACCAGACGATCTCGGGCAGCGCGGCGACGAACTCGGACTGGCTGACGACCTTGGTGACGTGCCGGGCACCGATGGCCTCCGCCGAGGCCACCGCGACGTCGACCTCGGAGAAGCCCTCCCGTTCGAAGCCGGTGGTGAACGTGATCAGCCGCGGGTTGTGCCGGATCGCCAGCGCCGCGATCGCGGTGGAGTCGATCCCGCCGGACAGGAACGCACCCACCGTCACGTCGGCGCGCATGTGCTTGGCCACCGAGTCCTCCAGGACCGCGGTTATCTCGTCATAGCGGGCCTGCTCGTCGCCGCTGGTAAACGGTTTGGCGGCGAACCGGGGGTGGAAGTAGCGGTGCGTCTTCGGCGCCTCGCCGGGCCGGATCACCGCGGAGCAGCCCGACTCCAGCCGGCGGATGCCGCGGTGCAGCGTCTCCGGCTCGGGCACGTACTGCAGCACGGTGTAGTGCTGGAGCGCCCGAACATCGATCTCGGTGTCCAGGCCCAGGACCTCCGCCAGGTCCAGCAGGCACTTCTTCTCGCTGCCGACGGCCGCGCCGCCCGGGCCGGTAGCCATGAACAGCGGTTTGATGCCGAATGGGTCGCGGGCGCAGAACAGTTCGTGGCGGGCGGTGTCCCACAGCGCGAACGCGAACATGCCGCGCAACCGGGTCAACGCCGCCGCACCCCAGTAGTGGTAGGCGGCCAGGATGGCCTCGCCGTCGCCGTCGGTGGCGAAGACCGCGCCGTGCTGATCGGCCAGCTCGGCGCGCAATTCCAAGTAGTTGTAGATCTCACCGTTGAAGACCAGGACGTAGCGGTCTGGCTCCTCGGGCGGTCCCCAGCGCAGCGGCTGGTGCGAGTGGGCGATGTCGATGATCGAGAGCCGGTTGAAACCCAGCACCACCTCGTCGTCCGACCAGGTGCCGGGCTCGTCGGGGCCGCGGTGCCGCATCAGGTGCGATGCGCCGGCGACCACCTCGACCGTTTGGCTGGTAATGGTGCCGCCCACGTTCCCTACCAGGGCCAGCAGTCCGCACATTCGGCCCAGTATGCCGCACCGCGACGGGCCCGCCGAACCCGCGACACGAGTGGGCGCCGGCCCGGCTGGCGGGCGGTGAGGCACCAAAACCGAGACTCGAGACACCGAAATCGAGGTGTGTCGGGCCAGCTGTTCGCGCGTGGTCTACGCTGCGTAGTATTCGAGTGGCGATACGCGTTCGCCCGACCCGACCCCGGTGTGGACACCGGGCCGGTCGAAGCGCATCGGCCCAGGTTGGGACATCAGGAGGAGCCAAGGTGACACCCCGCGGGCTAGGCCGTAGCACCACCGGGTCTCGTCGGCTGCGGACGGTGGCGCTGGCCGTCACCTTCGGTGCGCTGGCGCTGACGCTCAGTGGTTGCAGCTGGCAGGAAGTGCTCGGGCTGGGCTGGCCGAAGGGCATCACCCCGGAGTCGCACGCCAACCGTGACCTGTGGCTCGGCTCCGTCATCGCCGCCTTCGTGGTGGGCATCATCGTCTGGGCCCTGATGTTCTGGTCGGCGGCCTTCCACCGCAAGAAGAAGGGCGACGACGAGATGCCCCGCCAGTTCGGCTACAACATGCCGCTGGAACTCGTGCTGACCGTCATCCCGTTCATCATCATCTCCGTGCTCTTCTACTTCACGGTCGTGGTGCAGCAGAAGATGACCCACCGCGACCCCAACCCCGAGGTCGTCGTCGACGTCACCGCCTTCCAGTGGAACTGGAAGTTCGGCTACCAGAAGGTCGCGTTCAAGGACGGCACCTTCAACTACGACGGCGCCGACCCGGCCCGCAAGGCCGCGATGGCCTCCAAGCCGGAAGGCGTCGACCAGCACGGGGAGGAGAAGGTCGGCGCGGTGCGCGGCCTGAACCCCGAGGACCGCACCTATCTCAACTACGACAAGGTCGAGACGTTGGGCACCAGTGACGAGATCCCGGTGCTGGTGGTTCCCGCCGGCAAGCGGATCGAGTTCCAGGTGGCCTCCGCCGACGTCATCCACTCGTTCTGGGTGCCGGAGTTCCTGTTCAAGCGCGACGCGTTCCCGGATCCGGCGGCCAACCACTCGGAGAACAAGTTCCAGGTCTCCGAGATCACCCAGACCGGCGCGTTCGTCGGGCGCTGCGCCGAGATGTGCGGCACCTACCACTCGATGATGAACTTCGAGATCCGGGTCGTCCCGGCGAACGACTTCAAAACCTACCTGCAGGCGCGCATCGCCGGAAAGACCAACGCCGAGGCGCTGCAGGCGATCAACCAGCCACCGTTCGCGACCAGCACCCACCCGTTCGACACCCGGCGTGGCGAACTGGTGGCGCAGGCGAGCAAGTAGGGGAACAGCTCATGCATATCGAAGCCAGGTTGTTCGAGATCCTGTGCGCGTTCTTCGTGCTCGCGACGGTCGTCTACGGCATCTTGACCGCGCTGTTCGCCCCCGGTGGTCTCGAGTGGGCGGGCACCACCGCCCTGGCCCTCACCGCGGGGCTGGCCCTGATCATCGGGACGTTCTTCCGGTTCGTCGCCCGGCGCCTGGACACCCGGCCCGAGGACTACGAGGAAGCCGAGATCAGCGACGGCGCAGGGGAGTTGGGCTTCTTCTCGCCGCACAGCTGGTGGCCGATCCTGATCGCCCTGGCCTTCTCCACGGCGGCGGTCGGCGCCGCGCTGTGGCTGACGTGGCTGATCGCCGCCGGCCTGGTCATGGTGCTGGGCGCGGTGGCCGGGCTGGTCTTCGAGTACTACGTCGGCCCCGAGAAGCACTGAGCCCTGCGGCGAAGGTCACAATCGGGGCGTCACTTGCCCCCGAACCGTGTGCTGGCGGGCGGCCGGACCGCCCGATTCGGTAGTGTTCTGCCAGGGCAACGGGAGCCGTCGGCCTGCTGTGCGCCAGTCACTGGCCCGCGCGCCGCGGTGATGTAGTCGAGCGAGGATAGGCGAGGATGAGCGGGCCGAATCCGCCAGATGAGGAGCCGAGAGGCCGGCACGCGAGTAAGCCGGTCGACGAAAACCAGGAAGAACTGACCGACACCGGCTTCCACCGCGCCTACTCCGCCCCGGAGTCCGAGCAGTACACCCTGGCCCCGTACGTGTCGGCCGACCCGGCGCTCTACGACTACGACACCTACGAGCCGTACGACGCCGCCACCGAACTGGTGTCGGAGGCCGCGCCGCCGAAGTGGCCCTGGGTGGTCGGCGTGACCGCCATCGTGGCGGCCATCGCGCTGGTGGTGTCGGTGTCGCTGCTGGTCACCAGCACCGACTCGGAGAAGCTGGCCACACCTGCGACGACCACGGTCAAGGCCCCGCCGGTCCAGGACCAGATCACCACCGAGGCGCCGCCGCCCCCGCCGCCGCCCCCGCCGACGACCGAGGAACCGCCGCCCCCGCCGCCCGAGACGGTGACGGTGACATCGGAGCCGCCCCCACCGCCGCCGGCCACGACGGAGGCGCCGCCGCCGGTGACGACGACCCCACCGCCGCCGCCCACCACGACCACCACGACGCCCCCGCCGGGGCCGCGTCAGGTCACCTATTCGGTGACCGGCACCAAGGCGCCCGGCGACATCATCTCCGTGACCTACGTCGACGCCTCAGGGCGCCGGCGCACCCAACGCAACGTCTACATTCCGTGGTCGTTGACAGTCACCCCGATCTCGCAGTCGGATGTCGGCTCGGTTCAGGCCTCCAGCCTGTTCCTGGTCAGCAGGCTGAACTGCTCGATCACGACCAGCGACGGGACCGTCTTGTCATCGAATCAGAACAACGCCGCGCAGACGAGCTGCTGATGATGCGCGAATCCGGCTCCGCACCGGCGCAGGATGCCCGTTCCCCCGAGACGGTGGACCGCCTGCTCGTGGGCGTCTGCGGGGCGATCTGGCTGGTGCTGCTGGCCGTCGGAGTCACCGCGATCGTGGCGCTGATCGACCTCGGCCGCGGGCACACCCTGGGCGGCGACGGGAAGCACACGCCGTGGCTGCTCTACAGCGTCATCGTGGTGTCCGGGCTGGTGATCCTCGGCGCGATCCCGCTGCTGATCCGGGCCCGCCGCACCGCCCTGGCCGAGCCCCACGAGCCCCCGCCGGCCGCCCCCGCCGCCGCCAAGGCCACGTCCACCGCCGCGTCCACCGCCGCGTCCACCGCCGCGTCCCGCAGCCCCGAAGCGCCCCCCAGCCGGTCCGCTGAGGCTCCCACGGAGAAGCTGAAGGTGTTCGGTACGGCCGTCGACCCCTACGAGCGCTACCAGCCGGACTACGTGCAGTCGTCGGCCTCGCGGCGGGCCGATCCGCTGATCCCGGCCACCGAACTGGACCGGCTCTGGCTGCGCTGCACCGTGAGCATCCTCGGCGCCATCGGCCTGGCCCTGATCGCCGTCTCCACCGCGACCTACCTGCTGGCCGTCGACAAGGAGACGCTGGCGTGGGTGGCGCTCGGGGTGGCCGCGGTCATCACGGTGGTGATGCCGGCGATCCCGGTGCTCTACCTGCGTCAGCTGCGCGCCGCGCTGGACGAGGCAGCACCCGCCGAGTGAAACCACGCGGGCCGGCGATGCCCGCGAAAGCGACGGAACCCCCGAGCCTTGCGGCCCGGGGGTTCCGTCGCTTTCGGATCCTTTAGTGGTGCCCGTTGGGCGAACCGTTGCCGTTCGCGGGAACCTCGTCGTCCTGCCACTCCCGCAGGGCGGTCAGCGCCCGCTGCTCGGAGGCGTGCGCCGCCTCGTTGAGCGCGGCGTCCTCGGCGGCCGGATCGGCCCGCAGGAAGCTGCCGGTGCCCGGTTTGCCCGCCGAGCCGAGCTTGTTCATCCGCTTCGGTAGCGCGGCGCCCTGGTACTCCAGCGGGATGGGGTGGCCGTGGTCGTCGACCGGGCCCAGCGGCTGGTGCAACTCGATGTAGGCGCCGTGCGGCAGGCGCTTGATGATGCCCGTCTCCACGCCGTGCTCGAGCACCTCGCGGTCGCTGCGCTGCAGTGCCACCGCCCAGCGGTAGGCGATGAAGTAGACGAGCGGCGGCAGCACCAGCATGCCGATGCGGCCGATCCAGGTCGTCGCGTTCAGCGAGATGTGGAACTTCAGGGCGATGATGTCGTTCATCGCGCTGTAGGTCAGCACCATGTAGAACGCGATCGCCATCGCGCCGATGCCGGTGCGCACCGGGACGTCACGCGGGCGCTGCAACAGGTTGTGGTGCGCGTCGTCGCCGGTGAACCGCTTCTCCAGGAACGGATAGATGATCAGCAGCAGGAAGACGATGCCCATCACCAACGCGACGAAGACGCCGACCGGCACGGTGTGGTGCCAGAAGTACAGCTCCCACGGCGGGAAGATGCGCGCCAGGCCCTCGGTCCACATCATGTAGAAGTCCGGCTGGCTGCCCGCCGACACCTGCGACGGCTTGTACGGGCCGAGCTGCCAGATCGGGTTGATCTGCAACAGGCCGCCCATCAGGCCGAGGATGCCGACGACCATCGCGAAGAAGGCACCGGACTTGATCGCGAACACCGGCATGACCCGCACGCCGACGACGTTGGTCTCGGTGCGGCCGGGCCCGGGGAACTGGGTGTGCTTCTGGAACCACACCAGCGCCAGGTGCACGCCGATGAGCGCCAGGATGATCCCGGGGATCAGCAGGATGTGCAGTGCGTACATCCGCGGCAGGAACACGCCGACCGCGTCGCACTGGTATCCCACTCCGCCACAGGGGAAGTCACCGCCGAACAGCGCCCAATGCATCCAGGTGCCGATGATCGGCAGGCCCAGCGTGATCGAGGACAGCGCGGCGCGCAGGCCGATCCCCGACAGCAGGTCGTCGGGCAGGGAGTAGCCGAAGTAACCCTCGAACATCGCCAGGATCAGCAGCAGCGAACCGATGACCCAGTTGGCCTCGCGGGGCCGCCGGAAGGCGCCGGTGAAGAAGATGCGGGCGAGGTGCACCATGATCGCGGCGGCGAACAGCAGGGCGGCCCAGTGGTGTACCTGGCGCACGAACAGCCCGCCGCGCACCTCGAAGCTGATGTCGAGGGTCGAGGCGTAGGCCTTCGACATCCCGATGCCGCGCAGCGGCTGGTAGACGCCGTTGTAGGTGACCTCGGCCATCGACGGGTCGAAGAACAGGGTGAGGTACACGCCGGTCAGCAGCAGCACAATGAAGCTGTACAGCGCGACCTCGCCGAGCAGGAACGACCAGTGGGTGGGGAAGACCTTGTTCAGCTGACGTCGCACCGCCGCCGAGGGGTGGTAGCGGGAGTCGATCTCATCGCCCTGCTTGGCCAGGCGTTCGGCAGTCGTTGAACTCATGATGTGCGCTCCCAGAATGCGGGTCCGACAGGTTCAATGAAGTCGCCGTTGGCGACCAGGTAGCCCTCTTGATCAATGGTGATCGGCAACTGTGCCAGTGCGCGTGCGGCCGGCCCGAAGATCGGACGCGCGAAATGCAGTGCGTCGAACTGGGATTGGTGGCACGGGCACAGGATGCGGTAGGTCTGCTGCTCGTACAGCGAGGCCGGGCAGCCCAGGTGCGAACACACCTTGGTGTAGGCGAACAGCTCACCGAAGTTGAAGCTCTCCTGACCCTGGCGCTTGACCAGCCGCGGCATATCGACCGGCTTGATGCGGATCAGCATCACCGGGTTGCGCACACCCATCGCGATCTCGGAAAGACGCTCGTGCGATTCCACGGTGGTGCCGTCGCCGTCGGACTCCCGCCAGGGGAACACCGTCTCCATCGCGCCGGCGTCGAGATCCTCCGGGCGCATCTTGACGAACGGTGAGTGACCCGGCATGCCGGTCGCGCGGGCCAGGTAGATGGTCTCGCCGGTGAACCGGGGGGTCCAGCCCGAGGTCCACAGGACGGCCTTCTTGCCCTCGGCGGTCGGCACGACCGGCTTCCACGGGTTCTTGATCATCCCACCGATGAACGCCACCAGGGTGCCGACGCCGAAGGCGCCCAGCCCGATGCCGAGCGACAGCCCGATCATCTTGCGCCGCTTGAGGGTCGAGCCCTCCAGCGCATCGGTCAGGTTGGCGGCGATGGTCTTGCGGTCCAGTTCCGAGGACCGCCCGTCGTGGCGCTCCTGGATGGAGATCTCCTCCGGGATGAACCGCTTCTGGAAGAGCACCGCGCCGATGCCGATGGCCAGGATGGACAGGCCGAAGGTCAGGCCGTACATCGGGGTGGCCAGGGTGTAGAGGAAGTTGCCCTTGACGCCGTCCGGCTTGTACTCCCACGGCCAGAACAGGAACACCAGCAGCAGCGCGAGGCCACTCAGCCCGCCGACCAGCAGCCACAGCGCGACGCCGCGCTCGGCGCGCTTCTCGGCGCGGGTGCCCTCGACCGGCCAGCGGTCTTCCTTGAAGACGGTCTCGACACCGTCGAGCCGGCCGCCGAGTTCGACGAGTTCCTCGCGGGACATGCCTGCCAGCTGCTCGTCGGTTGGTTTACTCACGTCGCTCATGCGCGATCCGCCTCCGCTTCTCGCTCGTCACTCATGCCCTCGCCCCGATCCACAACGCCACGCCGATGACGGCGACCATGCCGATGATCCAAATCGCCATGCCCTCGGGTGCGGGGCCGAAGCCACCCAGCCCGTAGCCACCCGGATTCGGGGTGTGGGCCGCCATCCGGACGTAGGCGACGATGTCCCTCTTCTCCTCCGGCGACAGCTGTCGGTCGGAGAACTTGGGCATGTTCTGCGGGCCGGTCAGCATCGCGGTGTAGATCTCGGTGGGGTTGGCGTCCGTCAGACCAGGCGCGTACTTACCGGAGGACAGGGCACCGCCCTTGCCGGTGAAGTTGTGGCACGACGCGCAGTTGAGGCGGAACAGGTCGCCGCCGCGGGCCAGGTCGGTGCCGATCAGCGACTTGTTGGCGACCTCGCCGTTGGGGTCGCGGGGGACCAGCGGACCGCCGCCGTGGGCCTGCACGTAGGCACCGAGCGCGTCGATCTGCGGGCCGTCGAAGGTCGGCGCCTTACGGGGTGCCTGGGCCTCGCCGCGCATCGCCGGCATGCGGCCGGTGGAGACCTGGAAGAACACTGATGCCTCGCCGACGCCGATCAGGCTGGGGCCGCGGCCCTGGACACCCTGCAGGTTGGCGCCGTGGCAGGTGATGCAGGCCGTCTCGTAGAGCTGCTGGCCGGTGCGCAGCAGCGCGGACTGCGATTGATCGGCCACCGCGACCTGCGGCGCCGGCGTCAGCGTGGCGGCCAGGCCGCCCGCGACACTCAGGCCGACCACCAGCAGCGCCGCCCCGGTCAGCCGGCGACGAAGCCGCCGACGCGACTTGTCGCTCATCTCGCTCATCGGAGATCCGAACCGGCCCATTTTCTTGAGCATCGAACCCCTTCTCATCAACGGATGAAGTAGATGGTCGCGAACAGCGCGATCCATACGATGTCGACGAAGTGCCAGTAGTACGACACCACGATCGCCGCTGTGGCCTGGGCCGGCGTGAACTTGCTCATCCTGGTTCTCAGGAGCAGGAATACGAACGCCACCAGACCGCCCGCCACGTGCAGACCGTGGAAACCGGTCGCCAGGTAGAACACGCTGCCGTAGGCGCTGCCGGGGATCGTCGTGCCGTGCGTCACCAGGTGGAAGTACTCGTAGGCCTGGCCGAGGACGAAAAAGAAACCCATCAGGAACGTGATCACGTACCAGCGGCGCAGGCCGAAGACGTCGCCGCGTTCGGCGGCGAAGACGCCCATCTGGCAGGTGAACGACGACGCGATCAGCACCAAAGTCACCGGCACCGCCTGGTACAGGTTCAGTTCGGTGGGCGGCGGGGGCCACACTCCGTTGGCTTGGGCGCGCGCGGTGAAGTACATCGCGAACAGTCCAGCAAAGAACATCAACTCACTGGAAAGCCACACGATGGTGCCAACACTGACCATGTTCGGTCGGTTCAGCGAATGCACGCGCGACGTGATCGCAGTTCCTGAAGTGCCTACAGCGCTCGTCACAGGTAGAAGTATGACGCTTTGTAGTTGTCGAGGTACACCCAGGGGCCGAATTGGTCACAACTGATCTGTCGGCGCCTTGGGCAGGGGGTCCCGATCGTGGGACCATCGCCCGGTGACATCGCCGCTTTCCGGGCCCGCCGCGGGCCCATTGGATTCGTCATGGCCGCAGGTCCTGGGCCGGTTGACGGCTGGATCGGAGCTCGCGCCGGGACAGGCGGCGTGGGCGATGGACCAGATCATGACGGGGGCGGCCACCCCGGCTCAGATCGCCGCCTTCGGCGTGTCGATGAAGATGAAGCGGCCGAGCGCCGCCGAGGTGCGGGAACTGGCCGACACCATGCTGGGCTACGCCCTTCGGGTGCCGACCGACGTGATCGGCACCGACACCGTCGACATCGTCGGGACCGGCGGGGACGGTGCCAACACCGTGAACCTGTCGACGATGGCGGCCATCGTGGTCGCCGCCGCCGGCCTGCCGGTGGTCAAGCACGGCAACCGGGCGGCCTCCTCGCGCAGCGGCGGCGCCGACATGCTCGAGGCGCTGGGGGTCCGCATCGACCTCGGGCCCGACGAGGTGGCCCGCTGTGTGGCCGAGGTCGGTATCGGGTTCTGCTTCGCGCCGGTGTTCCATCCGTCCTACAAGTACGCCGGGGCGCCACGGCGGGAGATCGGCGTGCCGACGGTATTCAATCTGCTTGGGCCGCTTACCAATCCGGCCGGCCCGCGGGCGGGCCTGATCGGCTGCGCGTTCGGGGACCTGGCCGAGGTGATGGCCGGGGTGTTCGCGGCCCGCCGGTGCAGCGTGCTGGTGGTGCACGGCGACGACGGGCTCGACGAGCTGACCACGACGACCACCAGCACGATCTGGCGGGTGCAGGCCGGCACCATCGACAAGCTGACGTTCGACCCGCTGGGTTTCGGCTTCCCCCGGGCCCGGATCGAGGAGCTGGTGGGCGGTGACGCCGACTTCAACGCGGCCGAGGCACACAGCGTGCTGGCCGGGGCGACGGGCCCGGTCCGCGACGCCGTGGTGCTCAATGCCGCGGGGGCGATGGTCGCCCACGCCGGGCTAGCCAGCCACGCCGAATGGCTGCCGTCGTGGGAGGACGGGCTGCGCCGGGCCGCCGAGGCGATCGATTCGGGGGCGGCCGAACAGCTGCTCGCGCGTTGGGTGCGGTTCAGCCAGCAGCTCTGAGTCGGCCCGGGCAGCCTGCTCGGCGGCCAGCCGCGCGGAGCGGGCGGTGGCGGCCCAGGAGGCCCAGCGTCCGGCCGAGCCAAGCGGAGAGGCGAATCCCGTTGTGGCGCTGACGATTCGGACGCCGGGGGCGGCCAGCCAGCGGGCGATCAGCCCGGTCTCCTCCAGCAGCGCGCCGCCCAGCGGCGCGGGTTGGGGCAGCACCACCTGGGCGGCGGCCCGCAGCGCCTCGACCACCGGCATCGGCGGCACGCCGCGCCGCGCCGAGCCTGCCGCGGCGAGTTGGCCGTGCCGCACCACCGCCAGCTGCCAGCCGCCCGCGCCGTCGGGCGCCGCTGCCACCAACTCCTCGACGGCGGCCAGGGCGCGCAGCCGCTGGCCCCGCCACAGCACGCCGATGGCCGCCGAGGTCTGGTCGCGCAGCCGCGCCGCGCCCTCGTAGCGCGCCCCGGCCGCGAGGTCGGCCACCCGTCGCACGGCCGCCGTCAGCGCGGTGTCGTCCGCGCCATCGATCAACTCCGCCGCCCGCCGGGCCGCTTCGGCGTAGTCGGCGGCCGACACCCCGCGCGGCGCCGGGCAGGGCGACACCTCGCGCTCCGGACAGGCCGGGCCGTGCACCCCGTCGCGCGCGATGCGGGCGGTGCAGGTGCGCAGCCCCAGGAACCGGGCCAGCAGCTCGGCGGTGTCGGCGGCGTCGGTGCGCGAGCGGAACGGGCCGATCGCGCGGTCATGGCGGGGTGCGCGCACCGCCGAGAAGCGCGGATAGGCCTCGTCGGTCAACACCACCCACCACCACCGGTGCGGAAACCGCGATCGGCGGTTGTACGGCGGGGCGTGCGCCGCCAGCAGGCGCAGCTCGCGGACCCCGGCCTCGAGGGCGTGGGCGCATTCAACGTGGTCGACCGCGGTGGCCAGCGCCACCATCTCCTTCATCCGGCTGCGCGGGTCGGCGCCGTTGAAGTACTGGCCCACCCGGCGGCGCAGGTCGGTCGCGGTGCCGACGTAGAGCACCTCGCCGGTCGGCCCGCGGAACAGGTACACCCCCGGACTGTGCGGCAGGCGCTGCGCCAGCACCCGCTTGCTGCGCTGCGCGCTGGACACGTTGGGCAGGTAGGAGCGCAGCTCGCTGTATGTGTGGACGCCCTGATTGCCGACCCGTTCGATCAGCGCGTGCAGGACGTCGACGGTGGCCCGGGCGTCGTCGAGGGCGCGGTGCGTCGGGCGCGTCGCCGAACCCACGAGTTGGGCCAGCGTGCCGAGCCGGACGCTGGGGGCCTCCTCGCGGGTGAGCACCCGGCGGGCCAGCCGCACCGTGCACAGCACCGGTGGCCGCGGCCAACCGATGCCGCACTGTTCGGCGGCGGCGCGCAGGAAACCGGTGTCGAATCCGGCGTTGTGCGCGACCAACACCGCGCCGCGCGCGAACTCCAGGAACATCGGCAGCACCGCGGCGATGGTCGGCGCGTCGTGCACCATCGCCGTGGTGATCCCGGTGAGCCGGACGATCTGCGGGGGGATGGTCCGCTGGGGGTCGACCAGGGTGGCGAACTCGCCGAGCACCTGCCCGCCGCGGACCTTGACGGCACCGATCTCGGTGATGGCGTCGGCCGGGGCGCCGGGGCCGGCGCTGGCGCGTCCGCCGGTGGTCTCCAGGTCGACGACGACGAAGGTGGTGTCCCGCAGCGGCAGGTCGGCGGCCGGGTCGACGTCGGCGAAGCTCAGCTGCGCATCTGCGGGTGAGCCGGCCACAGCTGTCGACGGTAAGCACGGGCACCGACAGCGGGCGGGCGCCACTCCGGCGGCGACCGAACTCGGCCCGGCGGAACTTGTCGGCAGCCCCGGCTAGCGTGCGGGCAGGCCGTACGAGAGGAGACCCGACATGGGACCCGACATGGGAGACGCCCACTATCCCGACCCTGTCGTCATCGACTGCGACGACTGCGCGGTGCGCGGACCGGGCTGCCGCGACTGTGTCGTAAGCGTGCTGCTCGGTACACCCGAAACTTTGCTCGCCGACGAGCGGGCGGCGCTGGAGGTGCTGGCCGACGCCGGACTGGCGCCCCGGTTGAGGCTGGTTCCGATCCACCGGACCGGGGGCAGCGGCCTAGCGAGCTAGCCGCCTGATAGGTTTGGGGCATGGTGTGACTGGTGTTGCCGCTGTGACGAAGTCGTCTGTTAAATCTTCGTCTCACGTTGGACAACGCCGATGCCATTTCGTAACCTGATCGAGACCTAAGGCAGATCGACGGCGCTCGTCGACGGCACTTTAAGGATGTTCAATCTTGAAGTTTGACCGCACGTTTCTGATTGAACGCGTTCTTCGCCGCCCGGCAGTAGGTGTGGTTGCGGGCATCACCGTCTTCGCGGCCGTTATGTCCGGCACTGTGCACGCCGACCCGTCCGAGGACGGTGTGGCAAAGCTCAACGAGCTGTCCCGGCAGGCCGAGCAGCTCACCGAAGCCATGCACACCGCCCAGCTCGATCTCGACAACAAGCTGCAAGCACAGGCCGCCGCGGAGAAGAAGCACTCCGACGACCTGGCCAGGGCCGACGCCGCCAAGGGTCAGCTGGCAACCTACCAGGGCGCAGTCGACAAGTTTGCTGCGGCCGTCTACATGGGCGGCCGCACCGACGGCCTGAACGCCATCCTGACCGCGGAGTCCCCGCAAGGTCTGATCGACAAGATGGCCGTGCAGAAGGTGATGGCGACCGAGATGTCGGCCCAGATGCAGAACTACCGCCGGGTCAACGAGGAGGCCGTGCGGGCCGAGGCGGACTCGGCCAAGTCGGCCGCCGACGCCAAGACCGCCGCCGAACAGGCCGCCGCGGTCCGCGCCGACCTGCAGCGCAAGCAGTCGCAGTTGCAGGTCCAGATCGCGATCGTCAAGTCGCGGTATGCGACCCTGACCCCCGACCAGCGGACCGCACTGGCCGCCCCCGGACCCGTCCCGCCGGTACAGATTCTGGCCGCGCCGGCGCCCGACGCGCTGCCGAACCTCGACGCGCCGCCGGCCGAGGCGCCCGCACCCGCACCGGAGGCACCCGCTCCGGAGGCCGTGCCGCTCGCGGCCGTGCCGTCGACCGGCGGTGGCAGCGGTGAAGGTGCGATCGCCGTACAGGCCGCGCTGACCCGCATCGGCGACCCCTACGTCTGGGGCGGCGGCGGACCCAACCAGTTCGACTGCTCCGGCCTGGTCATGTGGTCGTTCCAGCAGGCCGGCATCTTCCTGCCGCATTCCAGCCAGGCGCTGGCCGCCGGCGGCCAGCCGGTCTCGATGAGCGACATCCAGCCTGGTGACGTCATCAACTACTACTCCGATGCCTCGCACTCAGCGATCTATATCGGCGACGGGATGATGGTGCACGCGTCGACGTTCGGCGTGCCGGTGCGGGTGGCGCCGATGAACAACGCGCCGATCTACAACATCCGGCGCTACTGACCTACCGGCTGCGCCGCCGGCTCGCGGCGATCCTCGCGGTGGTCCTCGTCGGGCAACTGCTGGCCGCCGCGATCCTGCTCGGCGCCGGCCGGCACCGGCCGCCACAACCCCCGGAGGCTCCCGCGGCGGCGCCACTGGTCGTCGGCGACGGCCGCGTCGTGCGGTTGATCAGCCTGGGCGGAACCCGGACCGACGAACTGCTCACCCGGATCGAGGCGCAGATCGGCGGCGCCGTCGCCGCGGTGGAGGAGTTCTGGGGCACCGACTGGGACCATGAGATCGTGGTGATCGCCACCGGGTCGGACCCGCAGTTCATCGCCCAGGCAGGGCTGGACCCGGGCCGGCAGTGGGCCGACATCGCCGCGGTCGCCGTGGCCGATCACGTCGATCTCGAGCAGCACCTGGCCGGCGGGCAGCGCATCGTCTTCGCCCCGGGCGCGTCGGCCATGAGCGCGGAGTCACTACGAATCGTGTTGACCCACGAGCTCTTTCACCTCGCCGCCCGCGCCGACACCGCCCCCGACGCGCCGCGCTGGCTGGTCGAGGGCGTGGCCGACTTCGTCGCCCGCCCGCCCACCCCGCTGCCCGCCGGTGCCGCCGCGGACACCGCTTTGCCCAGCGACGCCGACCTCGACGCGGCGGGCCCGCGCCGGGCGATGGGCTACGACCGGGCCTGGTGGTTCGCCCGCTTCGTCGCCGACGACTACGGCCTCGACGCCCTGCGCCGGCTCTACCGGCAGGCCGCCGGCCCACACCACCGGGACTTCGCCGGCGCGGTGAGCGGCGCGCTCGACACGGACCTCACCGGGCTGCGTGCGCGCTGGGCGGCGTGGCTGACCGGATAGCGTGGACGGCGATGACGCGGGTTCTGCTGGTCACCAACGATTTTCCGCCGCGCCGCGGCGGCATCCAGTCCTACCTCGAGCAATTCGTGCTTCGACTCGCCGCCACCGGTGAGCACGCGATCACCGTGTACGCCCCGCAGTGGAAGGGCGCCGCGGACTACGACCGCGCCGCACCCGTGCGGATCGTGCGGCACCCCGGCACGCTGATGCTGCCCGAACCGGGAGTCGAGCGCCGGATGCACGACCTGATCACCGCCGAGGACATCGAGGCGGTGTGGTTCGGCGCGGCCGCGCCGCTGGCGCTGCTGGCCGGCCGGGCCCGCCGGGCCGGCGCGCACCGGATCCTGGCCAGCACGCACGGTCACGAGGTGGGCTGGTCGATGCTGCCGGTCGCGCGTTCGGCGCTGCGCCGAATCGGGGACACCACCGACGTGGTGACCTTCGTCAGCCGCTATACCCGCGGCCGGTTCGCCTCGGCGTTCGGCCCGCGGGCCCGCCTGGAACACCTGCCGCCCGGCGTCGACGCCGACCGATTCCGCCCCGACCCGGCCGCGCGGGCCGAGCTGCGCGCCCGGTACGGCCTGGGGGAGCGTCCCACCGTCGTCTGCGTCTCGCGGCTGGTGCCACGCAAGGGCCAGGACATGCTGATCAAGGCCCTGCCCGACATCCGCCGCCGCGTCGACGGCGCCGTGCTGGTGATCGTCGGCGGCGGGCCCTACGAGCCCACCCTGCGGCGGCTGGCACAACGGTTCGGCGTCGAACCGGACGTGGTGTTCACCGGCGGGGTGCCCGGCGCCGAGCTGCCAGCCCACTACGCCATGGCCGACGTGTTCGCGATGCCGTGCCGCACCCGCGGCTCCGGCCTGGACGTCGAGGGACTGGGCATCGTGTTCCTGGAGGCGTCGGCGGCGGGGGTCCCGGTGGTGGCCGGACGCTCCGGCGGCGCACCGGAGACCGTGCGGGACGGCGAGACCGGGCGGGTCGTCGACGGCCGCAGCCACCAGGAGATCGTCGACGCGATCGCCGATATCCTCGCCGACCCCGGGCTGGGGCTGCGGATGGGGGAGGCGGGCCGGCGCTGGGTGCGCCAGGACTGGAGCTGGCCCAGCCACACCGCACGGTTGTCGGCACTGCTGTCGGGCTAGTTCGCCGCGCGCGAGCGCCGCACATGTGAGTATGTGCCGATGCATCTACCCCGGGTCCTGGCCGCGATGGCTACGGCGGTCGTGGTCGGCACCGCGGCCGCCATCAGCGGACCGGCCGCCCCGGCGGGCGCCGACGACTGCCCCGACGTCGAGGTGATCTTCGCCCGCGGCACCGGCGAGGCCCCCGGCGTCGGGCGGGTCGGGCAGGCCTTCATCGACGCCCTGGCGCCGCAACTGGGCGGCCGCGCCCTGGACAGCTACGGCGTCAACTACCCGGCCAGCCTGAACTTCCTGGCCGCCTCGTCCGGCGCGGCCGACGCCGCCGCCCGGATCGCCGACATGTCGGTGCGCTGCCCGCAGACCACGCTGGTGCTCGGCGGGTTCTCGCAGGGCGCGGCCGCGGTCTCGATGCTGGCCGGCGTGCCCCCGGTCGGCGACCGCGTCGGCAGCATCGGGTCCGCACCGCCGCTACCGGCGGCGGCTGCCGCCCGAGTGGCAGCGGTCGCGGTGTTCGGCAACCCGGGCGTCCGTTTCGGCAGCCCGCTGTCCTCGGCCGGGGCGTTCGCGGGCCGGGCGATCGACCTCTGTGCTCCGGGTGACCCGATCTGTGAGGTGGCGGGCCGCGACCGCGCCGCCCACAGCGCCTACGAGTTCCCGCCCTACCCCGGGCAGGCGGCAAACTTCGTGGCCGGGTTGGTGTAGCGGCTCAGACTGCTCTTGGTTTCGCCGGGTATCCTCGCGCCGGTGTTGCTGACACCCGCGGCTGACCAGGGCCGCCGAAGCCACATCGCGGCCCTGACCGGGCTGCGTGCGGTGGCGGCGCTGCTGGTGGTGGGCACTCACGCGGCCTTCGTCACCGGCAAACTCAACCACGGCTACCTCGGCGCCATGGCCGCCCGGCTGGAGATCGGGGTGGCCATCTTCTTCGCGCTGTCGGGTTTCCTGCTGTTCCGGCCGTGGGTGACGGCAGCCGCGGCCGGCTCGGACGCCCCGTCGGCGGCCCGCTACGCGCACCGGCGGTTGCGTCGGGTCATGCCCGCCTACCTGGCGACGGTGCTGCTGGCCTACGGCGTGTACTCCGTCTTCTCGTCCGGGCCCAACCCGGGGCAGAGCTTGGCGGGCCTGCTGCGCCACCTCACGCTGACCCAGATCTACACCGACAACTACCTGATGACCCACCTGCACCGCGGGCTCTCGCAGACCTGGAGCCTGGCGGTCGAGGTGGCGTTCTACGCCGTCCTGCCCCTGCTGGCCTATCTGCTGGTGGTGGTGCTGTGCGGCGACCGGTGGCGCCCGGCGCGGCTGCTGGCCGGCCTGGCCGGCCTGGCGGCGATCAGCCTGGGCTGGCAGGTGGTCCTCGTCACCACCGACTGGCTGCCCAACTCGGCCGGGATGTGGCTGCCCGCCCACCTGGCATCGTTCGCGGTCGGCATGGGGCTGGCGGTGCTGGCCGAAGCCGGGGTGCGCTGCCCGGCGACGGTGACGCTGCCGCTCGCGTTCGGCGCCTTCCTGCTGGTCTCCACGCCGGTGGCCGGCGCGGTGGCGATGGGCCCGGTGCGGGTCTGGGAGCCGCTGATCAAGACCGTGCTGTACGCGGCGGTCGCCACGCTGGCGGTGGCCGCGGCGGGCCTCGACGATCGCGGCCTGGCGGACCGGGTGCTGGCCAGCAGGCCCATGGTGTGGCTGGGGGAGATCTCCTACGAGATCTTCCTGCTGCACGTGCTGGTGATGGCGGTGGTGCTCGGCGAGGTGCTGCGCTGGCCGCTGTTCACCGGGTCGATGGCGGGGCTGTTCGCCGCGACCCTGGCCGTCACCCTGCCGCTCGCCTGGTTGCTGCGACGGCTCACGGCGAGGGTCTACTTGGCGTAGATCGCCTCGATCTCCTCGGCGAACTTCTCGGCCACCACGTTGCGCTTGACCTTCAGCGTCGGCGTCAGCTCCCCGGTGAGCACCGTGAAGTCGCACGGCAGGATGCGGAACTTGCGGATCGACTCGGCATGGGAGACATGGGTGTTGGCGTCCTTGATCGCCAGGTCGATCTCGGCCACCAGGTCCGGGTCGGTGCGCAGGTCGGCCACCGAGTCGCCGGGCGCCTTGCCGTGGTGCTGCTTCCACACCTCGAACGCCTCCGGGTCGATGGCGATCAGGGCGCCGATGAAGGGCTGCTTGTCGCCCACGGCCATGGCCTGGCTGATCAGCGGATGCGCCCGCAGCGCGTCCTCGAGCACGGCCGGTGCGACGTTCTTGCCGCCGGCGGTGACGATGATCTCCTTCTTGCGGCCGGTGATGGACAGGAAACCCTCGTCGTCGATGCTGCCCAGGTCGCCGGTGTGGAACCAGCCGTCGACGATCGCCTCGTCGGTCGCCTTCTGGTTGCGCCAGTAGCCGCTGAACACCACGCCGCCGCGCACCAGCAGTTCGCCGTCCTCGGCGATCGCCATGCTGTTGCCGGGCACCAGCTTGCCGACGGTGCCGACCTTGAGTTCGCCGATCCGGTTCACCGTGATCGCGGCGCTGGTCTCGGTGAGTCCGTAGCCCTCGTAGATCGACAGCCCGACGCCGCGGTAGAAGTGGCCGAGCCGCTTGCCCAGCGGCGCTCCGCCGGAGATGGCGGCATGGCAGTCCCCGCCGAGCGCCGCGCGTAGCTTGCCGTAGACCAGCCGGTCGAAGACCGCGTGCCCGGCCCGCAGCACCGGATTCGGGCGCCCGGAGCCCTCCTGCGCCTCGCTCCAGGCGATCGCGGTCTTGACCGCCAACGCGAAGATACGGCCCCGGCCGCTGTCCTGGGCGTTCAATTCCGCTGTGTTGTAGACCTTTTCGAACACCCGGGGTACCGACACCACGATGGTCGGCTTGAACACGCCCAGCATCGGCACCAGGTTCTTGATGTCACTGGTGTAGCCCAGGGTCACCTTGTTGGCGAACGCGGTCATCGACAGCGCCCGGGCCAGCACGTGGGCCAGGGGCAGGAACACCAACAGGCGCTCGTGCTGGCGCAGCAGGGTGGGGAAACACGCTGCGGCGCCGCGGGTCTCGTGCAACAGGTTGGAGTGGGTCAGCTGGCAGCCCTTGGGCCGCCCGGTGGTGCCGGAGGTGTAGATCAGCGTCGCCGGGTCGCTGGAGCGCAGGCCGTCGAGCCGGCGCTGCAGCTCGGCGGGATCGGCGGTGCCTGCGGCCTCGGCCAGCTCGTCGAGTGCGCTGAGCCCGGCCGACTCGATGCGCACGACCTTGCGCAGCGCGGGCAGCTCGGCGTGCAGTTCGGTGACCATCTGGGCGTGCGCGTCGGTCTCGGTGAACGCCAGCACCGCACCGGAGTCCTCCAGCACCCATCGGACCTGCTCGGCCGAGGACGTCTCGTAGATCGGAACCGTCACCGCACCGACCGACAGGATCGCGTAGTCGAGGATCACCCATTCGTAGCGGGTGGCCGACAGGATTGCCACCCGGTCGCCGGGCTGCACCCCCTCGGCGATCAAACCCAGCGCCGCCGCGCGGATCTGGGCCGCCGCCTCGGCGCAGGTCACATCGGTCCACACCCCGTCGGTCAGGCGCTGGAAGATGACATGCCCCGGGTCGTCGCGCTCGTGGGAGAACACGACGCCGGCCACGTTGTCGTGCTCGTCGACGGTGAACGGTGCCGGAACGCTGTATTCGCGCACTGAAGAACCTCTTGTGAACTCGCGGATTTGTCGGCGTCCAGCGTAGTCGGCGGCGCGGGTGCGCTGTGACGGCGTTCACCCCGCGGTCGGCGAGCCGCCCGGCACACCGATATGTGAAGCTGTTCGGGTGAGCAGCATCCAGGTGGCCGACGAGACCTTCGTCGCCGCCGATCCCGCGGCGGTGGGTCGCGCGGTGTCGGACCCGGCGAGCTGGCGGCGCTGGTGGCCCGACCTGCGCCTGAACGTGGTCGAGGACCGTGGCGACAAGGGTGTGCGCTGGACGGTCACCGGCCCGCTGACCGGCACCATGGAGATCTGGCTGGAGCCGGTGCTCGACGGGGTGCTGCTGCACTATTTCCTGCACGCCGAGCCCGCGGGGGTGGCGGCCTGGGAGCTGGCCAAGATGAACCTGGCGAAGATCACCCATCGGCGCCGGGTCGCGGGCAAGCGGATGGCCTTCGAGGTCAAGACCACGTTGGAGGCGGCCCGGCCGGTGGGTGTCGCGCCCGGGCACTGATATCGGGTCGCGGTCTCGGCCGGGGAGGGTACCGTTTCCTCCGAGACCTAACGATGGGAACCAGCAATAGTGGCTGATAAGACGGCGCAGACCATCTACATCGAGGCGGACCCCCGCACCGTGATGGACGTGATTGCCGACATCGGCTCCTACCCGCAGTGGGTGTCGGAATACAAGGAGACCGAGGTTCTCGAGTCGGACTCCGCGGGTTACCCGAAGACCGCCCGGCTGTTGTTGGACGCGGCGGTCCTGCGCGACAACATGGTGCTGACCTACGACTGGCCCGCCGACCGGAAGTCGGTGCGCTGGTCGCTGGTGTCGAGCTCGTTGCTGCGGGCGCTCGAAGGCGCATACACCCTGCGGCCCAAGGGATCCGGCACCGAGGTCACCTACGAGTTGTCGGTGGACCTGATGATCCCGATGATCGGCCTGCTCAAGCGCAAGGCCGAGCGGCGACTGACCGACACCGCGCTCAAGGACCTGAAGAAACGGGTCGAGGGCTGAGTGGAGCCCGGTAACACTCCCGCTGCCGATGCGGGCCTGCCTGCCCGGGCCCGGATCGGCTTCTTCGTCGGCAAGGGCGGGGTCGGCAAGTCGACACTGGCCTCGGCGACCGCGGTGGCGGCGGCACTGGCCGGTGAGCGGGTGCTCGCGGTGTCCACCGACCAGGCCCACTCGCTCGGTGACGTGCTCGGCATCCCGGTGCCGCCGACCGGGTCGCCCGAGCCGGTGCGCATCCTGACCGAGGAGGGCAGCGCCGGTGGCGGCCACCTGGACGCGCTCGCCCTGGACACCCTGGCGCTGCTCGAGACCAGATGGCGCGACATCGCGCCGGTGATCGCGGGTAGCCTGCCCGAGTCGGATCTCAAAGATGTTGCACCCGAAGAACTTTCGGCAATCCCCGGAATTCAGGAGGTACTCGGCCTGCACCAGGTGGCCCAGCTCGCGGATTCGGGGGACTGGGACTACGTGGTGGTGGACTGCGCCTCCACCGCCGACGCCATGCGGATGCTCACCCTGCCCGCCGCGTTCGGCATGTACCTGGAGCGGGCCTGGCCCCGGCACCGCCGGCTCAGCGCGGCCGTCGAGGGCGTCCGCGAAGCGGCGATGGTCGTCCTCGTCGAGGGCATCGCGTCCGGCGTCGAGGAGTTGTCGGCGCTGCTGACCGACGGCGAGCGGGTCAGCGCCCACCTGGTGCTCACCGCCGAGAGGGTGGTAGCCGCCGAGGCCGTCCGCACGCTCGGGTCGCTGGCGCTGATGGGGGTCAAGGTCGCCGAGCTGATCGTCAATCAGGTTCTGGCGCAAGACGATTCGTACGAGTATCGGAACCTGCCCGCGCACCCCGCCTTCGACTGGTATGCCGAGCGGATCTCCGAGCAGCAGTCCGTGCTCGAGAACCTCAGCGCGACCATCGGCGACGTGCAACTCGTGCTGGCGCCGCACCTGGCCGGTGAACCCATCGGGCCCAAGGCGCTGGGCCAGCTGCTCGACAGCGTGCGCCGGCGGGACGGCTCCCCGCCGCCGGGCCCGCTGCGGCCGGTGGTGGATCGGGAATCGGGCTCCGGCCTCGATGCGGTCTACCGGATGCGGCTAGAGTTGCCCCAGGTCGAGTCGGGGGCACTGACACTGGGCCGCGTCGACGACGACCTGATCATCGGTGTCGCAGGGATGCGCCGCCGGGTGCGACTGGCATCGGTGCTTCGCCGGTGCACCGTGCTCGACGCCGCGCTGCGCGGCAACGAGCTGACGGTTCGCTTCAGACCCAACCCGGAGGTGTGGCCCGCATGAGTGGACCCCACCCCGACATCGGACCCGAGCTGCGCCAGTTGGCGCAGGCCATCCTCGACCGGCTGGATCCCGCGGTGCGGTCGGCCGCGGCCATGGCCTCGGCCGCCGGCGCCGGGCCCGGAAAGTGCCAGCAGGTGTGGTGCCCGGTGTGCGCGCTGGCCGCACTGGTCAGTGGCGAGCAGCACCCGATGCTGACCGTGATCGCCGAGCACAGCGTCGCGCTGATGGCCATGATCCGGGCGATGGTCGGCGACCTGGAGGCGCCGCAATCGCCCCCCGACGGGACCGCGCCCGGACCCGGCGGCGGCGCCGGAACCGATGCCTCCGGGCCGACCCGGTACCAACCCATTCCGATCACCGTCGAGGACTGAGTTCGGCGCTTGGGCGTCTGATGATCCGGTGTGAACCCAAACCGACCTGTGGTCGGCCGACGGCCGGCTGGGTAGAGTTGGCGCAAAGCGCGCGCCCGAGTGGGAGGGTCTATGTGGTACTGGCTGTTCAAGTACATCTTCATGGGCCCGTTGCTGTCTCTGCTCGGCCGTCCGAAAGTCGAAGGGCTGGAATACATTCCGGATTCCGGACCGGCGATCCTGGCCAGTAACCACCTGGCGGTGGCGGACAGCTTCTACCTCCCGCTGGTGGTCCGGCGACGGATCACCTTCCTGGCCAAGTCGGAGTACTTCACCGGTACCGGGCTCAAGGGCTGGTTCACCCGCTGGTTCTACACCGTCGCCGGGCAGGTCCCGATCGACCGCACCGACGCCGACGCCGCCCAGTCCGCGCTCGACACCGCCGAGCGGCTGCTGAAGCAGGGCAAACTGCTGGGCATGTATCCGGAGGGCACCCGATCGCCCGACGGCCGGCTCTATAAAGGCAAGACCGGACTGGCCCGGCTGGCCCTACAGACCGGGGTTCCGGTCATTCCCGTCGCGATGATCGGAACCGACGTGGTCAACCCGCCCGGGTCGAAGATGTGGCGCTTCGGCCGGGTCACCGTCCGGTTCGGCAAACCGATGGACTTCTCCCGCTTCGACGGCCTGGCCGGCAACCGGTTCATCGAGCGGGCCGTCATCGACGAGGTCATCTACGAACTGATGACGCTGTCCGGTCAGGAGTACGTCGACATCTACGCCGCGACGGTCAAGGAGGGCGGCGCTAAGCCGGCCGCACCAGATCAGCCGTCGGCGCGGATTCCGGAGACCGCGGCGGGTTAGCCACCCGTGCGGTCACGGTGGCCCCGGCCGCGACGATGACCGCCACCGCCCACCACACGTAGGACATCCCCAGCAGTTGGCGCCACCAGGACGCCGTCGCCTCGTGATGCTTGGGCAGCAACTCCAGCGGCACCCACACCATCAGCGCCACCCCGGCGACGCTCAGCAACCCCAGTGCGGCATTGCGCCGCCGGTAGCCGACCACGACTGTGGTGATCAGCGTCGGCGCCGCCCACACCCAGTGGTGCGACCAGGACACCGGCGAGACCACCAGCCCGAACAGCGCGACACAGACCAGGCCCAGGGTGGGCTCACCGGCGGCCAGCACCCGCCGCACCGCCCAGATGGTCAGACCCAGCACGACGAAGCAGGCGGTGGTCCACAGCAGGAAATGGGTGGTTTCGGACAGCCCCAGCCTCGCCAGCGCGCCCGCGATGTTCTGGTTGGTGTTCAGCGCCGCGCTGCCGATCCGGTCTGTGTCGCGCACGGTCGCCAGCCAGTACTGCCAGGAGTCCCGCCAGGCCAGCACAAGGCCGGCCAGGGTCGCCACGGCGAACGAGGCCAGCGCGGTCAGCGCGGCCCGGCCGTCGCGGCGCAGCACGAAGTAGAGCAGGAACACCGCCGGCGTCAACTTCAGCGCGATCGCCAGGCCGAGCAGCAGCCCGCGCGGCCAGGGCGTGCGCCGGGGCACGCAGTCGGCGATCACCAGGGTCATCAGCACGACGTTGATCTGGCCGAAGGCGAAGTTGGCCGCGATCGGCTCCAGGTAGCTCACCGCCAGGGCGACGATGCCACCGGACAGCCAGCAGCGGCGCAGCCAGGCCGGCTCACCCGTCAGCGCCGAGTTCTGCCACACGTCCAGCCGGGTCAGCACGATCCAGGTGGACAACAGCAGCAGCACCAGGGTGAGGACGGTGATCGTGACGCTGGCCGCCGCGAAGGGCAGCCACGCGAACGGGCTGAACAGGATCGCCGCCAGCGGGGGATAGGTGAACGGCAGGTCGAGCCCGATCTGGGTGTGGAACGTGGTGTCACCGGCGTACAGCGGCCGGCCGTCCAGCCAGGCCCGCCCGCCCATCCGGTAGACCTCGATGTCGATCCGGTAGGGCAGGTGGCCGAACAGCTGCCAGCCGGCGTAGACCAGGCCCACCAGGATCAGCGCCTGCACCAGGCGCCAGGCCACCGGCAGCCAGCGGCGCGCCTGCGGCGATGCCAGGCCGCGCCCGATGAGACTGCCCACGTCGGGCGACCGCCACCTACTCATGTCCTGACCAGACTATCGGGGCGCCCCGGCGGGCCGGGCGATATGGCCCCGTACGGTGCGCGCCGCGTCGGAGTGTGGGCGTAAGTTCGGCGCCGTGCGTTTCAATGTGCACTTCGACGTCGTCGCCCCCGGGCGCATCCCCCTGATGTGGTGTCTGATCGCGTTCATCCTGACGTTCTTCGTGACTCGGACCATCGTGCGCTACATCCGCCGCAACGCCGACAACACCGCACCGCGCAAGTGGTGGCAGCCGCGCAACATCTCCGGCGCCGGCGGCCTGCACATCCACCACGTGGTGATCGGCGTGGTGCTGGTGCTGCTCTCCGGGGTCGCCATGGTCACCATGGCCGTCGACGGCGGGGTCGTCGAATTCACCGCCGCCGCAATCTTTTTCGGAATCGGCGCGGCCCTGGTGCTGGACGAGTTCGCGCTGATCCTGCACCTGCAGGACGTGTACTGGAGCGAGGACGGCCGCACCTCGGTCGACGCGGTGTTCGTCGCGGTGGCGGTGGCCGGCCTGCTGGTGCTGGGCTTCAACCCGCTGTCCTTCTTCGACATCGGGATCTGGCGCGACGACGACAACGTCGTCGCCCGCGTCACGGTCGTCGTCATGGCGCTGCTGACGCTGGCGCTGGCCGTGGTGGTGTTGCTCAAGGGCAAGCTGTGGACCGGCCTGGTGGGCATGTTCATCACGCCGCTGCTGTTCATCGGCGCCATCCGGGTTTCCCGGCCGCATGCGCCCTGGGCGCGCTGGCACTACCAGGACAAGCCGCGCAAGATGCACAAGGCGCTGGAACGGGAGCGCTACCTGCGCAGACCCGTCGTGCAGGCCAAGCTGTGGCTGCAGCACCTCATCGCCGGTGAGCCGCGGTTCCCGCAGGACGCCGAGGTCGACGCCGAACTCGACAAGGAGATCCACGCCGCGCCCGCGCCCGGACACCCGGCCGGGTCCGCCGGCGAACCGCAGGTCACGGCGAAGTCCGCGGGATAGGTTCGCCACGTGCGCTTCTTCTACGACACCGAGTTCATCGACAACGGGCGCATCATCGACCTGATCTCGATCGGGGTGGTGGCCGAGGACGGCCGCGAGTTCTACGCGATCTCCACCGAGTTCGACCCGGAATCGGCCGGCCGCTGGGTGCGCACCCACGTACTGCCCAAACTGCCCTCGCCGTCCTCACAGCTCTGGCGGTCGCGGCGGCAGATCCGGGAGGGTCTGGAGGAGTTCTTCGACATCGATGGCGACGAGCCGATCGAGCTGTGGGCCTGGGTGGCGGCCTACGACCACGTCGCGCTGTGCCAACTGTGGGGTCCGATGACCAGCCTGCCGCCGCAGATCCCGCGATTCACCCGTGAACTGCGCCAGTTCTGGGAGGACCGGGGCTGTCCGCGGATGCCGCCGCGGCCGCACGACACCCATGACGCCCTGGTGGATGCGCGCCACAACCTGCGCCGCTATGTGCTGATGACCACCGGCGTCGATCGCGGGGTCGCCGACGACACCGCCGATTCCCGCAGGTAGCCCGCCTACCGGCTGGTGAAAAGCGCTGTTCGTGCCGGTTAGGATGAACGGGTGAACTGGACCGTCGACGTACCCATCGATCAGCTGCCGTCGCTGCCGCCGCTGCCGGCGGAGCTGCGCGGCCGGCTGGACGCAGCCCTGGCCAGGCCGGCCGCCCAACAGCCCAGCTGGGACGCCGAGCAGGCCGCCGCCATGCGCACGGTGCTGGAGAGCGTGCCGCCGATCACCGTGCCCTCGGAGATCGAGCGGCTGGCCGACCAGCTCGCCGCGGTGGCCCGGGGTGAGGCCTTCCTGCTGCAGGGCGGCGACTGCGCCGAGACGTTCGCCGACAACACCGAGCCGCACATCCGCGCCAACATCCGCACCCTCCTGCAGATGGCGGTGGTGCTGACCTACGGCGCCAGCCTGCCGGTGGTGAAGGTCGCCCGCATCGCCGGGCAGTACGCCAAGCCGCGCTCATCGGACACCGACGCGCTCGGGCTCAAGTCCTACCGCGGTGACATGGTCAACGGGTTCGCCCCCGACGCCGCGGTGCGCGACCACGACCCGTCCCGGCTGGTGCGCGCCTACGCCAACGCCAGCGCGGCGATGAACCTGGTGCGGGCGCTGACGTCCTCGGGCCTGGCGTCGCTGCACCTGGTGCACGACTGGAACCGGGAGTTCGTCCGCACCTCGCCGGCCGGGGCGCGGTACGAGCAGCTGGCCGGGGAGATCGACCGCGGGCTGCGGTTCATGAGCGCCTGCGGGGTCAACGACCGCAATCTCGACACCGCCGAGATCTACGCCAGCCACGAGGCGCTGGTGCTCGACTACGAGCGGGCCATGCTGCGGCTCAGCGAGGACTACCCGCTCGGCGCGGGCGAGCCGCGGCTCTACGACCTCTCGGCGCACTACGTCTGGATCGGGGAGCGCACCCGTCAGCTCGATGGCGCGCACATCGCCTTCGCCGAGGTGATCGCCAATCCGATCGGGGTGAAGATCGGGCCGAACATGACGCCCGAGCTGGCCGTGGAGTACGTCGAGCGGCTCGATCCGCACAACAAGCCGGGCCGGCTGACCCTGGTCAGCAGGCTGGGCAACCACAAGGTGCGCGACCTGCTGCCGCCGATCATCGAGAAGGTGCAGGCCACCGGACACCAGGTGATCTGGCAGTGCGACCCCATGCACGGCAACACCCATGAGTCCTCGACCGGCTACAAGACGCGGCACTTCGACCGCATCGTCGACGAGGTGCAGGGCTTCTTCGAGGTGCACCGGGCGCTGGGCACCCACCCCGGCGGCATCCACGTCGAGATCACCGGCGAGAACGTCACCGAATGCCTCGGCGGGGCGCAGGACATCTCCGACACCGACCTGTCCGGCCGCTACGAGACCGCGTGCGACCCGCGGCTGAACACCCAGCAGAGCCTCGAGTTGGCCTTCCTGGTCGCGGAGATGCTGCGCGACTAGCTATTTCGCGTCGAGACAGAAATCTTGCACACGAAGTTCGAGTAGCATTGTGCGTGAGTTCTGTCTCAACGCGGCGGAGCGCGTCACTGGCCGATGAGGCCCTGCAGGTTGCTGCCCAACGCCCACGCGCCGGCGGCCACCAGCCCGGTCAGCACCAGCACCGCCAGCACCCACAACGCCAGCGCGCGGCGCGCCCGCTGCCGCGCCCAGGCGAACTCGCTCAGCTCTATTCCGGCGAATTGTCCCGCCACGCTTGGATATTCGTCCTCATCGAGAGCGACCGCCGCGGGCTGCCAGTCCTCCGGTCCGCGGACGAGCTGACGGGTCGGGTTCTTCGCCGGCTGCCCGGGCTGGGGCACCGCAACGGTCCGGCGGCGGTGGTCGACGGTCTGCTGGGTCGCCCGGCTGTGGAATGCGGTGGCCGCGGCGTGTTGCGCGGAGTTCTTCGGCGCGGGCACCCGGAAGTTCGGCAGCTCCAATTCGGCGGCGACGGCGTCGAGGGCGTCCCGCATGGCCGCGGCATCGGCGTAGCGCTGCTCGGGATCGCGCGCGGTGGCCCTGCCGATCAACTCGTCGAACTGTGGCGGCACCCCGCTGATCGCCGAACTGGGCTGCGGCACATCGGTATCCATCCGCGCATACGCCACCGTCAGCGGGTTGTCGCCGGTGAACGGCGGCGAGCCGGTCAGCAACTCGTAGGCCAGGATGCCGACGGCGTAGACATCGCTGCGGGGACCGGTCTGCCCGCTGCTGACCTGCTCGGGCGACAGATAGGCCGCGGTGCCCAGGATCACGCTGGTCGACGTGATGCCCGCCTCGGCGACGGCGCGGACCAAGCCGAAGTCGACGAGCTTGACCTCACCGTCGTCGGAGATCAAGACGTTCTCCGGCTTGACGTCGCGGTGTACCAGGCCGGCCCGGTGCGCGACCGCCAGACCGCCCAGCACCGGGCGCAGCACCGCGGCGGCGGCGTGCGGCGGCATCGGCCCGCGCTCGCGCAGCAGTTCACGCAGCGTGCCACCCTCGATGAGCTCCATCACCAGGAACGGGTGCGCCGCATCGGTGCCCTGGTCGTAGACCGCGACCAGCCCGGGGTCCTTGAGCTTGGCGACGGCGCGCGCCTCGAGCTGGAACCGGGTGAGGAACTGACCGTCGGCGGCGTACCGGGAATCCATCACCTTCAGCGCGACCGGGCGGTCCAGGCGGACGTCCAGGCCGCGGTACACCGTCGACATGCCGCCGGTGGCGATCCTGGCCTCGACGCGGTACCGGCCGTCCAGCAACGCGCCGACGAGTGGGTCCGACGTCACCGGCCCATCGTATGTCGAGGGCTCGGGCGGCCGGTTTCTCCGCTGATTCGCCCACGTGGAGGCGTGTCGGTGCGGGCCGGGGAGCCCTAGACTGGCCGGGTGAGCAGCATTCCGGCCGGCGACGACGTCCTCGAGCCCGACGAGCCCCTGTACGACCTCCCACACGTCTCCGAGCTGCTCGGGGTGCCGGTGACCAAGGTGCATCAGCAGCTGCGCGACGGCCACCTGGTGGCGGTTCGCCGCGACGGGGTGCCGATGATTCCGCAGGCGTTCTTCACCGAGAGCGGCGAGGTGGTCAGGTCTCTGTCCGGCCTGCTGGCCGTGCTGCGCGACGGCGGCTACCGCGACACCGAGATCCTGCGCTGGCTGTTCACCGCCGACCCGTCGCTCACGGTGACCCGCGACGGGGTGCGCGAGGCGATCAGCAATGTCCGGCCGGTCGACGCGCTGCACGCCCACCAGGCCCGCGAGGTCGTGCGCCGGGCCCAGGCGATGGCGTACTGATCAGCTGGTTGCGGGTATTCCGGTCGGGTCGTCGGCCGGAAGCGGAGCGGGCGGGGAGTCGGTGCGGTGCAGGTAGTACCAGGCGGCCACCGCGCACGTCGTCGCCAGCAGCACGTGCAGCCACGAGTACATGCCGTGCGAGCCGTCCGGTTTGAAGATCACCATGATCCAGGTGGAGAACCCGGCGATCAGTGCGATCGCGGCGCGCGACTGGGCCAGCGCCGACACCACCGCCAGCGGCCAGGTGTAGTACCAGGGCAGCGCCGCGGGAACGAACAGCACCACGACCAGCATCGCCCAGGCGATGCCCATCAGTGCCTCCCGATCGTCGTGCCGGAACCGCCACCACAGCACGGGCAGGGTCACCGCGATGATCGCGATGCCGACGATCCGGGTCACCTCCAGCACCGCGTAGAAGTTGACCGGCAGGAACAGCCCGACGATCGCGTTGGTCAGGTTGGCCACCGCGGTGGGGATGGTCAGCCAGTTGATGATCTTCACCGAACCGGCCAGCGCGGTCAGCCAGCCCAGGCCCACGCCGGCCAGGGCCGACAGCACGACGAAGACCGCGACGAAGATCGCCACCGACGCCGTTGCGGCGATGAGGAACGCGCGTGGCGCCGAGGCCTCCCGCCGGCGGTCCTGCAGGTGGCGCATCCACACCCACACCATGAACGGCAGGGCCAGCACCGCGGTGGCCTTGACCGCGACCGCCACCGCGATCAGCACGGTGCCCGCGACGTGATGGCGCGCGAACGTCAGCGCGATTCCGGCCATCATCATCCCGACCATCAGCATCTCGTTGTGCACCCCGCCCATCAGGTGAATGATCACCAGCGGGTTGAGCACGCAGATCCACAGCGCCACAGCGCCATTGGCGCCGACGTGGCGGGCCACCCGGGGCGCCGCCCAGATCAGCAGGGCCAGGCCGGGCAGCATGGACAGCCGCAGCAGCATGGTGCCCGCGACCACATGGTTGCCGACCATCATCGTGACGAACCGGGCCACCAGGATGAACGCCGGCCCATAGGGCGCGGTCGTGGTGGTCCAGATCGGACTCACGTTGTCCAGCAACGAGTTCGGGTTCTCGATCGGTCCGACCGCGTAGGGGTCGAAACCGTCGCGCAGCAGCGCGCCCTGGGCCAGATACGAATAGGTGTCGCGGCTGAACAGCGGGACGCTGAGCAGCAACGGGAACAACCAGAACCCGGTGGTGGCGACCATGGTGTAGACGCTGACCGACTCCGGCTCGGTTGCTTCCCCGGGTGCCCGCCGGGTCACCACCCGGCGGCCCAGCCATAGCCAGGCCAGCAGCATCAGCGCGACGCCGACCCACAACAGCACCGAGGACACCACCAGGCCGTGGCCGAACCGCAGCCAGGACAGGTGCAGCGACTCCAGCAGCGGATCGTGCAGGCGGGTGCTGCCCGCGCCGAGGCCGCCGAGCGCGATCAGGGCGGCCCCGACGAAGCCGAGCACCGCGGGGCGGCCCTCGTCGGCGAGGGTGAACGCCGCCAGCCGCGCCAGGCCGGTGGGCGCGGTGGAGGTGGCTGTCGGGCTGGACATCAGGCCGACCGGTTGGCGGCCAATCTGGCGAGTTCGGCCAGCCCGGTTTTCGCCGGGTCGTTGATCGGGGCTTCCTCCAACAGGCTCAGCGCGCGGTGCGTGAGGGTGCCGATGTGTTCCTCCACCGCGGCCAGGGCGCCCACCGACACGATTGCCTCGCACAACTCGCGTACCTGGTCGTCGCTGAGTTCGGTGCCGACCGCGGTGCGCAGCAGTTCCGCCGCGGCCGGGTCGGACTTGTCGGCGAGGTCGACGGCCTCGGCCAGCAACACGGTGCGCTTCCCGGAGCGCAGGTCGTCCCCGGACGGCTTGCCGGTGACCGCCGGGTCGCCGAACACACCGAGCACATCGTCACGCAGCTGGAACGCCACCCCCAGGTCGGTGCCCACGTCGTGGAACAGCGTCTGCACGTCGGGCCGGTCGGCGGCCGCGGCGGCGCCGAGCTGCAGCGGCCGCGACACCGTGTAGGACGCCGTTTTGTAGGTGTTGACGTTCATCGCCGACTCGATGGACTGGGCACCGGAGGACTCGGCGACGATGTCGAGGTACTGCCCGCCGAGCACCTCGGTGCGGATGTCGGACCACACCCGCTGAACCCGGTGCCTGCCGTCGCCGGGCAGGTCCGCCGCGGCGACGATGTCGTCGGCCCACACCAGCGACAGGTCGCCGAGCAGGATCGCCGCCGAGTGGCCGAACTTTTCCGGTGAGCCCCGCCAGCCATGCTTGCGATGCAGGTGGGCGAAGTGCACGTGGGCGGTCGGCATGCCGCGTCGGGTCGCTGAGTCGTCGATGACGTCGTCGTGCACCAGCGCGCACCCGTGCAGCAGCTCCAGCGCGGCGAACAGCCGCAGGATCTCGTCGCCGACGGGGCCGTCCGGGTCCGCCGCGACCGCGCGGTAGCCCCAGTAGGCGAAGGCGGGCCGCACCCGCTTGCCGCCGCGCAGCACGAAGTCCTCCAGGACCGCGATCAGTTCGTCGTAGTCGGCGCCGATGTAGGCCGCGCCCGCGCGCCGCTCGGCCAGGTACTGCCGCAGTTGTTCGGTGACGGAGCCGGCCAGCTCGGCCGCTGACGGAGCTGTTGCCTGCACGCTCAGCGTCCGCCCCTTTCTGCTGTGTCGGGCCCACCGGGTGGGTGCCACCAGAGTAAAGCGTGGGTGATCGTGCGCACACTGTGGCACGGTGGGCCGCAACACGCGCGCCGACGGGCCGCTGAGCGCCCATTATGCTGTCGCGGTGACGAGTCCAGCTTCCCCCGACCGCCAGGCGCCCTCGGTGGTGGACCGCCTCCGGCGCACCGGCGGCGAGCGCGTCCCGTTCTCCGTCGAGTTCTATCCGCCGCGCGACGAGGCGGCCGAGGCCCGGTTGTGGCGGGCGGCGCGGTCCTTCGAGCAGCTCAATCCGGCGTTCGTCTCGGTGACCTACGGCGCGGGTGGATCCACCCGCGACCGGACCGTGCGCATCGTCGGTCAGCTGGCCGAGGAGACGACGCTGCTGCCGGTCGCCCATCTCACGGCCGTCGGCCACAGCGTGGACGAACTGCGCTCGCTGGTCGGCGCGTTCGCCGACCGCGGCATCACCAACCTGTTGGCGCTGCGCGGTGACCCGGAGGGCGGGGTGCACAACGAGTGGGTCCGCCATCCCGAGGGCCTGGAGTACGCCGTCGAACTTGTCGAGCTGATCCGCGGGCTGGGCGACTTCCGCGTCGGGGTGGCGTCCTTCCCGGAGGGGCACCCGCGGGCCGTCGACATCGAGGCCGACACCGCGAATCTGATCGCCAAGCTGCGCGCCGGCGCGGAGTACTCGATCACCCAGATGTTCTTCGACACCGACGGCTATCTGCGGCTGCGGGACCGGGTGGTGGCCGCCGACCCCGAGCAGGGCGCGAAACCGATCATCCCGGGATTGATGCCGATCACCTCGCTGCGCACCGTACGTCGCCAGGTGGAACTGTCCGGTTCGCAGATTCCGCCGGCGCTGCTGGAACGGCTGACCCGCGCCGCCGGCCCGGGGCCGGAGGAGAACCGCGACGAGGTCCGCAAGATCGGGATCGAGCTGGCCACCGAGATGAGTCTGCGGCTGATCGCCGAGGGCGTGCCGTGCCTGCATTTCTGCACGCTCAACTTCGCCAGGGCCACCAGCGAGGTGCTGGCGAACCTGGGCATGACGGTCGCGGTCTAGCTAGTCCTCGCGCTTCTCGGCATCCTCGGCGCCGGCGAACGCCGGCGTCTGGTCCCGGTTGAGGTAGGCCAGGGTGCCGATCACCCCGGCGGCGACCAGCGCCGCGAGGCCCAGCCACAGCGCCGCGCCGGTGAACGAGCGGGTGCTCGGGTCGGTGACCCGGGCCTGGGCGCTCATCGTCGACACCACACCCGGTTTCAGGGTCCACTGCACCGCGTCGCCCTCGATCCGCTGGCCGTTGGTCGAGGTGACCTCGCCGGGGAAGGCGACGGTGAACTGCACGTCGGCGTCGGGATCGTTGACGTTCGTCAGGTCGACGCGGCCCTCCAGGATCACCAGATTGCCCGCCCGGCGCAGCGAGATGTCGACCCCGGTGGCCTCCCGGTTCAGGTTCGCCAGCTGCGGCAGCTCGGCGAACGTGAGGTCGGAGAACACCGCCTCCGAGCCGACGTAGCCGTCGCCGTCGTCATACTTCGACACCGCGATCTTCTGGCTGAACGGCACGTTCGTGTCGAACTGCGGCCCGGGATCCTTGTCGTCGCGGACCTTGGCGGCCGCGATGATCTGGCCGGAGACCTGATCGTCGGGGGAGACGGTGATGGACGCGTGCACGCGCACGCAGCCCACCGCGAGCGGCGCCACGGCGAGCAGCATCAGTGCCAGCGCCCGGCGGCGCAGCGGGCGGGATCGGTCACGCACGAGGGGTATCGTGCCAGACCCGGGTTCCCGGCGGGGCCAACGCGAGCAGGCCGTCAGAGCGGCAGCGTGCGGCCGAGGATCGCGAAGGCCCGGGGATCGCCGGCGAAGTGGTAGCCCCGGATGATGTCGGTGAAGCCCAGCCGCCGGTACAGCCGCCACGCGCGGTTGGCCTCGCCGATGATCTCCGGGGTGGACAGCAGCACATTGGCCTCGCCACGGTCGGCGAGCAGCCGGCGGGTCAGCGCCTCACCGAGCCCGCGGCCCTGGGCGCGGGGGTGGATGTGCAACTCGGTGAGCTCGAAGTAGCTGCTCATCAGCCGGGCAATCTCTTCGCGCGGCACGCCGACGCGGTGCAGACCCTGGCTGACCTGCTGCTGCCACCACTGGTCGGGGGCGCCGCTGTAGCCGTAGGCCACCCCGAGCAGGGCCCCCTCGCCCAGCAGGTCGGCGGTGGGAGCGACCTCCACGGCCGCCACCGCCCGATCGGCGACCTCCACGGCCGCCACCGCCTTCCAGCCGCGCCGGCGGGTGTGTTCCAGCCACATCGATGCCCGCTGGCCCTCGGTGCCGCGCGGGTAGCGCATCGCGTCGACGTACACGCCCAGCGCGTCGTGGAGTCGGCGCTGCATGTCCTGGGGCGACAGCTCGATGAGGAAAGTCGCCAACGTCCTCGGTGCCCCTGTTCGTCTTGCGTGATCGATCCTGCGTCCACCGCCCATTATCGGGGTCGCCCCGGTCCGGCCCCGGTCCCGGTGGTGACGGACGGGTGACGTTGACGATCCCCGGGTGGAACAACCGCTGGACACGGCTACAATCGGCTGAACCAACTAGGTGGTACGGGGCACTTTCACCTCGTATCATTTGGGTAGTTGCCCCGGGACATGCGGGCAGCCAATACTTATCGGAATCGCGACCGGTCACGTCGGCAAGGGAGGGACGGATGCCACTCTCCGATCATGAGCAGCGCATGCTCGATCAGATCGAGAGCGCTCTCTATGCCGAGGATCCCAAGTTCGCCTCGAGCGTGCGGGGCGGGTCGTTGCGGGCGCCGTCGACGCGGCGGCGGCTGCAGGGTGCCGGGCTGTTCGTGATCGGGCTGGCGATGCTGGTCGCAGGAGTGGCCTTCAAGGCCACCATGATCGGAAGCTTCCCGGTCCTGTCGGTGATCGGCTTCCTGGTGATGTTCGGCGGTGTCGTCTTTGCGATCACCGGCCCCCGGGTGGTCGGCGGCCGGGAGCGTTCCGGCGGCACGCCGGGCGCCGGCCGTCAGCGCCGGGTCAAGGGTGGTGGCACGGGCTCGTTCACCAGCCGGATGGAGGACCGTTTCCGCCGCCGGTTCGACGAGTAGCGGCGATTTCACCGCGCACGGGGTAGCCGAACGGCTGCCCCGTTTTTGTTGTCCCCACTTTCCGCCACCGCCCTGAGCTGGCCTTTTGAGCCCTCGCCAGCGGTGGTTTCCGGCGTTTTGCGGGTGTCCCGTGGCGGCGAGTGGGGAACATGCCCAAAATTGCGGGCGATGGTGGAGCAAAGTGGGGGATTGTGGGGTATTGTGGCGTCTAACGGAGCGACGGCTCCGGGGCGGTCCGGGGCAAGGAGATATGCGCAGCATGTTTCTCGGCACCTACACGCCCAGGCTCGACGACAAGGGGCGGCTCACGCTGCCCGCCAAGTTCCGCGATGCGCTGGCAGGAGGGTTGATGGTCACCAAGGGCCAAGACCACAGCCTGGCCGTGTACCCGCGGGCGGCCTTCGAGCAGCTGGCCCGGCGGGCCGCGCAGACCTCGCGGAGCAATCCGGAGGCCCGCGCGTTCCTGCGCAACCTGGCGGCCGGCACCGATGAGCAGCATCCCGACTCGCAGGGGCGTATCACCCTGTCGGCCGACCACCGCCGCTACGCCCACCTGTCCAAGGACTGCGTGGTGATCGGCGCGGTCGACTTCCTCGAGATCTGGGATGCCGAAGCCTGGCAGGAATATCAGCAGACCCACGAAGAGAACTTCTCCGCGGCCAGCGATGAAGCACTCAGCGACATCATCTGATCCAGCGGCCCAGCCGCCCGCCGCCCGTGCAACGTGGCCCTTGCCCGAACCGACCCTGACGTACTTCCCCAACGCCAGGTTCGCGCTCTCGGACAGGGACCTCGATGCAGGGGCGGCGCCCCGTCTCCCGGGAGGTCCCGCCGTGTCCGACTCCGGCGAGCACGGACACGTCCCCGTCCTGATGGACCGCTGCGTCGAACTGCTCACTCCGGCGCTCACCCGCACCGCCCCGGACGGCTCGGGCGCCGTCCTCGTCGACGCCACCCTCGGCGCGGCGGGGCACGCCGAACGATTCCTCACCGAGTTTCCGGCCCTGCGGTTGATCGGGCTCGACCGCGACCCCAACGCCCTGGCGATCGCGACCGCCCGGCTGGCCCGGTTCGGCGACCGGGTCACGCTCGTGCGGACCCGCTATGACGGAATCGCGGCGGCGCTGACGGAGGCCGGCCGCGCCCCGACCGGCTCGGTGGACGGCATCCTGTTCGATCTCGGTGTCTCCTCGATGCAACTCGACGAGACCGGGCGTGGCTTCTCCTACGCCCAGGACGCGCCGCTGGACATGCGGATGGACCCGGATGCGCCGCTGACCGCCGCCGAGATTCTCAACACCTACGACCGCGCGGCGCTGACCGACATCCTGCGTCGCTTCGGTGAGGAGAAGTTCGCCCACCGCATCGCCGGCCTGATCGTCGAACGGCGCTCCCGGGCGCCGCTTTCCAGCACCGCCGAACTGGTCGAGATCATCTACCGGGGCATCCCGGCGCCGGCCCGCCGCACCGGGGGTCACCCGGCCAAACGCACCTTCCAGGCGCTGCGGATCGCGGTCAACGCGGAGCTGGAGTCGCTGAGCGCCGCGCTGCCCGCGGCGCTGGCGGCGCTGCGCCCGGGCGGGCGGCTCGTCGTGATGGCCTACCAATCGCTGGAGGACCGAATCGTCAAGACCGCGTTCGCCGCGGCGACGGCGTCGCGCACACCGGAGGGGCTGCCGGTTGTCCTGCCCGGCCACGAGCCCGAGTTCGGTGCGCTCACGCGGGGCGCCGAGCGCGCCGACGCCGAGGAGATCGACCGCAATCCGCGCAGCGCGCCGGTCCGGCTGCGGGCAGTAGAACGTCTCGGGGCAGCCAGCCGGGAACGGGGAGGGAACGGGTAATGAAGGTCGGGCGCAAGACATCCACTCCGGACGATCGGAAGCGGAACCCGAAGCGCAAGCCGGCACCGGCACGTCGCGGCACGCCGGAAGGCGCAACCCGGACCCGCCGCACCGCCGAGCCTGCGCCGCGCGCCCCGCGTCAGCGCCCCGGCGCCCCGGCGCGCCGCGAACCCCGTGGACTACGCCAGGGCCCACAGACCGCGCCCACCGCACGGCCCGCGGAACGGCAGGCCCGGCCGAAGACCGCCAGCCAGGCCAAGGCCCGGTCCAAGGCCCGTAAGGCCAAGGCCCCCAAAGTCGTTCGGCCGCCACTGCGCGAGCGGGTGATCGCCCGGCTGGCCGCCGTCGATCTGCGCCCCCAGCGGCTGGTGGCCAAGGTTCCGTTCGTGGTGCTGGTCATCGGCGCACTCGGCGTCGGCCTGGGTGTCACGCTGTGGCTGTCCACCGACGCCGCGCAGCGGTCCTATCAGCTGGGCACCGCCCGCGCCACCAACGAGGCGCTCAGCCAGCAGAAGGAAGCGCTGGAACGTGATGTCCGCGAGGCACAGTCGGCCCCGGCGCTCTCCGATGCCGCCCGCAACCTCGGGATGATTCCGTCGAAGGACACCGCGCACCTGGTGCAGGATCCGACCGGCAACTGGATCGTGGTCGGCAAGCCCAAACCGGCCGAGGGCGCTCCGCCGCCGCCGCTGAACTCCAAGCTGCCCGACGAGAAGCCACCAGCCCCGCCGACGCCGGCCGCGCCAGCGCCAAAGCCGGGCAGCCTCGGCTCGGTCGAGGTTCCGGTCCGGACGACGCCGCTGGTCCCGGGAGCAGCACCCCTGGTTCCGGGAGCGACGCCGCCGGTTCCGGGCCTGGCCCCGCTCACACCGGGAGTAGCCCCCCTGGTACCCGGGGCGACCGCCCTGGTTCCCGGGACGGCCCCGCTGGTACCGGGTACCGCCCCGCTGACCGCACTCGCATCGCCCACCGACCCCGGCGCCGCGCACGCGCCCGCCGGGACGCTGCCCGGCCCAGCGCAGACCCCCGGCCCGGCGCCGCTGACCCAGCCGCTCAACGTGCCGGGTCCGGCCGACGTCGTCCCCACCGCGCCGCAGGTACTTCCGGCGCTCACGCCGGTCGTGCCCGCCCCGCTCGTGCCGATGGCCGGGGCGGCCCAGTGAGCCGGGCCGAACGCTCCGGGTCCCGGCCGGCACCGCAGCGCAAGCGTCGGGCCGAGTCGGCGGCCGCCCCCGAGCCGGTCGGCCGGGGCCGCTCGGCCAAGGCGCGGCGCACCCGCGAGGCCACCGAGGTCACCGGGACCACCGGGACCACCGGGCGCACCGCGACATTCGCCTTCCGGCACCGCACCGGCGGCGTCGTCATCCTGCTCGCGCTGATGGTGGCCGCGGCCCAGCTGTTCAACCTGCAGGTGCCCCAGGCGGCCGGGCTGCGGGCTCAGGCCGCCGGCCAGCTCAAGGTCACCGACGTCGAGAAGGCGGTGCGGGGCAGCATCGTCGACCGCAACGACGACAAGCTGGCCTTCACCGTCGAGGCGCGCGCGCTGACGTTCCAGCCGGCCAAGATCCGCAAGCAGCTGACCGAGGCCAAACAGAAGTCGCCCGCGGCACCCGATCCCGACAAGCGGCTGATGGAGATCGCCCGCGACATCGCGGGCAAGCTGAACAACAAGCCCGATTACCAGACCCTGCTCAAGAAGCTGCGCGGCAACGACACCTTCGTCTACCTGGCCCGGGCCGTCGACCCGGCGGTCGCCGGCGCGATCACCAAGAAATTCCCCGAGGTGGGCGCCGAACGCCAGGACCTGCGGCAGTACCCGGGCGGCTCGCTGGCGGCCAACATCGTCGGCGCGATCGACTGGGACGGCCACGGCCTGATGGGCCTGGAGGACTCGATGGACTCGGTGCTCGCGGGCACCGACGGGTCGGTCACCTATGACCGCGGATCCGACGGCGTGGTGATCCCCGGCAGTTACCGCAACCGGCACGACGCCGTCGACGGCTCCACCGTGCAACTGACGCTCGACGACGACATCCAGTTCTACGTCCAGCAGCAGGTGCAGCAGGCCCGCGACGTCTCCGGCGCCAAGAACGTCTCCGCGGTGGTCCTGGACGCCAAGACCGGTGAGGTGCTGGCGATGTCCAACGACAACACCTATGACCCCAGCCAGGACATCGGCCGCCAGGCCGACAAGCAGATGGGCAACCTCGCGGTGTCCTCGCCGTTCGAGCCGGGGTCGGTCAACAAGATCGTCACCGCGTCCTCGGTGATCGAGTACGGGCTGTCCAACCCCGACGAGGTGCTGCAGGTGCCGGGCGCCATCGACATGGGCGGGGTGAGCGTGCACGACGCCTGGGAGCACGGCGTGATGCCGTACACCACGACGGGTGTGTTCGGGAAGTCGTCGAACGTCGGCACCCTGATGCTGGCGCAGCGGGTCGGCCCGGAGCGCTACTACGACATGCTCGGCAAGTTCGGCCTCGGCCAGCGCACCATGGTCGGGCTGCCCGGCGAGAGCGCGGGGCTGGTGCCGCCGATCGACCAGTGGTCGGGCAGCACCTTCTCCAACCTCCCCATCGGACAGGGCCTTTCGATGACCCTGCTGCAGATGGCCGGCATGTACCAGGCGATCGCCAACGACGGCGTGCGCATCCCGCCGCGGATCATCAAGTCCACCACCGCCGCCGACGGCACCCGCACCGACGAGCCCCACCCGAACGGCATCCGGGTGGTCTCGCCGGAGACCGCGCGCACGGTGCGCGGCATGCTGCGCGCGGTCGTGCAGCGCGATCCGATGGGTTATCAGCAGGGCACCGGCCCGGCCGCCGCGGTGGAGGGCTATCAGATCGCCGGCAAGACCGGCACCGCTCAGCAGATCAACCCGGCGTGCGGCTGCTACTACAGCGACGTCTACTGGATCACCTTCGCCGGCATGGCGCCCGCCGACGACCCGCGCTACGTCATCGGCATCATGATGGACAACCCGCAGCGAAACGCCGACGGTTCGGCCGGCCACTCGGCCGCGCCGCTGTTCCACAACATCGCCAGTTGGCTGCTGCAGCGCGAGAACGTCCCGCTCTCCGCCGACCCCGGCCCCGAGTTGACCCTGCAGGCCACCTGACGCGGCCGGCCCCGGTTGCTCGGTAGGGTGGCAAGCCGTGACAGGCGTGACGAACGGCCTGCGGCCGCGCACGACCCCGGGTCTGACGTTGCCCAGCATCGCGGCTCGGATCGGCGCGGTGCCCGCCGACGGCAACGTCCTGCCGCCGGTGCGGATCACCGGCGTCACGCTGCGCGGACAGGAGGCCGTCGCCGGTGACCTGTTCGCCGCGCTGCCCGGCGCGTCCGCGCACGGCGCCTCCTACACCCGCGCGGCCGTCGAGGCCGGGGCGGTGGCGGTGCTCACCGACGCCGACGGGGTGGCCGTCATCCACGATCTGCTCGGCCGGCCCGCGCCGGTTCCGGTGCTGGTGCACCCGACCCCGCGCTCGGTGCTCGGCGACCTCGCCTCGGCGGTCTACGGGCATCCCTCCGACCGGGTCGTCGTGCTCGGCATCACCGGAACCTCGGGCAAGACGACGACCACCCACCTGATCGAGGCGGGCCTGCGCGCGGCCGATCGCATCCCGGGACTGATCGGCACGGTCGGCGTCCGTATCGCCTCGCAGGACGTGCCCAGCGCGCTCACCACCCCGGAGGCCCCGGCGCTGCAGGCGCTGCTGGCGGTGATGGCCGAACAGGGCGTCGACACCGCCGTCATGGAGGTCTCCAGCCACGCCCTGGCCCTCGGCCGGGTGGACGGCATCCGGTTCGCCGTCGGCGGGTTCACCAACCTCTCCCGCGACCACCTGGACTTCCATCCCACGATGGAGGCCTACTTCGAGGCCAAGGCGCGGCTGTTCGACCCGTCCTCCGCGGTGCACGCGCACACCGCGGTGGTCTGCGTCGACGACGACGCCGGGCGGGCGATGGCGCTGCGGGCCGCCCACGGCGACCGGCGCGCGGTGACGGTCAGCGTCGAGGGCAACCCGGCGGACTGGCGGGCCGGGGACATCACCGTGCTGGACAGCGGCGTGCAGGAGTTCACCGCGCAGGACCCGGCCGGGGTGCACCACCGGCTGCGGATCCGGCTGCCCGGGCGGTACAACGTCGCCAACGCGCTGCTCGCGCTGGCGGTGCTGGACGCCGTCGGGGTGTCACCGGAGCAGGCCTCGCCCGGGCTTCGGGAAGCCACCGTGCCCGGCCGGCTGGAGGCGATCGAGGCCGGCCAGGACTTCCTGGCCGTCGTCGACTACGCCCACAAGCCGGGCGCCCTGGCGGCGGTGCTGGAGACACTGCG
>WBZP01000592.1_pt1 | contig 48609 bp, 44 predicted proteins | sample 5204301 | NCBI WGS metagenome assembly WBZP01 (sample SAMN12412401, study PRJNA552823) | activated sludge metagenome | isolation source: activated sludge from nitrification reactor of wastewater treatment plant... | place: USA: Pennsylvania | collected 2017
TTCGGCCGCATTAAGGATTGGCGGCGGATTGCGATGCGTTACGACCGCTGCGCCCACACGTTCTTCTCGGCGATCTGTCTCGCCGCAACCGTCATCTTCTATCTCAAAGAATGAGTCCTGAGCCTAAGCCTGTAATCAGTGATCGGCTTTCACAATGTCGTCGAGGGTGGCCTGCTCCTGATACTCCCGGCGCTTCTTGAGGGCGGCGAAATCATGTTCGATAGGGTTCAGGTCTGGAGAATACGGCGCGAGGAACAGCAGGGTCGCGCCTGTTTGCGCGATGAGCCGCGCCGTTTCCGGCGAGGCATGAAACGCGGCGTTGTCCATGATCACGAGGTGCTGAGCATTCAGACGCGGACACAACCTCGTCTTGAGCCAGGCATTGAAGACCGCCGTATCGCAGGTCCCATCGAACAGGTACGGTTCTTCGAGTCGCCCGTCCATACGCGCAGCAATCAACGAGGTGCGTGGCCGTCGGTGCCCGGAGACCAAGCCGTCCACGCGCTGGCCTTTCGGTGCATACCTATAGCGCCGCGCCGTCGACGGAGCAAACCCACATTCATCGATGTAGACGGGTTGTTTGCCGCGGCGCAGGAACCGCTCGCGCAGACGGAGGAACCGTTTTCGTTGAAGCGGGTCGCGCTCATGGTACCCCCGTCTTTTTTTATGGGTCACCGCCAGTTTTCGCAGTGCGTTCCAAATACAATATCGGGAAACCTGGAAATGCCGAGCCCGTTCTGCGTGCGTCCGATCAGGGTGTTCCTCTACATGACGGCGCAACGCGTCCCAATCCAGCTTGTGGGGCCGCTGTGGACCGGGGCGCTTGTAGGTCACGCCGCCAGGCTTCAGCCAGCGGTACACGCTCGCCTCACCCACCTGATACCGCATGATCGCACAACTCCATCTCGACCACTATCAGTAAATACAGGCTTAGCTATAGTAGCTGCCGCCTCGCCCGCCGAGCGGGAATCGGAAACAATTCGCACGCGACTGAGATCGACGCCGAAACGTGGTTCAAACAACATGCGCGTGGCGGGGGCCAACGGCTATCCGCTTGTCATGCTCATCGAGAAGTCGGAGATGGGCGCCATCCCTCCTCTACCTTGCTCCTCGCGCTGTGGGGATACCCCCGTTAGCCGATGCAAGACATTCCTCGCCATTCGCTCTGCTTCCAGCTCAACGTGCTCCGTCGGCGTGGTAACAACTGGCATTGATTGATGGTTCTCTGGGCTCCTCGAAAAAATTTGAATGCGTCTAAAATCATACCCGGTCTGAAGACCTGGGCCATGCGCAATCCCTCGTGATTCGGGAACCTAGGTTGTACACGTGCGGGAGCAACGGATCTCCCCGGTGCTTCGTGGCCGGCAGCAGTCAAGCTGTGGCTCGTGGAATGGGTGATCTTTCTCATTGTGCCCTATTCCGCATCTCGTCGTTCAGGTAGCCTGGCGCCGAGCAAGGATCACAGCGCCCACCTCGGAAGATCGCCGCAGTTAGTCCCTTGCCACTTCCCGCCTGCGTATTCCTTCAACACGATGCCGGTTAATCGCTCCAGTTGCCCGGGCGTCTTGGTATCGGCGGGATCGCGCTCGTTCACAAAGCTCTCTTGCGCCGGATCCCACCGGTACACCTTGGTCTCTTTCCCTGTCTCATTCGGGACGACATGAATCGAATCGCACTGGTCATCGTAGTGTATCTTGTTCGTGTTGCCCCACATGCCCTGGGTATGGTCGACAATGTGCGGCGGCAACAACGTCGACGAAGGCGGCCGACCGAGAACGCCCGCTGAGTCCGGCTCTCCCTTGAGCATCCCGATCCCTTCCACATTCAAGGTCTCTTCCCGCCCGCACATGTTCATCACGGTCATTTCGGAAGTCGTGATCTCCAAAATTCTCCAGTGATTGGCTAACCAGAAGTCATGGTGCTTCTGGTCGCCGTACTCGCAGTCCGGCTTGCCTTCCAGCTGATGGTCCGCGCGAAAGATCCCCGTGAGGTTCCTATTCTTCCGATTATGGATCTGGGCAAAACAACATTCCGGACGCTGCGGACATTGAATCGCCCCGAGCAGGAAGAGATCTGCCACCCGGGTGTCGCAGTCCGGTTCCGGCAGTCCCGAGGCCGCAGAGGCTTCTTGTTCACCGTTCGGCTGCTCCAGGCCGGCGCGTTGCAGGAGGCCCGACTTCCCCGAACCCCTGAAAGCCTTGTCCTGTTGCACCACATGAGCCAATTCATGGCCCAGCAACGGCAGGCTCCGCCGGGTCCCTGGTTCAGCCGCCGCGGATCCCAGCACGATCTCATTTCCGACCGTGAAGGCCCTGGCTCGAACCGCTTCAGCCGACGCAGCCGCCCGCCCACCACGATGCACGCGCACCTTCCCAAAGTCATGTCCGAACCGCAACTCCATCTGCCCACGCAATCCTGGTTCCAACGGCTCTCCCGGCGATGCGAGCACCTCAGGGATGAGCGAGGGGATTGCCCTGGTCCAGGCATGGGGTAGCGACTGTCCGTTCTGCCTGGCGCGACAGTCCCGACACGTGTTGCCGCAAGAGCAGGACCGTTCGCCGCGCCGCCGATCCGAGAATACGGCACTTGCACTGGAGGAACTCCTCGAAGGACGTGATTGGGTTTGCAGCCTGCGTGTCATCATTGGCCTCCGATGTCACTATCATACGCCTATCAGGACGGCTCGGTCCTCACTGATCGAATCTGAACTGCCTCGCATACCAGCCGAGATAAAACTCGATACCATTCTGTTCGATCATCAGATCGATCCGCGCGCGCTCCATCCCGGCCTCCTCCAGCTCCCAATACCTGCGCGCTGCATCTCGCGGCAGGTCTTCAGGAGTAATCTCATCGAAGAAGATCGGCTCTGCGCCCGTCGGCTGTACGTAGTATTGTCCGCGATCCAGATCCAACCCATATTCCACTTCTCGCCAGGTGCCGTCCGGCGCCTGGGAATGAATCCATTTGGGGATGCGCCCCTTCGCCTTGCCCCACGCTCCGCGCATGCTCAATTGCATGTCCTTACCCGATGGATTCACATAACCGGGCTGCACCGATGCGCCAGGATGACTGTGAGCCACCATGATCCACGACCGGCTGTCGTCCCCCGGATAGACGAACTCATCTGCCCCACCCACGACCACCACATAGGTCCCTTCCGGATAATCCGGTGTTCCGCGACTACGTAGCAACGCTACCTCAACCTTGGCGCTCGCTCTGTTTTCCGCCCAACTGAAATAGATGTCACGTAGGCTGCTTTTTCGGGCCGCAAACGCCACCACTGTCCCGGGCGTTTGATGCCCTGGCTCTGCAACCAACACGGTGCAATTGGTCGGCTTGTCTGAGAATCGGCACCAGGTCCCGTTGGGCTGCTCTCGCCACCGATGGCCATTGCCAAGATCCACTTCGTTGACGTACGTTCCATCGCCTCCACTGACAGGCACCTTGTCGGCGCGTCGGACGATCTCCAACTCCTGCTTGGCCAAATCTTGCGGCAAGCCGGAGGGAAACTCCGTTGGATTACCGGTTTTTGCCAACAGTGCCGCCTCATCGGCTGATAGATCGGGCAGCCCGGGGGGGACCTGTCGTGGCATCAGCGCTCCCTCCGGAGTAAGAGACTCGGAAAGCGCATGGCCGACCGGCACCTCATCCGGAATGAGCCTCGACGACATCGAGGGACCTTCGGGAAGATCCGGGACCACCAACGCGAGGTCTCGAACCAAGGCTGCCACGCGGGGAACCTGCTTCATCGCAGCCAGCGATTTTTGCAGCATCGCGACCGGTCCCATTTCAATGCCGACCAATGCCAGCAGCAGCTCGATAATGGTCGGTCCGACCAATTTGCCGACCTCGTAGGCAAAAGTCGGGAGGCTCTCCTCGATCAGGGCATTAACGGTCGCCGCCTGGTTGCGCCCGAACTCTTCACCCAGCGCCGTGGCTAACTCCTCCCCGTCCGGGTCGTTCAGCAGTAAGATCGTATGCCGCGCGGCTGCCTCCATCGCGACCCACCGCTGAGGGTTCAACAGCTGCACATAGTCGAGCATTTGATCGGCCAGACCCCGAACCGCGCCGATCGCAAACGGGGTCGGAAACACCGTATTGAGCGCAGCCATGCGACGCAGTTTAGCCGACAGGGCCTCTAAGTTGGCTACCTCCAACCCTTTGCCCATTCCACTCAGAAAGGCCGAAGCATTCTGAAACGTCGAGACCAACGGATCTTCGAATTCTCCGCCCGTGTGGAAAAACAACTTGCCGGATCCTGGCGGGGATAGGACGCCGCCGTCTTCAGTCACAAAGGCCTCGACCTCGGGACGCCCTTGTACGTTGGACACCGAATAGTCCCCCCGTTCCGCAGTTCCTTCGTGAAACATGGTTTCCGCGTTGGTGAAGCGGGAATAGCGGGCGGAGAGTCCTTCCCATTCGAGCCGATACAGCCAGAGCCGGCCGGACTCATGCAGAATCACGATCGGCTCCCGCCTGGCGATGGCCTCAACAATGGCGTGACTGCGTTCAGACTCCGGCAGAGTCACATCCAATCGTTCTCGCGCAATCAAGCTCGCCGGCCACGTATTGCCCCAGGTTCCGACTTCCTGGCCGGCAAACTCCGGCGAACCTTCCGCGAGAAGCTGGTCCGAATCCGGTGTCGCCTCGTCGGTGAGAAACAACGGCGCCACGGCCGGGCTGGCTTGGACGTGTATGGATGCACCCGTCCGGTAGTTCGCCGCCGCGCGAGCCGCTTCTTGCTCTGCCGCATCACGGTGGCCAGTCTCTTGGCGCCCGTCCTCCTGAGCAGAAGCCCGTCTGCGGTACTGCAGGATGTGCGCGATCTCATGCGCCACGACCGGCTGTGAGGGGGTTGAGGAGGCAAAGGCCAACGTTTCCGGCCAGGCAGCGGCACGAGCGCCTGCTCTCGACAGAAACGCCGAGGCGCCGCAGTAGACCCGTACCGCGGAAAGGTCGGCGCCAAAAGCTCGCTCCATCCCGGCCCGGTACGGAAGCAGAGCGGACGAGCCCGTGGGGTAAATCGTGAATCGGGTAGGCTGGTGAGTGAAGCGAAAGGGTGTGACGGTTGATTCTGCTGCTTCCGTTTGAGGAGCGTCCTCTGCCGCGCGCCAGGTTAGCGAGGCATTCGGGAGAAACACCGATGCACATTCCTGCTGCGCGGACCTAGCTCTAGTCTGGTTGAGCCGCTCCATCGAGTGCTCATGCAAGGCGGCACACGCCGTTACTTGCCCCGCCCCTTCCCTCGAATCGGGCGAGGGGGGGTCGGCGAGGGCTGATCGCCGAAGCGCTTCTTGTCTTCCTCGATCAATTTCTCCAACGCCGTGATTTCCGCTTGGTACCCGGCGAGCTGTTGATCGATCTGGCGAGTAAACGTGGCTTTCGCTTCCGCAAGGTTGGCCACCCGCGTCTTTAATTCCACCACCGTGGCTTCGCGAGCGGCAATCGTCGCGGCCTGAGTCGGCGGTTTCTTGAATGCCGCTTCCAGGGACGCTCTGGCCTCGCCGATCACTTTCGTCTGTTCTGCCACCATCTGATTCAAGGTCGCCATCTGTATTCTCCTTTAGGCGAGGTCGCTAGGGTTTGTTGAAACCGGAGATCGGGGACGGAATGCCGCCGAAATTCACCGGATTGGCCTGAGCCAAGTTGCCCATGTACACCGCATCCTTCATGCCGTGGAAATCCACGGAAGGGATCGGGACATTCGTCTTGATGTGGTTGCCCATCACAATCGCGCTTCTGGCCGAGAGCGACACGGTGGCCGTGCCTTGGGCAGCCACACTGACATGCCAACAGAAATTGTTGCTGAAGAAGAGGCGCTCGAAGCGGCGGAACAGATTATCGCTCACATTTTGCTGGGCAACTTCCACTAACGCCGTTCGGCCAGGCCCGAGGAATTTGTTGTCGAGAATCTGCGCACTGAATCCAAACACCACCTGGCCCGCACCGAAATTAATCATCTGCTCCAACCACCCACGCATCCAGAGCGCGCGATGCTCCTGGTTCGCATCCAGTAGCGCAGCGTTGGCGTAGGTGATCAGGTTGCTCTGTACCCTTGCCTCCAGAATGAGATCGGCAATGATGCCCCAGGAGAGCGCACTGATCATCGTATTGTCCGGCGAGACCCCAGTGTTCATCACCTCACAGGACTCCACGCACAATTCCCCGAGCTGTACGGAGACGCCGATGCCGATCGACGGGGCTTGCTGGTACCCGCAATTCAAGACCCGGTTTTCGGTGAGGGCGCACTTTGCAAATCCCACCAGGCTGAGAATACCCCAATTCCGCATGTCTTCGACGCGATTCTGGCTGCAGGTAAGCGAGGTATGAAAGACCGCGGTGATCCCGCCGCCGCCACGCACCAGACTGTTGTCGGCCAGGACGTTCGCCGTCCCGCCGTTGGTCGCGACAGGCAAGATGGAATTCGTGATGCGATTTCCCTGCACACGCACACGGCTGGACGCCCCCAGGAGGATGCCGAATCCAACCTCCTGGCCTTCACTCTCCACCCGATTATCGAGGACCTCGGCTCCCTCGTTGCCGAACACCACAATTCCTTCCTGCACACCAAGCACCAGGTTTCCCGACAGCCTGCCACCAACGGACCCAAGACTTCCGTTGGCACCGAGTTTGGCCAAGAGCAGCGCAATCGGGAGAACCGCTCCCGCTTCCTTCAACGTGGAGCGGAGCTGATTGCGTTCCACGACCGGGTTCCGGCCGCTCACCGAGATACCCCCATACTCGGGAGAATTGTAGAGAAGAATATTTTCGCTGATGACACAGCCATCGGCGGCGCAATCGATGCCGAACGCCTTCAACGTTCCCGCCTCCACCTCTGCCCCAAGCCGCACGATATAGTTCCCGGATATGGTCGAACCGGCGGCCAGCGAAAACGGCGCTCCCGTCAGGAGACCGTTGTTCAGCACGATGCCAAAGACAAATCCAACGATGCGATTGTCTTCGATGCGCGCCGGGAGCGACAGGTCCTGGAGGAGGAGACCGACCAACCCTCCGTCGCTCTGCCGCTTGTTCGCCGCATCGAAACTGTTGCCGACAATAACCAGTCCCATACTGTCTGCCAGCGTCCAGAGTCCATATTGCACATTGTCGACCACACAGCCTGTCACACGCACATCCGTGCTTCGACTAATGGTAAGACCAGCCACCTGATTCAGCGCCTGCGCGTGCAGTAGGCATCGCTCGATCGTGGCGTCGCGGCAACGATCAATGGTGATCATGGCCTGCAGGCCTTGCCCTTGCTGGGATTTAGTTTCCAGCAGGAGCGAGAGTCCCGTGACGGTCACATGCTGCAACAGCAACCCGTCGGGATGTCCGATATGAAGGAGCTCCGTGCCGTTCTTTCGTAGGACGCGTGCGCCCACGGTTTCTCCATGCAGCGACACGTTGGAATGTTCGATGCGGATCGGCGCCTCGATCTCGTGCTCCCCGACCTTGAGGCAGACGCATCCGCCCGCTTCCGGCAGGGAATCGATCGCGGCTTGAATATCCTCGCCGGGACGTACCACCACGGTGCAACAGCCTGGCGTCAACTCCGTGAGCGGAGGAAACACGGTTCGGCAGTCGTAAATTTCTCCATCGGCCTCAATGATCGCGAGATGACAATAGTGGTGGTACAGCCCCAGTGGAGGCGCCACATTGAGCCGTTCGATATCGGCATCTGCGGTCCTGGCCGCAAAACACCAGTAGTCGCCGCTCTGCGCGGTCCCTCCCGCCTGCACCGTCAACGTGGCTTGCACTCCATACTCCAACACAAAGCTGGGATTGGCCGCGGAGAGTTCGATCAATCCGTCGGTCGTGAGGTCCAGGTTCACCAATTGCGAGCCGTCTGGTTTGCGGACGATCCCGGTCTGATCCCACCGGATCACGCGCAGATGTTTGGTTGAGTCGGCCACACCCTGGGGAAAATCGCCGACCGGCAACGACGGGCTGAACGTCAAGGTCTTGTTGGTGTCATCCACCGTTACCTTGCGCATGTCTCCGGGCAGACCGGCGAACTCGCGTGTGTCACTCGTGAACTCCACCCAGTCTCCGGTCTTGAAGCGGAGTACGTTATCGCGCCCCAGGCTCTCCACACGCACCGTCGTCCGGCCGGCCATGATTTCGACTATGGCTGTCGAGACATGCGCATTCTCGCGCGACCACTTCACTTTGGCGGTCGTGTTCGTCGCGCTGTGCACCTCAATACGGTAGAGATGATTTTCCAAACCACGATAACCGCCGGTCGGCGGGACGAGACAGGGATCAGGCTCTGTGGTCACCGCTACCGTCGTAGTGGTCAACCGCGCGGAAGACAGCCGGTTCCCCGCCGGCCACCCGGGAATGTTCTCCAACGGAGTCTCACAATTCACATCCGCCGGGATGCCGCTCAGAATCCTGACCTGCCAAGCCGTTTGGTTCCTGGTGGTGGTATCGACGTTGACGGCCGGCTCGATGAGGTCCGGCGCCTGCAGATGAGTGACTTCCCGACGCCACACATCGAGGTAGACCAGCGACCGTACCTGAGGCGGCACCGTCACCGGGCCGCCGAAGGGCTGATTCTTCACCGGCAGGGCCGCCGTGCCGTAGGACTCTTCAATCGTCGCATCAAGCGCCGGCGCCGTCCCGTGGTTCTCGGCGACATACCCATCGACGTACATCCGGCCCTGACCAACGGTCAGTTCCCCGCCACTGACGTCAATTTTGAATCCATCCGGTGTCTCGGCCGGCACGCCGCAGCGGCCCACCACATCAATGGTCTCCGCACGCCAACGGCGATCCTGGAGATCCACATACTCATTCCAATCGGCATCCAGGTCCACGCGTCCCTGTTGTCGCAGCACACCCTGATAATGCTTTTCGGGGTTGAATCGTTTCCGGCTGTAATCGCCACTCATGTGTGCTCTCCCAGTGATTTACACCAATTCAATTCCATGGCCCGGCCGGTCTCGTGTACTAGGTGGCGTGAAACAGTCCCGCCTCGAGCCCGAACCGGAGATACTCCTGCAAGCGGATCGTGAGATTGTCTTCTCTCTGCGGCGCGAAGACATCGTGGAACACCCCCATTTCCGATTCATCATCCGCCCCGCGCCTGATTTCCTCCGGGCAATGTCCTGCGAGTTGCCCATAGGCAGCCTGTCCATACCGACGAGCCGTGAAGGCCGGCCTGACACGCGCTTGCTTCGCCAGCGTGATGGCCTGCGTTTCCGGGCCGGTGAGGCTGCCCTTCGGCTGATCTGCCTCTAACAGCGCCGCGTCCACGGCCAGATCCGGTTGGCAACGGTAGCGGCGTGGCACAATCGAATTCAGTGGCACAAAGGAAAATCGACAACAGCCCTGTTGGTTTTGATCGGACCAAACCGGGTGACTCCAACTGTCGCCGTTGGTGAGGGCGGCGGCGAAGATCGTATTCGAGGCGAGGGCCAGTCGCTTCGTATGCACTTTGCCCATCACCGTGCAGTTCACGATACTCAACACGCCCCCAGCCCCCAGCCCATCAAGGGCAGCGTAGGCCACGCCGGTCGGCGCCGTTGCATCAACGAGCGAATTGGTGATCGACACGTCGGTATTGTCCACGGCGCGGAGGCTTCCAAGCAGGCAGTGATCGATCTCGACCGTTGTCCCCTCCCGCTCGATCTCGAGCGAGGGAGCAGAGGGCGACACCGGCTCGCCCTCTCCGGTCAGGCTCAACCCCGGCACCAGCGTGCAATGGCAAAATCGCAGGATACGGGTTCCGACGGCACCCGCTGCCACGACACGAAGTCTTCCCCCGGTGATGAGGAGCCCATGTAAGGTCAGTTCCGCCCCCGGCGCCAGGGTGATCGTCCAGTCTCCGTTGAGAACCAGCGTCGGGCGATGTTCGTTGGCGGCGCGCACCTCCACCTTCGCGGCCGCGAGAATGTTCAGGCTCAAGGATTCCGCATACCGCCCGCTGTCATCGATTTGCACAATGCCACCGGCTTGTGTTGCGGTCAGTGCCGCTTGAAGACTCTGTCCCTGGCTCACCGAAGCAAACCCGCCACCGAGCGCAAAGGTCTTGCCACGTTCGTACGACCCGCCGCCGGTGGGCATACTGAACCCATAGTGATACGTCACCCGCAGATTGACCGGCGGTGTGCCCGGTGGTACAGCGATCCGTCCCAGCACCGGATCAATCGAGATTTTGCTCACCGGCAGGTGGGCCCAGGTCGCGCCATCATCCGAAAGATTGCAGACCTGCACCTTTCCGATGCTCGTATCCAGATTGTCCGCCTCCAGGAACAGGCTCAACTGCGGGCCGTAGTACTGCGCGAGATATGTATCTAACACGCGACGGCTGATCGGCTCCGGCACATTCAACGGTTCGGCCAGGTGGGTGATATCCGTCTCCGATTGGGGTCGAGTGAAGAGTTGCTGGTTGCTCCCCAACGTACTGAAGAGAAACCGTTCATCATCGACGCGAAACGCAGGAGACCGGCGCACTGCAAAGGCATCCAACCGCCAAAGGAACAGACCGATGTTGGGAATGTTGTACCGCCCCTGCTGGCTCTCAATCCGCCGCATATCGACGGAATGCCCGATCTGATTGAAGGCCGTGTCACGCCGCTCCAGTGCTTCCCAATTCCGCAGATCGACCGTGGTGAGATTGGTGGGACGGACATGGTTCATGTACTGACTGGTTTCGAGCGACTGAAAGAACTCCACCACGCGCGCGTTCCATCCCGTCACATCCCTTGCCAACTGTTCGAGAACGGTCGCGGTTCCCTTCCGTCTGCGGTAGGCGATCGTATTGGCCACCTCCGCCCTGGCACTGTGCGTCCGTTCAGCGACCGCGTGCAGAGTCCTGTAACCGATCACGTCGCCGATGTAGGGCGCCACCCAGTCGGCGCAAGTTTCAATGAATTGATCATCGTAGAGTTGATCGAGATTTTCCCTGAGTACCGCGATGTCTTCGGCCAGGACCTCGCACAAGGCACGGAGCGCGTTCCCCTGTTCCGCATCACGGATGCGATAGATCGCGGGAAGAAGCTGATACAGTATGTCTGCTTCTGGATTCATTGAATGGCCTTCAGTTGAGTCAATGACGCAGGATCAAGTAACAGGAGTTCCGCCGCGGGCACGACTCCGTCCGCGCCCATCGCCGGACGATCGGCGATCAGACGAGGTTGAATCACCGCCAGCGATTGGTCGGTGCGCGCGAACCGGTCCAGATCCACCGCCACCACACCGGGAACGGTCTGGATCGCGGCGATCACCTCGCTCAACGCAACTGGTTGCCCGAATGCTCTAGCCTCGAAGGCATAACGGGACTCGAGGTCAGCGGAAATTGCGTCCATCACGACATCGCTCACATGGTCCGGATTGATCGTGACCGCGCCCTCGACCTCGAACCAGGCCTGCCGATAGGGTTTCACCGTGAACGCGACGAATGGGTCACCATACGTGCGCAGGGATTCCTTCAGCTTCGTGATGACGGATCCGTCTTCCTCCAACACCTCTCCACCCGGACCGGCCACTGTGAGGAAGATGCTCCGCTTTCGGCCATCCCACACCCACACCGCTTGGGCTTTGGCGATACCGGAAAAGGTTCTGGCGAAGTCTTCGTAATCCTGCAGCGACACGGCACGTTCCAGCGTCAACACGGTCAGCGGGGCGTTCGTGCGGGCATCATCACGCGACTCCGGATCTTCGGCCGCCTGCGCGGCTTCCGGATTCACCACGCCCTTTAACCCGAGCGGCCGACTCATCAACAGACTCAATTGCCCAGCTCGCACCAGTCCACCGAGGCCGGTTCCCTTTCGGTACTCGGCGCGTACGTTGTTCTGACCGGTCGGCAACCGTGCACCCGTGATCCCATCGCCGAACCGAATCGTGGTGCGGCCTTCGTCATCCCGTCTGGTGATGTAGATGTGCTCGGTAGGGCCATGGCCGTAGAAGAAGGGAACTTCCTCCCATAAGACTTCGTTGACGTAGACCTTCAGCGTCGAGGCCGAGCCATCCGGCGTGTCGGCACCAACATAGGTCACCGGCGGTTGTTTCAAGGTAAACTGCTGATAGGCGATTGCCGCGTCGCCACTGCCCACTGGTTCCTTGACGCTCTCCCCGTGGGTGGCGGTGGCAACATTGGCATTGATGCGGACGCTGGCGCGCTCATAGACGTTGGCCAACCCCGTCGCCAGTTGGACAGTCGTACGATCGCGATCCTGGGTAATGCTGGTGCCGGTCCCCTCGTCGATGAACACGATCTCGGACACCATCTGACTCGCCGAATCTAACGCGACCAACTCGATGTCTCCTGCACTAATCTCCAAGAGCCCCGTGTGGCCGTCGCGATCCATGAGCGGCAATCGCAGTAGCGGCGAAGGCACTTCCGCCAGCGCCGCGCCGAACTCCTCCGGTGTGAGTGGGACCAGCGACGTACCAACCACGGTTGCCGGACTGGCAGTCATATGAAGCTGGTCGCCGGGCGCCAGCGATACCGAGGTTCCGTCGTCCAAGATCAAGGCTCGCGGAGGTTGCGGCCCGCCTAATGGGACCTTGTGTCCTTTGAATGGAGCGGGAGCCGGATGTTTCAGACGAACGGCTTGTCGAATACCGGTCACCGCCAGCGGGCGTCCCGGCACGAGGCCGTCCACCACTTGATTGAATGCCAACGTCTCGCCATAGACTGGGTACAGCAGCGGCAAGGCTGCCGCCGTCAGTTCTTCGCTCTGAGCCGCGATCGTCATCGTGCGTAGTAGATCCAGCTTCGAGTCCACCCCTTTCGTCCAACTGGCGCCCAGGCTCAATTGTGTTCCAGTGCCAGCGATGCCGTACCGGGCCACCGAACGGTGCACCACATCAGACACCAGAGCAAAGGTCCAGATACGCGAGCCAGTCCCGGGATCGTCTTGTTCCACGACGGCAACACTGTCTTTCAGGATCTTGTCATTGCGACTGCTGAGAGTGATGCGCGTCACGGTCTCACTGGCGTCAAGCGGCCACTCGCTGAATGTGCCTGCAAATACACCGCCGCTGTATTGTGGCTGCAACGGCGCATTGTGCCCAAAGGGTGAGGCTTGGCTACGCAAGACGTAGACGCCCGGCTTGGAGGCCGCAATGGTCTTCGCGCTGGTTGAGATGGTCGCGAGCCGCACCTGCGTACTCAATCGGTCGGGATGAGAGACCACGGCGGTCACGCGACGGATCGAGGCATCAAACCCGCTGCCGCTCTCCGTCACAATCAGCACCACCTCCCCGACTGTCAGACTGACGTTGGTGCCGGCCAGCCACAATTCCGTCATGTTCCAGCTGAGCGATTGCGATTGAGTCTGTTGAGCCAACAGCGCGTTCCATGCTGGTCTCGCTTCAATGGCCTCGACCGTCTCGAATGTCTGCGGTTGTTCATCAGGCCCGGGAATACTCTGTACTTTTGTGCCGACTGCCAAGGTCATCGGCTGAGCCGCCTGTTGCGGCAGACCGGTACTTTCTTCGAGCGTGAAGGCCAGGTGCGTGGCGGCGGCAAGACCGGAACCGAGTTGATATCCAAGCAGGCGCGACTGCTCCAGAATCGAGAGCCGCTCCGTGGCCGTTCGCAAATAGGATTCATTGGCGATGCGCTCCTGGTAAAAGGTCAGGATGTCACCGGTCACGGCCCAGGCGTCCAACAACGCGATGGTGAAATCATCATCGTCCCGCGTCCTCAGCCCGCGTAAGACCGGCCAGCGACTGTCAGACAGACGTGCATGAAGGCTCTGTCGAAACGTCTGGTAGGTCCCGACACGGTACGCGATAGCGGAAAGACCCGAACGGTTGAAGAGCAGGCCGGGAGTCGTGGCGTCGATCCCGGCGCAACAGCCGCATTCGTTCCGAGCATCCTGACTCATTTCCCGCCTCCCAAGGTGATGGTCAACCGGCCATGCTCTGCAAAATTGTGGTCATTATCCAAGCGGGGAATCTCCAGTGCGGCCATGTCCAGTCGCCCGCTGTCCAACGCGGTACTCTCCGGCACTCCCTGCCGCTGAAACGTGCGCACCTCGACTGACTCCACCCCGGTGACTTGATGTGCGGCCCCGTAAATCGCACTTAGGTACACCGGCTGCCCAAAGGTCCAGAGGTCCGGATGAAAAAACCCACGGCCTCCATCCGGCAGATCTCGATTGCTCAGCACATCAAGCAGCTCACGTTCAACGTCACTCCGGAAATGGTCGGTTCGCACACAGACGTGCAGATCAATTTCCAAAGACACGAACTGTGGGCTATCCACCTCAAGATCATGCCCAGCCATGCGATATCGTTCGACATGCGTACGGATGTCTGTCTCAAATTCATCTGACAGGCCCGCGCCAGCCTCACGATCGACCGTCACGAACACCGTGTGCCAGCTACCCGTCCAGCGAAAGCTGGCGGCGGCCCGCTGCACGTCGGCACGACGTTCGGTTACCTCGGCATAATCGGCCTCCGTCACGGCGCGCTCCTGCACGCGGTAGGCTACCGGCGCTCGCTGACGCACGTCTTGCAACGATTCGGGCTCGAGCCCACCGACGGCCGGCAACGGATTGCGCACGAGCGTGATTTCGGGAAGACTGAGCGCGATGTGGACCAGGGAATCAGCCCCAATATTTCCCATACGGCCATTCCCAATGCGATACCGGGCAGTGAAGGCCGTGCCGGACTCTGGTCGCCGACCATGCACGTCATCGCCGAAGCGAATCATTCCACTGCCGTCATTGTCCACTTCCACGACATACTCATCCGCCTCCGCGCCGCTGTTCAGCAGATCCCGCCGTGCCGTCCACATCGTCGTTTCCGTGCCCTTCGTCCCGCTCAAGCTGATCGCCGGCTGCACCTCTCGCAAGTCCCATTGCAATGCCGCCCGCGCCGAGTGCTCATGGTCGTAGGCAGGTCCAGCATGGCTGAGCGGCCCCTTTGCCAGGTTCGGCCGGAATCGCGGCGGGATGGGTTCACGGGTGAGCACTGCGCATCGATCCGCCGCCTTCGACCGGGGCATGAAGAGAAACGGCTCCGGCACGGACCCCAGCGATTCATCCGCCAGAGTGACGCCATGATCGGCCAAGACGAGATTCCCTCGCGCCACTGAGACGGCATCGCGATAGCCGGCGGTCGTCTCGGCAGAGAGGCAGAACGGAAATGACAGGGCATCTTCCTGATGCCAGGTGATTTCTGTAATGAGCTGGTTCGTCACCGGGTCAGTCAGCGGCCCGCCGCCCTTCGCCATTACCACGACACGATCTAGTCGCACGACATGACGCTTGCTGGGATCGGCATCTGCAGGTGATCCGGTTTCCGGACCGATGACCTCCTCGAACAGGACAATCATCCCTGCCGCCAGATTGGGATGGTGACCGGCAAGGGTAGCCGTGACCGACCCCTTCGGCAGGCAGCATCGTTGATCGCTCCAACTGTAGAACCGCAGCTCGTTATGATCGGCATAGAGGGACTGGACAGACTCCATTGTTTCAAACAGCAGGTCGGCCTGCTCATAGATACGAGGATCGTCGGCAATGCTCGTGGGCTGCCCCGGGATACGCGTCGCCAACTTCGTGCTCATGGGAATGGCCGGATTGCTCGGATCAACGCGAACCACGTCGGCGGAGACCTGAATCTGCACACAGGTTCTCGCGTTGCACCCCTCACTCATGTAGTAATCCATCAGCCGCGCGTGGCGGCGGACGGACACCCGGCGTCGCGCCGTGCCCAGATAGGCCTCAGTCGCAACCGCATCCTGCTGATAGCTCAATTGATCGGCCGTGTAGGCCAATGCCTCGACCAACATGACACCGAGATCGGCAGGACTGCGTTTCTTCCATTCGGGCATCAACGCTGACATCCGATCGAGCATGACGCGGCGGAAGCTGGCGTAGTCCTTGGCGAGATAATCGATCACCGGGGCCGGTTCCGGCACGTCCGGACAGAGATGCTGCGGAGCACAATCGAAGGGGCTCGGGCATTCGACCTTGAAGGAAAAGTCAATTGCGGCCAGTTGCGGATCAATGCCGTCTGGAACCGCATCGTTCAAGGGACCGGTCACCAGACGCAGGGTATACGTCGAGAAGTCGCCGGGCTGGTCCACTTCCACGGTCACGATGTTGGCCGAGGCCACGCTACCGACGACCACTGACAGCACATGGAACGTCGTGATGCGCTCACCGCCTTCGATCCTGATGTTGGCCGGCGCCAGCGTCAACGCGCCCAACGGCTTCACAAAATGGAGCTCGAGTTTCCGTTGCCGTTCGGCCTCGATCGGCGCGGTGTGATCGATGACTTCAAGAAAATCGATCCCGTTCAAGGTCGGATGATTCCGGACCACCTGACGACGTAGTTCGTCGCAACAGGAATATTTCACGCTCCGCCTCCTTGCACGAAGGTGCCGACCGTGCGAGTACCCGTCCGCTTGATCACATACTGCACCGTGACCCGCAAGGTCGAATCCACAGCCTCCACCTGCACCGACTCCACCACGATCCATTCGCCAAGCCAGCGCTGCAATGAGCTCTGCACCAGGACCTGTATCGTGGCGGCCAACACCTCACTGTTGGGCGAGAAGACCAACTGCAGGAGGCCGCTGCCAAAATCCGGCCGCATGACCCGCTCACCGGGATGGGTAAACAGCACCTGCTCGATCAGGTCGCGAATATGGTCGGCGTCATCTGTGTCCGCCGTTCGGCCGCGGGCATCGAACCGATAAGGAAAATCAACCTGCGGCATCGTTAGACTCCCGTGACCCTGGTTTGGGTGATCGAGGCGACCAAGGGCGTGCCGGACGGCGCGCAGATCGCCTGACTATCGATCAACAACAGCGGCAGACCGTTGCTCGTCACTCTGGTCGCCGCCGTAATGTATTGCGCGGTGACGCAAGGTCCATTCGCGGCTGTGGGCGGCGGCAACGTGCAACCGGCCACGAGGTAGGCGCTGTTCATCGGCACGGTCGGTTGCCCGCTGACAAGCACGCGTGGATTCGGCGCGACCGGTGTTGCCTGCCCGGCATGCGCACACATGACCGTCGCCCCGAGGTGCAGTAAAAATCCTGGCATCAGCGTACCCTCCATGCAATGGCCACATCGCCGCAAAGGATGCTCACAATGGCCACCCGGCAAAACCGCAGTCGGTGAAAGCCCGAGGCGTACCTTTGCGGGACGTTGAGGACCTGAACGAAATGAGCACACCGCTGGTGGTCATTTTCAGCATCTCGCTAAACGATCGTCAGCGCGCCGTTGTTGATAGTCACCGCCGGTCCCACCAACGTCACCATCGCGCCCTTGCCATTCTGGATGTAGATCCCCGTGTCGTTCACGATCAGCGTGGCCCCGGTGGCACTCTTGAGCATGATCCCGCCGGTCGGACCCGGCACATCGCTGATCACGATCGCGTTTTGGGCTCCCGTCTGGAGCACAATATTCGGGCTGGCTGGAATCCCCGCAAGCGCCAGCACCGGCACTTCGGCGACGCTCCCGTACCAACAGCCGCTCCAGATCGGGTAATCCATATTGCCCTGTTCGAATTCGACCCAGACGCCCGCCCCGATTTGCGGCAGCATGTAGGCACCCATTTGTTTGCCGCTGGCGGGAAAACAGGGCATGGCCCAAGACGTCGGAATCACGCCGGCCACATCCGGCACCTGGACTTGCAATCGCCCCATCTGCATGGGATCGATATTGTTCAACACCGTGCCGCGATACTTGCCGTAATATTTTTGTGCGTCGCTCATACCGGCACCAGCGGGGTGATGGAGACCAGCCCGTTGCGCGTGAGACGAAAACTTTGCTTGCAGCTCCCGCGCTTGATCGTCGTAGTGACACTCTCAACGTAATACAGTCCGTCAAACGCCAATCCAGCACCACGCACGCCGACCAACCCGCGCGCCGTCAGAAGCCGGCCATACCGCCCCACATCGAGCGACCCGCTCCCCGTCACCGCATCCATCGATTCGCTCGACGCCTTCAGGCCTTCATTGAGCGCCTCCGGTGCCGAGAGTTTCCCGGTCGCCTTCAACATCGAGAGCTTCGTGACCGGCGGCCCGACCAACCCCAACGGCGGCTGCAAGGGATTGATGTCGGGAATCGGAATGGGAATAGGAATCTTCGTCAAGGCGTTGTGAATCATCACGATGGGCAAGTCCTTCTTCGTCGAATTGAACTGGAAACTCAGCGACTCCACATTACGATCGGCATCCATATCGACATTGAGCGCCGGTTGCGGAATGCCCACTTTGAGTTGAGGCCCCCAATAAGCCGTGTTCGTGCCGGGAACCGGTCCTGGATCAATATAGAACACATACCCGGCGGCCTCAGCCAACTGGAGGATGTAATTGAGATCGGTTCCCTGCTGGGAGGGAATCCGCATCGTGGGAATCGGCACATCAAAGCCGATCGGCGGGACGGCCAACGGGATGACGCCGAAGACGGCATACTTTGCCAGAATGGCCGTGACGCGGAGATTGGCCGGCATGGCAGGAAACGGCAAGCCGTCAAAGGCCTGCAGGTCCATGACCTTGGTGAGGTCCTCGCCGGTGAGCGTCAACGTCGATTCGCCCGGCTTGTCGCCGGAGCTGATTTCTTGGTTGGTGATGACCCCGTCCATCAGCACGTGGGGAAGGAAGTTGATGGTCGCCACCAGAATCACGCGCATCAACGGCGTCCGCGTCGCCGCAACCAGGAATGCCTGCTGCAGCGGCGACTTGTTCTGAATCGTGAACTGCAGCTGAAACCCGCCGGCCGTGCCGGTCGCACTGGTCACCTGCACCTCAGTGAGCGCGTCCAGCACCGGCTGAGGGATGGGAAACGGGACCACTGAGCCCGCCAGCAATGTCAGGTGAACGCCTTTAAGCACCGGGAACCCCCGTGACACCTTCCGGCAAAGCGATGTGCACGACCGCGTCCAAACGTTCGACGAGCGCGTCCGGCCGCACCGTATCGTTGGCGTCACACAATCGCCAATATTGTTCCGGATCGCCCAAGTACGTACCGGCGAGATGATCGACGCGCTCGCCGGCCGTTACCCGATGTTCCTGCACAACGGTAAACCGATCGCTCGCCGGCACGAATCGCCGCCGCAAATGCACCACCATCGTCCCATCACTCCCAACGACCGACGTAGTCTTCACGCCGTAATACCGGCTCGTCGGGGGAAACGGATTCGGCTTGAGTGCACTATCCAACAAGGCCTGTAACGGATCGGCCATCTGTCTTGCCTCCTGTGCTCTTCGCGAATCTTACGGAATCCCCGTCATCCCGAGAGCACCCAAGCTGCCACCCTGCGCCTTCGCGCGCAGCCCTTCCTTCTGTTGCAAATAGGTCATGAACAAACTGCCCGCCTTATGCGTAAACCCCACGTCATCAATGGACAGCACCCGCATGCCCAGGCTGATCTTCGCGCGAATGGGGTTGAGGTTCGGATCGAATGCCTCCTCCGTCACGCTGAAATCGGTCAGCCGCACCGGGATGACACGATGTTGGCCGAACACAAACAACGGCAACGCAGTTTCCATCGGAAGAATTTCGAGCGTCCCCAGACTGGACAACGTATGGTTGGTGGTTAGTTGTCCCGTGCTGGGATACAGCAGCGTCTCCAGCGCCGCGAGTTGTGGAGATATCCCGGCTTCCCCGACCGTGCGATCGCCGGCTTCCATGTCATCGGTTGCGTCAATCTCTGCCTCCAACTTGATGGTTTCCACCGCCGGCCCCTTCAACCGGAGCGCTTCGGACCGATCCCCTCCCTCGCTGACGCCCTGTACTTGTAACGTGCGGCTGAGGGATTCCGGGTTGTATTGCAGGGCGATGATCCGTTGCACCTTCGCCGTGGCCGAATCGATCAGCACGATGCCGCCTTTGAGGAGTTTGGGAGAACCGGTGAAAGCTGTCATGGTCAATGCGCCTCTCCACTTATCGTTGCAGCCAAATACTGAAACCGTTGTCGTCTTCGCACCAGCCGCTCAGGGCAGAATCATCCCGCTCCCCATGGCCACGGCGCGAATCACGGCTTCTGTGGCCTGCAAGAGCGTGCCTTTCGCATCCAGATCTTTCGGGCAGGCCGTTCCCACACAAAAAGGCACCGTCCCCTTCACGCCGGTGAGTTTCCGAATCTCGGCAAACACCCCGTTGTCGAGCGTCTTGACGCACCCGCTGCTGACGGCGTCGCGTGGATTGCCACCGTGCAGATAAAACCCGTCGCGCGTTTTACGCTTCCCCTCTGGCGTCGTGACGGTCTTGGACCCTTGGATTTTGATTCGCTTGGGCCCCCAGCAATCAAGCGGCGTGAAGCACATCTGCGCGGGTTGGTCGGCGGTCGGGCAAGGCACATTACAATAGTGGGCGCCTTCACAGGAGCTCCGGTCGCTGCTGGTGATTTCCTGATACCCGCTCCCAATCCCGTTCGCTCCACAGACTCCTGACTGGATCGAAGCCACCGTCGCGCGTGTCACTCCCGGCTGAATAGCGTAACTACCTGTGGGAATGGGCCCAACGCTCGGTTCGTTTTCCCCGTGACCCGGATGACCTGATACGGCGGGAGCTGCATAAGTTGGCGTGCCGGCATTGAGCACAATCACCCGGCCGTTTTGCCCACCTGTGTAACCAACCAGATCATCCTTGTGTCGTTGCATTGTTGCCGCAGATTGCCCACGCTGTTGAATCACATGCGTGAGCTCGTGCGCGAGCAGATGCCGCCCTCCGCTGGTGCCCGGTGAATATTGCCCTTCACCGAACACCAGGTCATGTCCGACCGTGTAGGCCAGGGCTTGTACTCCGCGCGCAGAGGCCGCCGCTGCCGCATCGTCGTGCACCCGCACATTGCTAAAGTCATGACCAAAGCGAGCCACAAAGAATTCACGCGTCGAGGCATCCAACGGACGGCCCGGTGAAGCGAGCACATTCTGGACTGAGGACAGGGAACCGGCCGATGGTGAGCTCTCAGAAGCGGCCTTCCGCTGTGCCACTGCCGGCGGACCAGACGATCCTTTCGGCGCGGCGGCCTTCGCACTCTTACACTCGCGCTTGGTGAGCACCAAGAATCCGTCCGGACAGTGATAGTCGTAAAAGCATAAGGGTGTGGCCGGCGGTGGCGTTTCCGTGGCGATTTGTCCCGGCCCCATGCCGACGACGATATCTGTCGCCCGGACGATGACTCGCACCACCAGCCCATCGCTGAAACGGACGAAGCAGCCGTAGTTGCCGTTCGAGACCGGCGGTTCGCAGTCGATTCTTTCGACCCTCGCCTGGGACGGCGGCGTGACGTCATGCTGCACGTAATTTTCAGCGGCCCGTTTGCTGATGCTCTCCGGATCGTTTCGCCAGCTCGGGCAGCGGCTGCCGCCATCCGAAGAGCCGTCTTTCGGCGCCGTCCCGTCGGAGGCCGGGTGTTCGCCGACCGGGGTCACTGTTTCACCGGCGGCTTCTGCTCGTTGCAGCGAGCCTTCCTCACCTATCGAACAACCTCCGTCTGCGATAAAACGTTGAACCAGCGGCGAAGACTGGAGCGACGGCCAAGGCCCTTTTTCCGGCATCTGCATCACCTGCGCAGCGACGTGATCCGCCTCGCGCTCATATTCGTCGCCGGGCTCGTTGATTCGCAGCTTAGTTTGCAACGAATGGCCGAGCATTTTCTTCTTCTCGCACTCGGAACAACTACCGGTCAGGCCGCTCGTCCCGCCGCAGGCACATTGACGTTGGAGTAAGGCCGAGCCGGCAACAGACGCACCACTGTCACCAACCTTGTGAATAGAGCCACTGACAGAAGACGGTGAACTTCTCATGGTGCCGTACTCCCTTCACTCTGTGTCTTCGAGAGCTGAACCTGGTTCGGAGGACAGGAAGGGCATGCGTAGAGCCTCAACACATCACCCGTCTGCCCTCCGGTCATTTGCGCGGCAGCCGCATGCAGGATGGGAGGCTTGGAGGGGCTCGGTTTGGAAAGCCAGAGTTCACCACCGACCGTGCGAAAGGCGATGTGGGAAGGGCCATCCATCGGACTGCTGAATCCCCTGCCATAGAGAGCCAGATTAGCGGCTCCCTCGCTTTCGATAGGAACGGCCTGAAACTGCTGCGCCATGAAATAGTCCCACATGGCCGGCGCGGCGATCTTTTCTTTTTCGACTTGCTTCAGATAGGTGTCCTGCGCGGATCGATGGCCCCCGACGGAACGGCCGATGGACTCCAAATAGGTGGGCACGAGTTCCCAGACCTGATCCGGTGGATCGACTAACCCGAAGTGACCGAGGGCCCAACCAAGGCAGTTACCACCAATATTGCAGAAGGCCCCATCTACTGGTCTGACGATCAAGGCCCACCACCCGTTTCCAAGATTCGGGTAGGAGCTCAGGTAGTCCTGTACATCGACGCGATACCGCCAGGCTGAGGATTCGGAAGTCAACGGATCGGTGATCGCAACAAGGTGGAACGTTTCCCCGCCGATCGTGATTGCTTGCGTCGCACCGGCCTCTTCGGATGAGGCCTGCGGTAGGTCTGCGGTCGACGGTGTGGGTTGATCGGTGGTGCTTCGCTGAATGGCTCCTGACACGACGACCCCACCCTGCTGCAGGACGTGACTGAGTTCATGGGCAATGAGTCGTTGGCCTGGCTTGGTCGTCGGCCTATAGTGGCCGGAAGCGAAGGCGATATGGTTGCCCACCGTATAAGCTAGGGCGTTGACGGCATTGGCCGACTCGGCCGATTCCTGATCAGCATGAATACGAACAAATCCGAAATCATGACCGAAACGAGGCTCAAAGAACGCGCGTGCTTCCCTATCAAGCGCCTGGCCAGACGTTTCGAGTACGTTCGATACCTGCGGATGGGCTGGCTCTGCGCAGACAGACGACGACTGATTCGCAGCACGTTGCACAAGTGGCCCTGGCGAAAGTGGCTGGTGGTCACCTCCGAGCTGTCCATTGGGCATGTCCATCACCTCCGCCGCGACTCGATCCGCTACCCGTTCGTATTCGTCACCCGCTTCGTTGATCCGCAACTGGCTTTGCAGCGAGTGGCCGAGCAGCCGTCGTGTCTTGCATTCTTCGCATTCGCCGGAGAATCCCGCTGATCCGCCGCAGGTGCACTGAGGTTGCAGGAGCAAACTCGGAACTTGCGTAGTGGCCCTCTGTGTTCTGGGCTGAACGGCGGTGGTCGCGTTCATCATCTCAAGCCCTCACCGATGCCGTTGGCGATTTTGCTCCCCAGGTTGTGAGGCGGGCATTTCGGCGGAGCAGCAATTGGGGCGACCTCAAGCCGCGGGAGGTTCCCCACACTTCCAAGCCGCTCCACCATTCCCGGCTCCGCAAGAAGAGCGGCCAGCTGTTCCTGCAGTCCCTGGGCGATGGCATGTCGGTCGTCATAGCAGAAGCCCTTGAGGACAAGACGATCGATCGTCACGACGACTCGCTTCATATCCACCCCCTGGTTTCCGCATCGGACAATGGACGTTCACGCTTCGCCGCTTCGGTATGCGCCGCTTGCAAGAGATGTCTCATGCCCACCGCGGTCCCTTCATCCGCCGCCAGGAACGCGGCATTCAAGGCGATGCTGCGGATATTTCCCCCGGACATGCTCAGCCTGGCCAATTTGCCATGATCAAGCAGCTCCACCGGCGTGGCCTCGGGAAAAATGCGGCGCCAGATCAATTCCCGCTGTTGCTGGTCCGGAAAGGGAAACTGCACCACAAAACTGAGGCGGCGCGAGAACGCCGCATCCAGAGCCGCCTTCATGTTGGTCGTCAGAATTGCGAGCCCACGATAGGCTTCCATGCGTTGCAACAGATAACTCACCTCGATATTCGCGTACCGATCGTGGCTGTCGCGCACTTCGCTCCGTTTCCCGAACAAGGCGTCCGCTTCGTCAAACAGGAGCATGGCTCCGCTGGTTTCGGCCGCGTCGAACACGCGACGCAGGTTACGCTCCGTCTCGCCGATGTATTTGCTGACGACCCCGGAGAGATCGATGCGGTAGAGGTCGAGATGCAGCTCGTTCGCGAGCACTTCCGCCGCCATGGTCTTACCCGTGCCGCTTTCACCCGCGAACAGAGCGCTGATCCCAAGGCCGCGCATCCCTTTCCCGGCAAAACCCCACTGTTGGTAGACCGTCAGCCGGTGCTTCGCATGCGCCGCAATCTGCCGCAACGTCCGCTGCTGTGCCTCCGGCAACACCAGATCGTTCCATCCGGCAACCGGCTCCAGCCGCTGCGCGAGATCGTCCAATCGGGAACGGCTCACACTGCGGCACGCGTTCCATAACGCGCTGTCCGCTAGACTGCCGGATGCGGCCACGTCACGCAGCCCGGCTCCGGCCGTCGCGATCGCTTTGGCGCTCAGGGAAAACTGGGAGGCCACGCCGTCGAGCGTTCCGTTCATGCGCACCGTGGCCGGGCCCAGCACTTGTTGCCACAATTGTTTTTGCTCGGTGCCATCCGGCGTGTTCACCGTGAATCGGATGGTCGCCCGTTTACATGAGGGGACATCGCGACCGGTGATAAATAATGGGTTGCTGCCGCGTTCGGCGAGATGTGCGACTGCTTTTGAAGGCGCTCCGTCACGGCAATGGATCAGGAGAATTGCGCCCAGCAAGGCTGCTTCGCGTTGCCACAGAACTCCGAAGGCATCGGCCTCTGCGGAATTGGCCGGCAAATCGTCTGCCTGCACAGCGTGCAGCTGCACTTGCAACTGAGCAGCCACCGCAGCCGCTACATCAGCCTGTCCATCAGCGTCATCTCCCGACAACAGCACTACGGGATAAGATGAAGACTGTTCGCGCAACCGTTCCAGCACCAACTGGCAAATGTGCCGATGTTTCTCGGCCATGACCTGCGGGGCTGACACCGGACTGAGAAGCGGTTGGAGACGGGGATCGAGATAGTTGACTCCGGCCAGATAGTGCAGCACCCGCTCGTCGATCCGGAGCCTTCCGTTGACCAGCCCGGCACTGTCGTCGACCTCCAACAAACGCCACCGGCGCAACGGCGCCATGGCCACCAGCGCGCTCCAGTGGGACTGGTCTAACGCCGCTAACGCCAGGCCGAAGGTCGCCTGCGGCCGCGACGCTTGCGATTGCCCCAATGCCGCGGCGCACACACGGCCGAGTTCGGCATCCATTTCCACTCCGGCGACCAGGAGCAGGAGATCTCGCTCGAACGCGCTCAGGCCAAACAACTCGGACAGGCTATCGATAGCAGCCTGAGCAGGCAGCGCCGCCTGTGCCGCCTCCAATCGAGTAGCCACCACTCGCTCATCATGTTCGGCACCCAGCCGCAGTTTCAGACGGGAAAACTCAGCCACCAGATACGCTTGATTGGCATCACACCATGCGGCGGACGTCGCGGCAGTGTTCATGTGATCGTCATCCGATAATTGTAAAAGGCCGGCGGAACGGCCGACCGATTGATGATCGGACTGTCGATACCATCCACTCGCAACCGGAGGAGAAACTCTCCCGTCGGAGCATCGGCCACGGCAACAGTCAACGTCCCTGTGGCCGCAGTGATCGGCTCGACTGGAATTTCTTGCGTACCCAACAGCAGGGAAACTAACTGCCCTGGTTGAATCTGCGGCTGCACCGAAAGCACGATCGTGGCGACGCCGCTCCCGTCTCGCGTGACCGCGATCGGCAGTGCGGTTGTGATCTCCGGCCCGATGACCAATGCCAGGGTATTACTCGTGCGTGGAGTGGCTTCGTCGGGGCGAATGACTTGCATCGACAGCTGATACAACCCTGCCGGCACTGACGGTATCGTGAAGGAAGCCTTGCTGCTACTACCTCCCCCTGCAGCCGGCACCGCCTGATTGATCTCAAAACGGCTGTTCGAGAGCAGGATCGTCGGATTGGTGCCATCGAGATGATGCCCGGTGAGTTTCACAATCGCGCCGACCGTCGCCGCCGGCTGCCCGCTAGTCGCAGCGACGGCCTGAATCGTGGGAAAGGGCGGCAGGAGATCAGCCTGCACCACGATACCCTGCTCCAAGTGGGTCACCGGATCAACTGGTCCGCGAGTCAGCACGGGCAGCGTCGGCCTGGTCGGTTTGGCGGATTCGATCAGCACGACTGTCGCGACATAGGCCGCGGAAGGCCGGTAGTGCGACTGCACTGCCGTCCAGAGTTTCGACATTTCCTCGCTGCTGAGGGGATCCGGGACGAGTTTGATCTGTTCCACCTGGTCGGCCAACCCACACTCAGCCAGAGCCCGAAGCGCCGGGGGCAGGCTGGTATCAACCGACGGCGAAGGCGTCAACGCCGTCGTAATGGCTCTGCGATCCAACACCGGCACCTCGTGGAGCAACTGCATGGCGTATCCGAGCAGAATCTCACTCCCCAATTCTTCTGCGCTATAGGCGCTGAGGAGGTAATGGAGGTCCAGAGCCAACGGGGGGTTGCTGAGGCGCTGGGTCCCCGATCCATCACGAGAGGGCAACGCATGATTGCGCCAACCGGTATTGAACGTGACTTGATGCAGAAAGAGATTCAGCTGCGTACTCTCAGTGCCATTGACCGGGACTACACGGTCCGGAGGCAGCGCACTCACAGTCACCGTGCTACCGAGCAGCCCACTCACGTTGTGATTGATGAGCCCGTCATTGAGCAGATCACGCAACACAGCGGTCACCCCAGCAATGGCCAATGCGCTGCTCACGGTCGGCCCCCCTGACGACGAGTCAAATATTCCTCCAGTGACATCGCCGGCAGGCGAGCCACCGGTTTCCGATTCTGGTTGGGCGCTGCGGACACCGCCGTCACTTCAATGCGTCCGATGGTGACCTCCACGGCAGGTTCGCTCGAAGCCGTGTGCGTCACGGGGTCCATCCTCCGGCCAATTCCCATACCCGACACCAACAATGGTGGCGGGGCGGCAGATGTACGAACAGCATCGTGACGCATGTTGACCAGTGGCGGAGGCGCTATGTGCATGGGAGGAAGAGACGGCACAGAGGCGACACGATCCTCCCTGTTGTGCCCACTCGGCCTTGCCGGTTTACCCAGTTCCTGAGCCTGAATCGTCGACGCATCAACGCGCAGCGCAACCGGGATGGCATGGGCAGACTGAGTAATCATGGCCTGAGCCTTCCGAACCAACGAGCTGGGTGCCGACTCGGCGCGATGCAGCCCTTCCGCAGGCTTGGAGGCAGATCGAACCTCGGAAATCGGTCTCCATGCCGCCGACTGATCAGAATGAATCAGCACCTCGTTTCCATGGTCGCTTGAGTGGGCAGAATCCGAAGGAGTATGACTTGCGTTCTCGACTGGGACTGGTGAGTCGGTCAACGGAAGGTCCGCCGGCTCAGGCCGGCTCATCGTCGAAGCGAACATGGAGGGCCTGCGCGGCTGCACCATCGACGCAGCCCCCGCCTGTCGTTCCACGAGTCTGGTCACAAAATCGCTCATGACAGAGCCATCTCTACATAGAGGCGCCGGCGCTGATCGCTCAGTCGAAGGACGTCTTCTTCCGTCCAGCCATAGGTACGGGCCAGGAGATCGACCTCTTGCAAGAGTCGCCGGCTGCGGGCCTGGAGTTCATTCCAGAAGAAGGTCACGATATCAAACACGGCCTGCCACTGTTCTCCGCACTGCTCGCATCGCAGATCAAGGAGCATCTCGGCCAGCGGGTCTAATTCGCTTAATCGCCCGGCGAGTGCAGCCTCGTCTCCGCCAGTCCACATCTCTTCCGCATCCTCCGCATCCTCCGCATCCTTCGCTCCCTTACGGACGCAGCGCGAGAGAATGATCTGTCGCGCCTGCTCCGGGTCGGCAGCGAGGACCGCCAGCGCCAGGTCCCGGCTGTTGGGCCCACGCAGCTCCCAGGCACGGCCGTCGTGCTCCACAGTTGTCCACGTCACGTTCGGGGTAGCCGCCGATAACAACAACGTCTCACAAGACAGTTCGAATTCGAGGCCGTTCCGACAGGCCGGACATTCGGCGTAGGCCTCAATGCGATCACCGATGGTCTGTCGGCGAAGTGCCAGCAAATGTGCATCGCGCTGGCCGATGGTCCATTCGCACATCGCTTCGAAGGGTCGCTCAGGACAGGCGTACTCTAACAACAGCAGCGCCTGATCGAGAGGATGGCGACCGGCTCCCTGTTCCCAGACTTCAAGCATGGCGGCGGCGGACAGGCCATGGATGGATTCCTGCATCATGCTTACGGTTCCGTAAAGGTGGGCTCCGACGGTTCTACGACTTCGTAGTCGCGTTCCCATCCTTCGTTTTCGAGCTTGAGCGTCTGGATCGCCACCGCATTGGCATTGGCATCCAAATCGGGCTGGGCTTGGTACTCCGACACCCAACAACGAAAGACCTTGTAGGTGATCGCCAATTGTCCGGCCTCGTTGTAGAGCTCGATGATGATGTCCTTCCTGAAATCCTTGAGCGAAACTTCCGCGCCCAACCCGGAGCCAAAATTCCACACCTTGTTCGCCCATTGCTCAAAGGCCGTGTCGTGCGTCACGCCCCGTTCGAGGGTGATGGCCTCGAACTTCGTGCGTCCGGGGGATTTGCGGCTGCTGCTGGGATCGCCACCTTCACGATGCTCGACAACTTCGGTGGACCGCTTGAGGGATCCGACCTTGCTGACGCCGGCCACGTAGCGTCCATCCCATTTCACGCGAAATTTGAAATTCTTATACGGGTCGAATCGAGTCGTGTTTACCGTGAACTGAGCCATACATTCCTCCTCTTAGGTCGCGATCTGGCCGGCCATCTGTTGCAACTTGATGACGACAAACTCGGCGGGTTTCAGCGGTGCGAACCCGACGACGATGTTGACGATGCCGAGGTTGATATCGTTCTGAGTGGTGGTCTCCTTGTCGCACTTCACGAAATACGCGTCCCGAGGCGCCGTGCCTTGAAAGGCCCCCTGCCGGAAGAGGTTGTGCATGAAGGCGCCGAGGTTCAACCGGATCTGTGACCAGAGCGGCTCGTCGTTCGGCTCGAACACAACCCACTGCGTGCCACGGTAGAGACTCTCCTCCAGGAAGAGGGCCAGCCGACGGACCGGTATGTATTTATATTCGTCCGCCGCCGCGTCGGCGCCCCGCATGGTCCGCGAACCCCACACCACCCGTCCATGCATCGGAAAGGTACGCAGACAGTTGATACCCAGCGGATTCAGCAGCCCGTTTTCTGCATCCGTCATATCCAATTGGAGGCCGGCTACACCACCCAACGAAGCATCGAGGCCGGCCGGCGCTTTCCAGACTCCGCGCTGCGTGTCGGTCCGCGCCATGATACCGGCGATGGTTCCGCAGGGAACAAAGGTCTCGATTTGACCGCCCAGTTCGGAGTCGGCCTGTTTGATGCGTGGGAAATAGATCGCCGCATTCCGCGCCATATCCCCGTTCAGGTTCATGCCCGCCGCCCCGCTTTGTGCTGCGCCGACCGTCGTCCACACTGCCTTGGGGTCAACGAGCAACATCGCCCGACGTTTCACACAATACCCCAGGGCTTCTTGATACACATCATCCGGCACATCACCGCCACGCGCATCCGGCAGAATGCAGAGCAGGTTGAAGAGATCGACTTTCTCCAATTGATACAGGCCGGTCTTCGCTGATTGACTCCCTTTGTACGTGCCGGCATCCAGCGCTGCGCTATCGACTGCCACATCAGCAGGTGCTCCATTCTTGGCCGCGGTAGATTTGGTGCTGGCCGTCCAGACATCGGCATCCGCCAATGCTCCGGCATGGGCTGTCGGGGACGTGTTGGCTGGAAGGCTCGTGGTCACACGCACGAGGGTCGACTCCGCCGCCAGCACACGGTCCGCGCGTCGCCCACTCTCCTTGGTCGTCAGGTTCAATAACGTTTCGGTTCGGCCGGTTCCCCCGTCCCGCACGGTCAGGTCAAACAGATCAGCCGGTTGCACACCCACCCGCGTCGCCACAGCGACCAGATTGGGATCACTGACCGGTTTCTTATCCACACGCACTCTCACCTGCATGCCCCAGGCACCTTCCGATGCGGCCTGCAACGTCAGGTTGGGAACCTCATACGTCGCTTTGCTGGCGCTTCCCCCGGTGGCCTTGTAGAGCCGGACGATCACGGCCTGGCCTCCACCGTTGAGGAAAAAGTCACGCACCGCATAACTCAACGTCATGTCCCGATGGAGCCCCCCGAAGATTCGCTCGTAGTCGGCGAAACTCGTGATGGTCACCGGCTGGTCGGCCGGGCCACGCAACGCCTTGCCGATGAATCCGGTGATCGAGGTTGCGACGCCTGTAATGGTGCGTACACCGCTCGGCAGCTCTTCGATGTAGACGCCCGGATAGGTTGGTTGCACTGGCATATTTTCCCCTCCTCGTTAGCCTAAACCGATCATCATAGTCGTTCGTCACTACACGGATCTCTCATTAGTCTTCTCATCCATTGCACAATGTCTCCATGCTCACCGACATACACACCGCAGCGATGCGAACAGAGTTGCTGGCTAAACACGTTCCCAAGATCAGGCTCAACAGTAAGAATAGCGAGGCCTGGATACATGGCGAGCAGTTGGCTGCACAGGCCAAGTCTTCGGAACCTTCCTGCGCTAGGATCACGACATCAGCATTGGCTCTGCCGGATTCCTGAAGTATCCTCATGGGGCTGCGGCAATCTCCCACCAGTTCCATATCATCCTGGTCTGCAATCATCTGGCGAAGAGCATCTGGTATTATCAATGGATGGTTCCCGAGCAGCACGCGGATTTTGTTCACAATGACCTCTCACGATCTTGCCGTTTCTTACAGCTTGGAGAAGTACATAAGAAAGACCAATGGATCCTTGGATCTATCCTAGATCTAGATCTATCTAGAAAAAGATCCATGGAAAGATGAATCTCGATCGAGGCCAGAAGAGATGCAGACAGGATACGCTGACGAACTATCGGGAGATTCCAAATTGTGAGTGCGTGAGGCCTTGGGATTTCATGTAGTTTGCGGCGGAGTGGCGATTTTCCAGCTGCAACTTCTCGAGAATGTGATGCACATGATTTTTGACCGTTGAGACTTCGATCTGGAGATGAGCTGCAATTTCCTTATTGCTCAACCCTTTGTCAATCAACTGTACGATTTCGACTTCCCGTCGGGTGAGGGGTGTGTCATTGAACATGCTGGTCCCTGCCTCCTGGCGAGCCAACAATGACATCCGGCAGAACGTGAGGTGGGCAATTCTTGGGGAACAGACCGTTTCTCCTTGCGCAATCGCCCTGAGATTATCTTCCAAGTCTGTGAGGGACGCATTCTTAACGAGATACCCGGACGCTCCTCCGGCCTCAATACAATACAGGATGTCGTCTTCTCGATCAGGCACGTCGATCACCAACACTTTCACTCCAAGTGGCAGTGATCCAATTCGAAGGGCTCCATGATGCTCTAGCTGACGCAGGAGTGCAAACTCGACGATCAGCAGATCTGGGTTTTTCGCAGCAACATCTTTTCCTGCCTCACCCAATTGCGACGCCAGATGTACAACGCAGAATGGACCGCACTGCGAAAGACAGCAGTTGAGAGATTCAAGAAACAGCTGGTTGCTATGAACGATGGCGATTCGAAATTCTGGAGTCCCCATGACCACCCAGACGTTGTCGATAACAGAAGCCCCACGAGACAGCGAGTTAAATTGTGCTACTTCAGAGTAGGCTCCACTACTGACTTCGTCAATAGTTTTTGGGGCAAGAGGCCCTCAAATTATAAAAATGCGGCCAGCACGCATCATTCCATTGTAAAAGTTCAGCACATATCTTTTTCCGACCACCCTGACTGCATCGCATTCTTCTCGACCGATACTAAAGCTTCGACTTCATTGCAGTTTTGATGTTTTCATTCGTGATGGTCATAGGTTCGCTTCATATCCAACTGTATCAAAGTAGTACACCTATGAACGGGATCACAATTGCCGTATGGAAAAGAATTCAGAAGTGTAAATCTAAAACCATTCAATCCCTGAGGCAGAGGTAAGAACATTTGACGTAACGTAGAAGAGAGCTCCTTAAGATGAGTACCAGAAGAATATTTCGCCAGAGCTACACTCACATATCCCATGCAGTATACGTAGGAAGGCACTTCACTGCAAAGCTCTATCGCTATTGGACACACTCAATCGTCGCAAACTTGCGTCGCCCGATTTTCAAGCGATGCAGTTTGCCCTGGATGACCTCAAGCGTGGCATTGGCATCACTCTGTTTCTGTCCGTCGAGTTCGAGGCCACCTTGAATGATCAGCCGGCGCGCTTCGCTCTTACTGGGAACGAGCCCCGTTTTAGCAACCAGATCGACCAGCCCAATGGTCTTTCCATCTCGCAGTTCAGTGACAGTCAACTGCACACGGACATCCGGCTCGTCGGGAAATTCTTGCTTCTGGAACTTCTGCGCAAACTCCGCTCTCGCCTGCTTGCCTGCCTCTACTCCGTGGTACTGTGCCACAATCAATTCGGCAAGCATCTGTTTCGCTTCCATCGGATGCAGTGACCTGGCATGGCCGAGGTCTTCTGTCGTCAGCAACTCATAGTACCGATACATCAGGATGTCGCTGATCGACATGACCTTGCCGAACATCTCACCCGGCTTGTCTTCGAGTGCAATGTAGTTCCCGACGCTCTTGCTCATCTTCTTCACACCGTCCGTGCCTTCGAGCAACGGCATGGTAATGACGACCTGTGACTCCTGACCATAGTCTCGCTGCAACTCGCGTCCGACCAGAAGATTGAACTTCTGATCTGTCCCGCCCAGCTCCACATCCGCTTTCAGGGCAACGGAGTCATATCCCTGCACGAGCGGGTAGAGAAATTCATGGACACTGATGGGCTTCTGCTCATGGTACCGTTTGTGGAAATCGTCCCGTTCCATCATTCTGGCAACGCGATAATGCGCGGCCAGTTGGATCAATCCATCGGCGGTCATCGTTCCCATCCATCGGCTATTGAATTCAATAGTGGTCCTCTCAGGATCGAGAATCTTGAAGATCTGACGTTGATAGGTCTTGGCATTCTCCTGAACCTGCTCCTTGGTCAGCGCCTTACGTGTCTCGGAGACGCCGGTCGGATCGCCGATCATCCCCGTGAAATCGCCGATCAGGAAAATCACGTTGTGCCCAAGATCTTGGAAGTGTTTCAGCTTATGGATGAGGACGGTGTGCCCCAGATGCAGATCCGGCGCCGTCGGATCGAAGCCTGCCTTAATGCGCAAGGGTCGTTTCTCCAGGAGAGATCGCTTCAGCTTTGCCTCGAGTTCGGTCTGCTGAATGACCTCCACTGCACCACGAAGAATGAGATCGAGTTGTTGGGCTACATCTTTCATGACACGCGTCGCTCCGTCTCTCGTTGTGTCTCTCTGGTGGAGACCTTTACCAATAACTTCAGGCGATCAAATTTCTTGGCGCCGATCCCTTTGACGCTACGAAGATCCTCGACCGTCCGAAATCGTCCTGCCGATTCTCGATACCCAATCACCCGCTGCGCCAACACAGCACCAATACCTGGCAATGCTTCTAGTTCATCGGCCGTCGCTTGATTGAGGTCGACCACCATCCGATCGTGCTGGCCGACCACGTTGACCGCTGCTACACTCTTCTCGCCACGAGTGGAGCCATTCACCAGCTCCGTGGTCTGCTCCTGCGTGGATGGAGCAGGCGGCTGAACGAACGGTTGACGCACCCACCCCAGCCACAACACCACTCCTATCGTGACGGCCAACATTCCCAATTTGAGGAGGAGAGACTTGATCATCCCTTCCCCGTCTTTCTGAGTTGATGGATAGCGGCCCCATCGAGATCTTCCATCGCTTCCATGACCCCCTCAGCGAGCGTGGGATGGGCGTGGATGAGATGAGCGACTTGCGTAGCCGTGGCTCCAACTTGCATCGCCAACGCCGGTTCATGGATGAGGTCTGCTGCATGAGCCCCAAGCATATGCATACCGAGAATCCGATCAGTCTCGGCATCAGCAATGACTTTGTAAAATCCGGTCGTCTCTCCTGTCGCTTGAGCCTTCCCCAGAGCCCCATACCGAAACCGTCCAACCTTCACCGCCTGATTCGGATCCTTTCCGTTCTTCTCCGCACGTGCTCTGGCCTGTTGCTCTGTCAATCCCACACGTCCAATCTCCGGAAGTGTGAAGATGCCGGCTGGGATGACGGTATAATCGATGGTCCGTTGGTGCCCCAAGATATTCTCAACCGCCACCACCCCTTGCGTCGATGCGACATGGGCCAACATCGCCTTGCCGGTCACATCACCGATCGCATAGATGTCCGGAACATTCGTGCGCAGGTGTTCATCAACTAGCACTTCGCCACGACGCCCAAGCGCGATACCGACCTGTTCCAATCCAATCCCTTGGGAGTTGAATCCGCGCCCGACCGAGACCAAGAGCTTCTCGGTTGTTATCGTAGTCCCGTCTTTCAACGACAGCACCAGCGACTCCGATGATCGCTCTGCCTTCTCCACCGTCGTGCCAGTCACCACCGTCACGCCCCGCTTTTTCAACTCACGCTCGATCGTGGACGAAATCTCCTCATCTTCCAGTGGAAGGAGCCGCGGCATCAGTTCAAGGATAGTCACTTGTGTACCAAGACCGCTGTACAACGCGGCAAACTCGCAACCCTCCACCCCACCACCGAGAATGGCAAGTCTGGCCGGGACTTGTGTCAAGTCCAGTATCTGCTGACTGGTCACGATCTGCCGTCCGTCGATGGGAAATTGGGGAAGATTCGGCCAGGAAGAGCCGGTGGCAATCACCAGCGCATTCGCGTGAATCTCACGCTGCGCTCCATCCGGTAGTGTCACGGCTAAGGTGCCTGCATCTTTGATAGCCCCCTGCCCAATGACTTGTTCGATCCCCCAGCCTTTGAACAGCGTCGCGATCCCTTTCACCAGCGTGGCCACGACCTTATCCTTCCGAGCCACCATGCGGGCGAGATCATAGGTCGCCGGTGCCTGGAGCATCAGCCCCAGATCCTCCGCCTTCTTGAGCTTGTCACCGAGCTCCACGACGGAGAGGAGCGACTTGCTGGGAATACAACCCCAGTTGAGGCAGACCCCACCAAGCTTTTCTCGCTCAATGATCGTAACCCGTGCCCCGAGCTGAGCCGCACGGATGGCTGCGACATAGCCGCCAGGGCCGGCGCCAAGAATCGCGATGTGGGGTGAAGAGGTCATGGGATCAGATGCTCATCGTTGAGTGAGACATCCCGATCCGGTCGGTCACCGTGCGCACCGATCCAGTTGGAAAACGGAGAAGAATCTGCCAACACACTACTAGTCACCAATGAATGAATCACACAATGATGCGGCGATCAAGCGGACCAGCGGGTCAATGCTTCTGGCTGGCGAGAAAAGCCTCGTACTGCGCGGCCGTCATCAGTTGTTCAACTTCTCCGGGATTGCTCAGCTCAATGACAGCCATCCATCCCTTGCCATAGGGGTCCGAATTCACCACCTCAGGACGATCTTTCAGGTCCTGGTTGATCTTGGTGACCGTCCCGCTCACCGGCGTGTAGATCGTTGAAGTCGTTTTGGTCGACTCCACTTCCCCAATCTGTTGCCCGACTTTCACGATTGCCCCGACCTTCGGAAGGTCCAGAAAGACGATGTCGCCCAAGGCATCCTGCGCAAAATGGCTGATCCCCACCGTCGCCTGTTTGCCGTCAACTCGAACCCATTCATGTTCTTTGTGATACCGCAAATCGGATGGAATCATGTCGGCTCCATTCTTGAGATTCAGTATGAGAGGCTGAGGTTCAGACGAGGATACGCAACCGACTACTCAACCTCAACCTTGGCCTGGTCAATTCTTCAGGATGGTAGTGGGAGCGGCTGACATTGTCAAGAAACGGGCCAGCCGTTATTGTATGGCCGGCCCGATCGTGATCTCTCCTATCCGAAAATCTCCATACCGGGGAAGAAATACCCGACCTCAAACTGAGCGGTTTCCGGTGAGTCGGAACCATGCACGGCGTTGAATTCGATATTCGCCCCATGGGCTTTGCGAATGGTGCCTGCCTCGGCCTTGGCCGGATCCGTCGCGCCCATCAGTTCCCGGTTCTTCTTAATGGCATTCTCGCCTTGCAACACGATCACCACAGCCGGACCAGAAGACATGAAGGCACAGAGACTGCCGAAAAACGGCCGCGCCTTGTGCACCGCATAAAACCCTTCTGCTACGGACTGAGACATGTGAATCATCTTGATGGCGATCGGCTTCAACCCTGCTTGTTCGTATCGGTGAATGATATCTCCGATGACATTCTTCTTGACGGCATCCGGCTTGACAATGGCCAACGTTCGTTCGTTCATGTTCGCTCAGACTCCTCCAAATTGTTAACAGATCCAATGAAATAGCGGGCACATTATAGGTGGGGGCTCTTCCGGCTTGCAAGCATGTTGCGCCTCGCAGGATGCTGAAACAGTCTGTCAGCAGCGTTCTCGCATCGCTCAGAGGCTCACCATATGCGGAGGGGGTACGGGTCATACCTCATCGGATTCTCATACGGCCTTGAGGCGAACGAATCCGTAGACCACCATCTTGAGCAACAACCATCCCTGTGCCGCACGTCGGATCGTGGCACTGCCGAAGGTCCGCGCTTCATACCGAACGGGAATCTCCACAATCTGCAGATTGAGTTTCGATGCCCCGAACAAAAGATCAAAATCCCCGAGGGGGTCGAACTCACCGAAGTATGGCCGATTGGCAGCCAGGCGCTCGTAGTCGCGGAGGAACAACACCTTTGTCCCACAAAGTGTGTCCTTAATTCGCTGATTGAGCAGCCAAGAGAACGCCACCCCAAACATCTTATTCCCGAACAGCGTCAACAGGCGCATCGCCTGCCCCTCCTGGGGATAGATCAGCCGACAGCCGACGATACACTCGCCTTTTCCACTGGCGATGGCTTCATAGAACTTCGGAAGCGCTTCCGGCGGCATCGTCGCGTCGGCGTCCAAGATCATCAGAATATCGCCCATCGCATGGGCAAACCCCTTGCGAATCGCATCCCCCTTCCCTTGCCCATCCTGTACCAAGAGCTTGATGCTCCGACCAGGATAAAACGCCGCGACACGTGCGATCTCATCTTTGGTCCCGTCGGTCGAATGCCCGTCGACAAACAGAATCTCTTGGCGGCCTCCGAACTGCGGAATCCGTCTGAGTACTGCATCGATGTTGCCTTGTTCATTCCGGCACGGAATGACGATGGTCGTCGAATAGGGCCGCTCCGGCCTCCGGAGCCTTGCGCGAGCGATCACATAGTGCGACAGACAGAGCCCGCGCAACCCTGGAAGATAGGCCAGCAATCGGTTGCATAAGGGAGCAAGGAACGGAATACGCAGGGGCAGCAACAATCGTCGTTCGACCTTCACCACATCGAAGTCGGCGAGGTACAACAGATTCGTGAGATCCGCCGGCGAAAGCCAGCTGTACTCACGCTGCCGCATCTTGAGCCCGAGCTGCTCACACAACCGGAGTATTGGTTCCCACACATGGTTGTGAGAGGAGACCACCACCCGCGTCTGGGGAGTACAGAGACGGCGCAGCCGCTTGAACGCCGTCTGGACATCGAGGAGATGGCCGACCACATCCGCGAGAATGATGATGTCGAAGGTCTCGTCGAGTTGCAGCGTTTCAACATCTCCGACCCGAAACTCCAAGGTCGGATGCCGCCTGCTCGCCTCGTTCACCATCGCAGGACTCAGGTCGATCCCAAGCCCACGCGATGGCTTCAACGCGGCAAGCAGATTGCCGATTCCTGACCCGATTTCTAAGACTCGTAATCCCTCAGGCACGAGAAATCTCAGATATCGAGTCTGATCCTCATAGTAGGCTCTAGCCTTCTGCTCCCACGACAGACGACGCGCGGCGCAGGCATCAAAGTAATCCCGAATGGCTTTTTTCTTGGCGGCAGTCTGGAATCGCCCCTCAGGGTGAAAGGGATCGGTCGATTGGTCGAGGTCTGTCTCGTCCCAATCCGGAGAGGGAAAGAGTTTGAAGAGTCTCGCTGGCCCCATGGAGATCCATGCACAGATGGCAGTGGATCCACAGTATCACCGGCAAGCTATTTTGGCACGAGTTCCGAGAGAATCAGCAGGACGCTCTGCGAATCAGACATCAGACGCGCAGGAGACTCCGGATAGCCATGGTCATCGGTCACACTCCAGGCCATATTGCTTCTGAATCTTTTGGGCCACCTCTGGTGATTCTTTGGTCAAGAGCGCACAGGTGGTGAAGTTTCCAACGACCTTTTTCTTGCCTTTATCGACGTACGTCCAATCGACGATCTCCGTCTTTGCAAACGAATAGGCCTGGCCCTTCTTCAACGATCGAACCACCGGCACATTTTCGATCCGTCCTGACCACAGATCGCCTTGGCCTTTCAAGTCAGCAATCCAGAGGTACTCGAGACTCTCGCCTTCGCTGACCCGCACCTTCACTGAATAGTGACCGGTATCGGACGGCGGCGAGCCTGCTTTTTTCAGAAACCCGTCTAGGCCGGCACGCGCACGCGCCATGGCCTTTTGCATGGCCGGATCCTCATCGCTGACCTCGACCGTACTGTCGTTCTTCGCCTTGTCTGTAAATGATTCGGAGAATACCGGTGGCGACATCAGTATCACGATGAGCCCAACGGTCAGAGCAACCAGTCGTCGCATAGATCTCCTCCAACAAACTTGCAGCACTTACCCCCAACTTAGGCAGCCATCTTGAGCCTTCTCGCAACTGTAATGCAAGATTGTTGATCGGCTCCACACCTCCCACCATTGTCTCATGAAAACTCTCGGACGCCCCCGTTGACAGAACGAGTTCATCTGGTCATTGTTACCCCGACACCATGTCGCGTCGTCACGGTGCCCCTCACACCCCATCCCGCCACCCACGTTCGAAGCATCCCCTGATGCGCGTCGCTCGGGGGAGCTGGCATGTCCTGACCGCATTCCTGCGTGCCATTCGAAAGGCTCCGCCGACCATACAAGTATGGAGTACGGTGGCCATCCTGATCACTGCGGCCTTAACGACCAACTGGGTCTATCACGCCTACTATAAGCCAACGGAACTGTTCTTTCCCGTGGAACCGGCCTTTCACAAGAGCCCCCGTGAAACCTGGAGAGAGTATGGGAAACTGTTCGAGGTCCATTCGACGGCCATCATCACACCCGAGCTCCTGGCGGCCCTCGCCCAAGCCGAAGGCTCCGGCAATCCCGTCGCCCGCACCTACTGGAAATGGCGCGTCACCGCACAGAATCCGCTGGAGTGGTATCGACCGGCCTCATCGGCCGTCGGAATGTTTCAGATTACCGACGGGACGTTTCAAGAAGCAAAACGCTATTGCATCCACAACCATGTCGTCGTCGAACAAGGACCATGGAACAATTTCAATTCCTGTTGGTTCAACAGCCTCTATAGCCGAGTCATTCCTGGCCATGCCATGGAGATGACCTCCGCATTACTCGACCGATACGTCACTCGGCTGGCAGGGGATCGAGGGGCCACATTCGAGCAGAAACAGGAGTTGGCCGCCGTCATTCATCTCTGCGGCGCCGGAGCCGGCCGCAATTATGTCATACGCAACTATCGCCTGACCCCGCACCAGCAGTGTGGGGCACATGATCTCCGAACCTATCTCCTGAAGATTTCCGCCTTAAGACAGCAGTTCGCGTTGCTCAAGGGGCAGTGAGGACAAGTGCCCAGTCCTCAGTGCTGAGTCCGGAGGTTGATCTAAGGAAGTAAGAACTAATGGAGGAATCAGCAGGGATTGACGGCTGCAAGCGCGATCAACGAAGACTCCATGTCCGTCAGAATCTGGGTCCGGCTGGGCTCCGCCGTCAGGTACCCGATGAAACTATGCCCACCGGAATACGCAGGAGAGAAGAGTAACGGACTGATTCCCCAATTCGTGTTGGCGTCTAACGTGGCGGGCAAGACCAGGCGAATGCCGTGGATCAAGACATCCGTGCTTGACGTCCGATGGAGTCCATTGCCCCCCACCCTATCCGCCGGTGTGGCGACTCCGACAATCTTCAGCGTGCCTAACGGCGGCGGCAGTGCCTGGGTAAACACTGAGTCGAACGACGCGTTACTGTACAGATTCCCCTGAGAATGTGGGACGATGAGCACGCGGCGACAGGATGGGAAGGCAATCTGTTCCCGATAGGCCGTCGCATGACGAGTGATCGTGGCCTGATCGATTTGATCGGCACTACTGATGGGACGCTGCAACACCGGTGCAATCACACCCGATGTCGCCAGGCCAACCCCTTCCAATCCTTGCCAGAAGGTCGTCGACGTGAACCCGAGCCGTTGTTGACCTGCCTCAAGAAAATCTTTGACGGCTCCGGACGTCGGATTGATGTTCAGAAAGAACAGATGACACATCGCTTGGACGGCCGGTGCCATTGTTGGAAGCTTGCTCAGAAACTCCAGCTCCAGTTTCCCGCCGTTCAACCTTGCTTCATCGAGCGTCGTCGTGACCCCATTCACAAAATAGATCGCTGTGCGAGGAGCCGTTGCATGCTGGCAAGCTGATTGAGGTTGCACTTGCGCGGTCGCATCCGGAAGCCATCCCGCTCCTAGGAGAACGCTGAACGAAAGCACAAGGAACCTTCTTGAGGTCATGACTGACATGCCGTCATCCATTGATCTACCGGCAACAAAGGGAGGTTCGCTGTCTTCACCTGATCATCGGCCTTCAGATAGGCCTCAGAACGGCTCGGCGTATTTAACAGTTGGGCGCGGACATCGACAAAAATTATATGGAACTCACGAGGTCGCCTCGCCATGAGGCACTCTAAGGCTCGAAAGCGCTCCGTCGCATGGGTGAGAGACTGTGTTTGACTGTCAGCATCAACCAGTGATGACTGAACGGCCCTCGCATACTGACGTACGGCCTTATTGAGATCCGCGCTGGTCTGGTCGGCATAGGTCGTATCGATATACCGGTCGACATCATCACGAACCCCGTTCGCATCAGCATCCACTCCGGCGAGAGTCTCCATCTGGTTCAGAGATGAGGATGGTGCGTTCTCCCCACTACAGGACACCAACAGACCACTCAACACTGCCCCTCTCAGAAAGAGAGAACCGGTCTCTCTGCACCACCATCGCATCGCGTGTCCCTCATGATGAAGACAGGCACCCGGCTACTCTACTGATCGCGCCACTGAAAACACAACCCACGTACCAGATCAGCCGGTTCGTGGTATGGTGGGCACTCGACCGCACCGTGATGAACGATTCCACCTCCAAAGTCCAAGACAGCCCCCGAGCACTTCGCACAACCGTCCTAGCTGGTGCCATCGGCAATGTCCTGGAATGGTATGACTTTGCACTCTTCGGATACTTTGCCCCGATCTTATCCGTCCTGTTTTTCCCGGCTTCAGACCCTTCCTTGTCGCTGATCGCCACATTCAGCGTGTTTGCCGTCGGCTTTCTGGCGAGACCGCTTGGGGCACTGTGCTTCGGCTATTGGGGAGATACGCGCGGACGCCGATCAGCACTGTCGTGGTCCGTGATTCTCATGGCGATTCCCACCTGCCTGCTCGGCTTGCTGCCGACCTATGAGCAGATCGGTCTCGCCGCGCCGATAGCGCTGACCCTCTTACGGTTTGTTCAAGGTTTCTCGGTCGGAGGGGAATTCACCGGGTCCGTGACCTTTCTGATCGAACATGCCGCACGCCACGAACGAGGCTATATCGGCAGTTGGGCCGGCTTCAGCGCACAAATCGGCGCGTTATTAGGATCTGGTGTCGGCGCGGTGGCCAGCTCGAGTTTCTCGCAGGATATCCTGCACGATTGGGGCTGGCGCATTCCATTCTTGGCAGGCAGTCTCATCGCGGTGGTCGGCTGGTATCTCCGCAAGAATCTTCCCGAATCACCCGCCTTTGAACGACTGCAGCAGAGCGGTGTGGTCTCGTCCACACCGATTCGCGACTTTGCAAGTCAGAACCGAAGACCGTTGTTTCAAGTCATTGGGCTCGTCCTGCTGCATGGCGTGGGGTTCTACATCTTCTTTGTCTATCTCCCCACCTATCTGACGAAGGTGAGCGATCTCCCGATGCGGACGGCCCTCACCATCAATACGGTCTGTATGGCGGTAATGGCGATACTGATCCCGATCATGGGCAAGTTAGCCGATCGAGTTGGGCCTCGATGGGTCCTCGCTGGCGGCGCGATGAGCCTTGCGCTCGGTACGGTCCCGTTCTTCTCCTGGTTCAGCAGTGGAAACGTCGTGTCTGTGGCCATGGCGCAATTGGCCGTGACCATCTTCGTCGCCGCCTATATGGGCCCCTTCTTTGCCATCGTCGCGATACTCTTTCCGGTTGCACACCGATATACGGGGCTGTCCATTTCATACAATATGGCATCGGCACTGTTCGGCGGAACAGCCCCATTGGTCGCCACCATGATCTTTGAACGGAGCGGAAGCCCCCTTGCACCGGGATGGTACGTTACGGTGTGCGCGGTCATCTCGTTGCTGGTCCTCATGACGATTCGTGACGAAGCGCAAGAACCGGCTACGATTCATTCCAGTCCCCGTTGACAGTCATGTCCCTCCATGCTGTAGTTCCACGTGAGATCTATTGCCCATGACGAGTCAACACACTCCAACTGCTCCGACTCCTGGACCGCCGGTCTCTCGCTGGTGGGGCTGCTCCCCTGAGTTTCGGCGGGATACCCTCGGATTTCTGTTGCAGTGCCAAACCTATGGCGACGTCGTCAAGCTCCCCATGGGACTGGTCGTTGAACTGCTTTTGCAAAAACCCGATGCCGCCATGTATCTCTTGAATCATCCGGCTGACGTGAAGCATGTCTTGGTGACAAACCAAGAGAATTATCGCAAGGGACTGGTTCCTCCCGTTGAGTCACGAATCTTTGGGCAAGGTGTCCTGCACGCAGAAGGCGCCACCCATCACGCTCAACGGCGGCTGTTTCTGCCGTTTTTTCACGGAAACCATGTGACGGCCTACAGCAGCCTCATCACCGATACTGCTCGAGCCCGAGTGGCCCAGTGGCACGATGGCATGACGATCGACATCGGACAGGACATGGCGCATCTCACCCTATCGGTCATTTGGCGCCTGCTCTTTGGAGAAGACCTGCGGTCTGATGCCGGTCTGATCCGTGCCTCCATTTCAGCGGGCCAGCGTCTCATCAAACTTCAGTATGATTCGCTCCTGGCAAGCCTGATCCCGCTTTGGGTTCCCATTCCTCGGCATCGCCGGTTCACCCACGGCTTCAACCTGATCGAAGACACACTGATTCAATTGATTCGTGATCGGCGACGCAGTGCGGAGCACCGTGATGATGTGCTCTCCCTCTTACTGGCCGCTCAGGATGACAATGGTCACCCACTGAAGGAGCGAGAGATTCGCGATGAGCTCGTGACATTCTTGCTGGCCGGTCATGAAACCACCGCCAATGCCCTGACCTGGACTTGGCTCCTGTTGTCACAGGATCAATCGGTTTGGGAGCGGTTGGTCTACGAGTTGAATGAGGTGCTCGGCGATCGACCGCCTGACGCTGCCGATCTGCCTCGCCTCCGCTACCTGAAGATGATCTGGGACGAGTCGCTTCGCCTCTATCCTCCAGCCTGGAGCTTACACACCCGACTGGCACAGAGAGAGGATCGACTTCCATCTGGAGCGATGCTTCCGCTCGGTTCGTGGGCCTTCATCAGCCCATGGAATCTTCACCGCAATCCGCGCTGGTTTCCTGACCCCTCGCGTTTTGACCCTGAGCGGTTTTCTGACGAAGCGACCAGGGCCCGTCCAACCTATGCCTACATTCCCTTCGGCGCTGGTGGACGCCGCTGCTTGGGCGAGTCGTTCGCGGAGCTCGAAGGCCTCTTGATTCTGGCAACGATCGCGTCGACTGTCCGGCTCGGCCTCGTGAGTGGGCAGACCATTCACCCAAAGCCTGGTATGACCTTACACCCCACAGGTCCGGTCCAGATGACGGTCCATCAAGTCGGTCTCCGGAAGTCACATCTCATCGTCACATAACTCGACTTCTTCCAGTTGCTACCCTTCTGCCTATTGATATGGTACAACTCGTATCTACGTATAGACGACGCTCGAATAGCCGACCACTGACGATGGACGACCGAATATCCGCTGTGCCTGGCATTGCCCTGACGCTTTCCGGCCTTTTGTTGCTCTCCGGCTGCCTCTCGCCGGTCACTTTGACTCGAGCCGTGATCGCTTACGACGAGGCCATCACCGAATCGCAATCCAAGCAGCTGCTCGTCAATATCGCCAGAGCACAGCACCACCAGCCGATTCACTTCACCGGTGTCTCCAACGTCGCGGCGACATTCGATTTTCGTTTTACCGCCGGTGCCACACCGGCCTTGACCGGTGATGCGAGCCGAACGATCTTGCCCGTCATTGGTGGGAGCGTGGCTGAGAACCCAACCATCAGTATCGCGCCGATTGAAGGTGAGGAATTCACCAAACGCCTACTCACGCCGTTCCAGGAAGCCAAACTGACCTTGCTTCTTCGGCAAGGGATCGATATCGACCTCCTCCTTCGGTTAATGGCCAAAGAAGTCCGAATGAGCCATGGCGACGGAGCGGTCGCTTATCGAAACAATCCATCCGACAAGGCCGGCTATGAGACATTCAGGCGGGTGGTTCTCCATCTTTCAGCGATTCAAGACCACAATAGCCTCTATGTCGAGCCCATGAACGTCGAACGAAGTTGGACGATTCCCGCGGAATCAGTCACAGCAGAAGGCTTCAAAGCGCTCGAACAGGAATACCAAGTGTCGTATCACGCCAAGGACAAAACGTTTACCTTACGCAAGCAAGTCGAAGGCGGCGCGCTGATTACGAACTACGACCCGAATCTCCTGTCTCAAGAAGAGCGCGCCCGTTTACAACATGAGAATGAGCAAGGGCCTCCACACGATGTGACGTTTGATATTCGCCCTGGACATTACGGCGGAGACTGGCCCCTGAAAGGAGACTTTCGGTTGCGTAGTTTCAACGCGATACTGAATTTTCTTGGGCTTTCCATCGCGGAAGAGCCGGAATACCACGTCGAGAAGGACAATCGAACGCCGGAGGTCGCTGAAAACCCTGTGAACACGATGGACCTTATTGTGTCGTCGTCAGCCCCGTCCGAACTTGACCTCGTGATGAAATCGCATGGAAGCTACTATGCGGTGAATACGACCGGCCCGCAGACTCGCTGGAACCGCGAAGCGTTCAAGCTCTTGTCGCAGCTCTTTCAGATGACCGTCACAGAGGTCCCACGAGCCGGCGTGCCGAGCATTACCATCGCGAAATAGCAGCGTCACACATCGCGACGGATGAAACCACACTGAACAGTCGCAGGGTGCACAACAAGACCATCCAGCAAGGCCGCAGGGAGTGAAGACGTGAAGAGGTACATACCAAGCTTCACGTGACCTGCTCGCTTCACTCACATGCGAGCGGAGAAGTCCCTTACCTTTCAGTGGTCTCTCATACGATGAGCCTCTGGAGCACCGTGGGAAGGCCTCTGGCAGTCTTTTTCTGTATCCTGCTACGCGTCGACTCGATCGAGATTGGGCTTCGGTGGGCGGCGACCAATCAGATAAATAATGCCAGGGAAGAGCATGGTCGTGCCCGGGAAAATAATCCGATTTCCCCACCAAGGTAGTTCCCACCCGGGGAATTTCATCCTCAGAAGTCCCAAGGCATAGGTGAGCGCGACCGACGCCAGGATTCCATAAACATAGGCAGGCACCAGCGTCGTAGACTGATCTTCACTTCGTTGTCGTGAAGCAGCAGTCACGCCTTTGAAGAGAAGATACATGGAAAGAATGAGACAGGCAGCCCCGTAATACGCCGCATATTCTTGCATAACACCGACCTCGTTTATGCCGTTGTACACCGCTCTACTGTTAATTTATAGCGTATCAGCGTCAAACTTGTCGAGCCAGGCCTACATCGCCTACAGACCTCAGTCCCTCGCTCATGCTATCGACGTCGCCGCTTCATCTTGTATTTTTGAATCGCTCCCACGACAATGACATCATCATAACGGATGACCGTGTCCTTCACCAACCCCTCGCCCATGCTCAGGAGTGGCTCGTATGAAAATGTTGGTCATCGTGTTCCGTGAATCGCTCATAGAACAGATACACGCGTTGCTGAATGATTACAACGTGGCCGCCTACAGCGAGCTACACAATGTCACTGGAAAGGGCGCAACAGGACTCACCAGTCAATTCTTCCTCGCCCCTGCCACCAACCGCATGATTTTGACAGCTGTCTCCGATCAGTTGGCCTACCGGCTGATCGAGGTGTTCACACGTTTCCGGTTGGAACAAGAAGCGGCGCAAGGTGACAACATCGTCCCACTTCATGTGTTCGTCTTGGCTTGCGAGCAAGCGGTGTAACGCAATCGGATACCGCGCACCATCGTCGAGGAAAAAGTAGTTCCAGGAGCTTTGGCTACAATAGACACGACGGCCTCCTGGAGCTATGCACCAGGAGGCCGTCTGAGAGAGCCTATTTCAACACCATGACGTTGAACCTGTTCGTCTAATAGGAGCTTGGCTGCAGTGATTCGACAGATTCCTCCGCATGCTTCTTAGCCTTAGATTTCTTGGCCTTTGCCGCTTTCTTCATCTCCTTCCTCTCGGCCTTCAACGCGTCTCTTTTTTCCTTCATTTCCGATCTCATCTGTTCTCGCTTGGCCTTCATGTCGGCTTGCATCTGCTCTCTTTTCGACTTGAGGCTCTCCTTCATCTGTTCCTGTTCGCCCTTCACCTCCCCCTTGGCTTCGCTGGCCACGGAGCCCATTTCACCCTTCAATTCAGAACCGAGATTCGTCAGCTCATCTGCCATCGCCAAGGCGCTGGACCCGGCGATTAGTGCGGACAGGATCGTGGACATCATGATAACGCGCATGAAGAGCCTCCTTTAAAATATAGGTTGTCTCAACAAGACCGGAGCCAGAAGCCGGCACCCAGTCTAGGCCTATACTGAGACAAGATTTCTGGCAACTGATTTCAGGGTTTCCGACAAGCTCGTACCAGCCCGCATGATTCATGGCGATTCGACAAGAAATCGCCAAGCCCTGTCGTGAGACCGTCGCACGGAGCCCGGAGGAGCCGAGTTGCGAGCCTATAGGCCATCGGCCTGTCACAAGAGCAGATCGGCGATTGCAGCAGACCTGTTCATGAATCATGCGGGCTAGAGGGAAAACTGGAAAACTCGATTACGAAAGGACCACAATGACCACGGCCTCCAGCAGGTAATCCCCTGGAAGCCGTGAAAGAGCATGCCTTCAATCAAGCGCGCTCGCTGCTGTCACCTTAAAAGGCGCGCTACGGCCTGATCTGCCACAGCAAATACACCAATCCGACAACCAATGCCGACACCACGACGAGATGCATGAATGGCCTCCCATACCAAAATGGTGGACTGTATTTGGCGCTGGAAACCAGCGCTTGATCTAGGGGTATCGCGAGATGGGTTTTCAGGCAACGTATTTCAAGATTTTGGTCGCTAGGTATACGAGAAAAGACAAATCCGGCGATCTCTTACAGACGGCTGGTGAGTATTACACGACGTGGGTGTTGCTATGCCTCCGACTGAAGACATCCCCGTCGAACTGCTTGGGTATCACGGCGTGAAGCGGAATCGCTCGGATCGATCCCCGTCATGGTAGGCCAAGAGACATCCGACCATGTCCTCGGGCCACTCAATTAGGCGGTCTGGCACTTAGGCGCCAAGGAGAGGCCACCGGGAAACGGCATACAAACGATCAAAAGAACAATCCGGGCAGATCAGGTGTTCCATACATTGGATGACTTAGCTTGCTATCCATAGTGCGGTGGGGCTAATGTTGAGTATACTCCGGTGATAAGGCTCCATGGATCTATCAGCCATTCGTGCATTACATGTATTAATGACCCCATGAGTTCCTTAAACCAATACGAATTGGGCTGGTGAAGGATTCGCTGGCGCTGAAATTAATTATGTTTATTCATGAAATACGCGAACAACGAAACAAAGCAATCACGAGCCGACAAGTTGCAGCGCTGGGCAGAAGAGCCAACAAGACGATTCCAAACTTCTGAGATGGGCAATAGAGCTTCTACAAACAGAATACGTGCTGTCCCTGCAGGTATGATTGGGCTATACGAAAAACGAGGCGGTGGTCAGGCCTCATCCTACTTTAGGCAAGTATTCGCTCTATTGTCGGTCAAAATATCTTACAGGGGCGGCTGACAGCAGAGGCAGATTATGGTTGACTTTCGCTTTCTCTATTTAATTTATATCCCCGCAGGAATTGGATTCCTTATTATACTTGTTCTCTGGTGGCTGATTGAATCCTTCAGAGATTGAGATTCTGGGTCAATCCTCTATCGTATAAGGACGACATGCGTCGGACCGCGCTCCGTCTCATGATCATACTGATCACTGGCTTCCCAAGCCTACCGCTCGCAATGGGGGAAGAACCCCCTCAACAACCCAGTGCGAAGGACCGATTGCAGCAAGTGCTCGACGCAGAAGGTGGAACAACCGTCTACAAGGATGCCACCGGCAATGTACATAGCACGACCGATCTCCCGAACGGTGATCGCATCGTGACCGTGCAGCCTCCACAAATTCCTGGGCTCAATCTCGGTCCACCGCTGCAATTAAATAGCCGCCCCCTTCAACTTCCGCCGCCCCCTCCTGCGTCCGCCCAACCGCCTCCACTAGAGTACCCACAG
>WBZP01000593.1_pt1 | contig 48572 bp, 41 predicted proteins | sample 5204301 | NCBI WGS metagenome assembly WBZP01 (sample SAMN12412401, study PRJNA552823) | activated sludge metagenome | isolation source: activated sludge from nitrification reactor of wastewater treatment plant... | place: USA: Pennsylvania | collected 2017
ATGAAGACGTTCTGCGATGCACTCGGACAGGTGCTCCATCGTCCCTCCTGGCTGCCGGTGCCGGGGTTCGCACTCAGGGCGGCTCTGGGGGAATTGGGGACATTGATGACGACCGGACAGCGGGTCGGTCCGGCGAAAGCGCTCGCGGGCGGCTATACGTTTAAGTATCCAACCCTGGAGCCGGCGTTGCGGGCGATTCTCACGAAGGCGTGAAGGAGGACGGATTATGGATACGCTCATCCAGTTTGTTCATGCATTAGCGGTTGCCATTCTGGTCGGCAAAGTGGTGCTCTTGTCCTTCGTGGTGGCGCCTATCTTGGCAAAGAATTTCGACCGGGAACCGTTCGGGAAAGTCGTGCGGCAGTTGTTTCCGGCTTATTACGGTTTAGGGATGGGGGCTGCGGTTGCCGGATTCATCGCGGTGAACGCACTGGTGGCGATGCACTCGAGCAGTGCGAGGCTGCTTATTGCAGGCGGGCTCTGGATCCTCGTGCTGGTGACCGAAGCCTATTGTCGGTCGACGTTGACGCCTCAGAGCAATGCGATACGGGATCGGCTCAAGGAACAGGAGTCGCGAGGAACCGTCGATCCGGCCCTTCAGGCGTCGTGGGAGCTGGTGCATCAACGGTCCGTCTATTTGAATTCCAGCGTGCTCCTTGCCGGCTGTAGTTTGATAGCGCTGATTCGTTAGTGGTGATCTAACATGAAGGGGGGGACAACATGAACAGGAGAACCGCATATCTGGCCGGTTGTGTGATGTTGGGGGTGTTGTGCAGCATGGAGGTGCGTGCGGCGGACAGTCCGGCGACGCCGTCTCCATACTCTCATGGCGATGAAGCGGCGCTGCCGAACGGTGTCATCGGGGTCTCGCTTCAGGTCGGGGCTGAGCGGATCGGCGATCCGGCGGTGCTCTATGTCGGCATGGTGCATCCGGAAGGCCCCGCCCATCAGGCGGGTCTGGCGCACGGAGACGAGATTGTGGCGGTGGATGGAACGGCCACGACGGGCAAAAGCTACGAGCAGGTCGTGAAGATGATTCGTGGCACAGTCGGGACCGTGGTCAAGCTGGGCGTGAAGGGCGAGGGAGGTATGCGGGAACTGTCGATCACCCGCGTCGCCGGAGACAGGCTTCCGAAGGGCCCGGCCGGATCGCACGGCGGTCCATCGAGATAGGAGTCGATCATGGTCTGTCGCAGGACGTTCATTGCACTGTTTGCCCTGCTGGTCTTCTTGGGTCACGGGGCGGCGTCCGCTGAATCAGGACAGGTGAATGCGGTCACGGCTCACCCTACCCTGGCAAAGGCGAATCTCTTTTTGGCCGCCGGCGACTATCGTCGTGCACTCGAAGCCTGCCAGCGCGCCATCGATGACGCACCGTCGGCAGCCCACTATATCCACCTGACCTATGTGTACCAGGCGATCGATGCCTATTTGGAACATCTGTCGCAGGAAGAGCGCTGGATGGCGGTCGAGCACCTCTATCTGAATTTGGCCTATCGCGACACTGAGGACCTGGTCGATCCTCCGGGAGGACTGGCCCGCATGGCCAAGGAAATGATTCAGGCCGGTGTACGGCAACAGTCCGACGTCAGTGCGGCGATGGCCAATCGACTGGATAAGGCCGAGTCGGATCGTCTCTGGGTGGAACAGACGCAGTGGCGGGCCGCGAACCCGAAGACCTGGTGGCAGGGAATGCCCGCTGTCTGGATGCGTTAGGAGGGAACGATGCGCGCAAGTCCGGTCGGTGTGGATATCAAGATTTGGGGCGGGTTGTTCCTGATCGTCGGCACGATGGATCTGATCGTCATCGTGTTATTCCCCGCCTATGCGCTCAAGCTGTTCGGGACCAGTGTGGCAGGGCCTGCCTCATTCCTGATCAAGCTCCATTCCCCTGCCGTGCATCTGTTGATCGGGTACGGGTTTCTCTGGTTGCGCCCGTGGGCCTGGGGGTTGAGTCTGGCCTATGCCGGGTTCGGCATTGTGAGCGAGACGATGAATCAACTCGCCTTCGGGTTCCATATCGTGCGTTCTGCGTTCATCGCCACGACCATTTTGTTTGCTCTGTATCTCATTTGGCGGCGCAGGGTCTTTGTCGATGAGCCGATGTCCGACAACAAACCGAAACGGGCCTCACAGGAGTTCCTCTGATGCGTGGCATGGTCTGGTTCAGACGGGATCTCCGGCTGCACGATCAACCGGCGCTGACGGCGGCCTGCCAGGAGTGCGATGAGGTGCTGCCGCTTTTTGTATTTGATGAACCGCTGCTCCAGTCCCGTGAGTTCGGTTCCGCCTGTGTGAACTTCATGCTCGGTTGTCTCCAGGAACTTTCGGAATCACTGGCCGGCCGGGGACTCGCGCTGCAGTGGCGACTGGGTGAACCAGTGGACGCCGTCGTGCAGGCTGCTCGCGAATCGAAGGCCGATGTCGTCTATTGGAATCGTGACTATGAGCCTGGAGCGATCGAACGTGACCGCCGGGTGCAACTCGCGCTTGCTGAGCAGGGCATCCGCACCAGGACATTCAAAGATCATGTGGTCTTTGAAGCGGAGGAGATCCGGAGCGCCACAGGAGAACCGTTGCAACGGTACAGTGCCTATCGTGCGCGTTGGTGGGCCAAGTGGCAGACTTCGAAACCGTCACCTCTGGCGCGCCCCAAGCCATCGACGTCGGTTTCATCGCGATCCGCCCCGCGTCCCCTTCCTTCTCCGGTAGAACTGGGGTACGACCGGGTCGCCCCATGGATCAATCCGGGCGAGCGACAGGCGCAGATGCGGCTGCAGGAGTTTCTCGGAAAAGCTGTCCACACGTACGGTGATGTGAGAAATCGTCCCGGCGTAGACGGGAGCTCGCGGCTCTCTCCGCATTTCCGTTTCGGCACACTGTCGGTCCGCACGGCTGTTCATGAAGCCCTGGCTGCTCTCGCGAAAGGCGGGCGGGTGTCGAGGGCGGACGTGCTCATCTGGATCGATGAACTGGTCTGGAGAGAATTCTTTCAGGAGGTGCTCTCAGCCTTTCCCCGGGTGGTGAAGGGACCATTCCGCGCCGCGGCGGTTCCTCCTGTCCGCACCGCGGGGCCGAAACGGGACCGGTTGTTTCAGGCCTGGTGTCAGGGGAAGACCGGGTTTCCGATCGTGGATGCGGGCATGCGGCAGTTGCATCAGACGGGCTGGATGCATAATCGGGTGCGGATGATTGTGGCCTCGTTTCTCATCAAGGATCTGCGCCTCGACTGGCAAAGCGGCGAGCGGTATTTCATGCAGCACCTGCTGGATGCCGATGTGGCGGCGAATAATGGAAACTGGCAGTGGTGTGCGGCAACCGGGGCGGACGCGATGCGCGGATATCGTATCTTTAATCCGGCGCTGCAAAGCAAGAAGTTCGATCCCGACGGCGACTACATCCGTGCGTACGTGCCGGAACTGGCGAACGTGCCGGGCAAGAGGATTCATGAGCCGCATCTGATGACGCCCGGAGAGCAGGTTCGGGCCGGATGCCGGATCGGTGTCGAATACCCCTCGCCTTTGGTGGATCATGCACAGGCCCGCCGGGAGTATCTGGATCTCGGTAAACACAAGGTGACGACATGACGATAGGACCGCTCCGTCTCGGGATCAGCCGCTGTCTCCTCGGAGACGAAGTCCGCTTCGACGGAGGGCATAAACGGGACAATTTTTTGACCGATGTGCTCGGCCCCTACGTGGAATGGGTCTCGGTCTGTCCGGAGGTCGAGGCGGGACTGGGGACTCCTCGCGAGGCGATGCGGCTGGTGGGCGATCCAGCGCATCCCCGCCTTCTGACCATCAAGAGCGGGCGTGACCATACGCGGGCGCTGGAGAAGATGACCGCAGGCCGCCTCGCGGAACTCGGCAATCTGGATTTATCCGGGTACGTCTTTAAGAGAGGTTCGCCAAGCTGCGGGGTTGAGCGGGTGCGTGTCTACAGGGAGCACGCGATGCCGAGCCACAGTGGCGTCGGGCTATTTGCACGGGCTTTCATCGAGCAGTTCCCGCTGATTCCGGTCGAGGAGGAAGGGCGGCTCTGTGATGCGCCGCTACGAGAGAATTTTATCGAGCGCGTGTTTTGCTATCGTCGCTACCAGGATCTGCTTCAGAACGGAGTCACGAGGCAGGCGGTGGTGCGATTTCACACGATCCACAAGTATCTCCTGCTGGCCCATAGTGCACAGCACTATCAAACCCTCGGTCGCCTGGTCGGCCAAGCAGAGCATCATCGACCCAAAGAGCTGGCCCTCAAGTATGGAGAGCTGTTCATGAATGCGTTAGCCGTGAAAGCAACGGTCCGCAAGCATGTCAATGTGCTGCAGCACATTCTGGGCTACTTCAAGACGCAGTTGGGGCCTTCGCAAAAAACAGAGTTGTTAGGCGTGATCAGTGACTACCATCAGGGGCTGACGCCTTTGATCGTGCCGCTCACGCTGATCAAACATTACGTGCATCTCTTCGACGTGGGCTATATCCGGGATCAGGTCTATCTCAATCCGCATCCGAAAGAACTCATGTTACGCAATCACGTGTAACTGAATGCATGGTGAAGGGAGTACACGCATGGGAACGGTGGTCAAGGGAGTGATTCTTGTCGGTCATGGGGGGATCCCCAAGGGTTGCCCGCAGGAATTGGTCACGAAACTGAAACGGCTGGAGGCTCAGCGCCGTGCCGCGAAGCTGCCGCCTTCGGTGGAAGAAATCGAGTTAGATACCAAGATTCGCCAGATGCCGAGGACGCCGGAGACCGATCCCTATCAATCGGGACTTGAGGCGGTCGCCGCTCAGTTGCGGGCCAACTTAGGGGATGTGCTGTTCGCAGTAGCCTACAACGAGTTTTGTGCACCGACGTTGGAAGCGTCGGTGGAGGAACTCGTCAAGAAGGGAGCGACTCACATCACCGTCACCACCACGATGTTTACGCCGGGCGGTTCACATTCGGAAGTGGAGATTCCGGAAATTCTCGATCATCTGCGGCCGCAGTATCCCGGCGTCGAATTGCGATATGCCTGGCCTTTCGATTTACAGCTGGTGGCAAACACCTTGGCGGAGCAGGTGAAGCGGTTTTCATGACGATGTCTCAGGCGGCATCCGGACACGCGCTTCTGTTTGGAGAGTAAGCCCATGGAATATCTCACTCGACTTGCATTGAACCAGGCCGAACAGGGGCTGGTACCAGACGTGGCGATCCGATGGGGGATTCGGCAGTTGCTCAAACAGCGCCTCCAGGAGATCCGGTCAGGTGACGCTGCGGCTGCGGCACGGCGGGAAATGCGATTTATCGAGGAGATACGCCGTTCGCCCATCGCTGTGCTGCCGGAGAAGGCCAATGATCAGCACTACGAGGTCCCGGTTGAGTTCTTCCGTCAGGTCCTCGGGCCTCACCTGAAATACAGCAGCGCATTCTGGCCCACCAACGCGACGACCCTAGACCAGGCAGAAGCCGCCGGTCTGTGTGAGTCCTGTCTGCATGCGGGCCTGATGAACGGGCAGACGATTCTGGAACTCGGATGCGGCTGGGGGTCCCTCACATTGTGGATGGCTGAGCACTACCCAGACAGCCGTATCACGGCGGTCTCCAATTCCCGCTCGCAGCGGGCTTACATCGAGGCCCAAGCCAGAGAACGAGGTCTGCAGAACCGGGTTCGGGTGGTGACCTGCGACATGAACACGTTCGAGATCGACCCCGGGCAATTCGATCGGGTGGTGTCGGTGGAAATGTTCGAACATATGCGTAACTGGCCTGACCTATTTGCGCGCGTCCGACGATGGCTGAAACCGGGCGGCCAGTTCTTCATGCACGTGTTCGTGCATCGTGCTACGTCGTACCTGTTCGAAGACCGGGGACCCGCCGACTGGATGAGTCGTCAGTTTTTCACGGGCGGGATGATGCCCGGCGATGGCCTGCCGCTGGCCTGTCAGGACCATCTCGCCTGTGTGGCCCGCTGGCGGTGGGACGGCACGCACTATGAGAAGACGGCCAACGCCTGGCTGGCCAATATGGATGCCGCCCGCGAGACACTCTGGCCCGTGATCGAGCGGGTCTACGGCAAGGCCCATGCGCAAGCCTGGTGGGGTCGGTGGCGTATCTTCTTTATGGCCTGTGCCGAGCTGTTCGGCTATGAGGAGGGCCGGCAGTGGGGCGTCAGTCACTATCTCTTCGAAAGACCGGCGGTGAGTGCGTCATGAAGATGAGCACCACGATGATCGTGAGCAACTTTGTGCTCTTTCAGATCGGCTGGTTTGCATGCGTGTGGAGCGCCGCGGTGCACCAGCCCTGGATCGGCCTGCTGGTGACGACGGGGGTGGTGGTCGCGCATGTGCTTCGTGCTCCCCTGCCGATGGCGGAACTCACACTGGTATTCCTGACGCTCGTCTTAGGACTCGTCTTCGATAGCCTGTTGGTCTGGCAGGGCTGGATTCAGTATTCCTCGGGAATCATGATCCAAAACATTGCCCCGTATTGGATCGTGGCATTGTGGGGGCTCTTCGCAACCCTCTTGAATGTTTCGTTGCGTTGGATGAGGGGGCGTTGGGTCATCGCAGTGGTGTTTGGAGCCGTCGGGGGTCCTGCCGCCTATTATGGCGGCCTCCGCCTGGGCGCGCTGGAATTCGGCAATATGCCAGCGGGACTGTTAGCTCTGGCCATCGCCTGGGCGGTGCTGACGCCGTTGCTGCTGGCGTTATCGGCTCGCTTTGACGGCTATGCCGGCCTGCTGGAGAAGAAGACGTCATGAGTCTATCGCTCTATTTCTTAGGACTGGCTTCAACGCTGGGTCTGGCGACGCTGACGTGGGTGGTCAGTGTCCTCAAGCGCGATGTGAGCATCGTGGACGGCGTGTGGGCCTTGATGCTCCTCGCCGCCGCGACGGTGTACGCCACCGGTGCGGAGCCCTATACGGGACGGACGACGCTCATCCTGACGCTGGTTGTGCTGTGGGCCCTGCGCCTGTCAGGTCATATCATCCATCGCAACTGGGGTGAGCCCGAAGACCGGCGTTATCGAGACATTCGCCAGAAATACGAACCGAATTTCGCCCTGAAGAGTCTCGGCCTCATCTTCTGGTTTCAGGCAGGATTGGCATGGATCATTTCCATACCCCTGTGGCCGGCTCTCACCGTACCGGTCGATGGAGGGGCATTCGATCTACTCGGGGTGACGGTATGGACCGTCGGCATGATCTTCGAAGGCGTCGGAGATTGGCAGCTGTCACGATTCAAGGCCGATCCGGCGAACCACGGCAAGGTGATGGACCGCGGATTCTGGCGCTACACACGGCATCCCAACTACTTCGGCGAGTGCTTGATCTGGTGGGGCTTCTCCCTCTTTGCGCTGCCGGCCGGGGCCTGGTGGACGGCCGTGGGGCCGCTGCTCCTCACATACATGCTCTTGAAATTCTCAGGCGTGACTTTGGTGGAGCAGACCATCGTCGACCGTCGACCGGCATATCGAGAGTACATCGCAAGGACCAATGCCTTCATTCCCGGTCCGCCGAAGCAGGATATGCAGGCCTCCACTCCAGGAGACGGCGGTCATGCTTAGCGCCTGTTCCGTGACCAGCTGGTTTCGTATCGCGGTGGCCCTTCTCGGATTCCTGACGTGCCTTGGAAGCGCCTCCCAACCGGCTTGGAGCGCCAGCTCGCAGAGCTATGACTTCAAGGTCTTCCTCGGGAAGGATGAAATCGGACGCCAGCGCTTTGACGTCTCTTCTGAAGGCGAACGGACGCAGGTCCGGATAGATGCCCAGCTCACGGTCAAGTTCCTGTACATCCCGGTATACAGGTACCGGCATACCAACGTCGAAACATGGGAGGGAACGTGCCTGCGCGAGATTCACGCGGAGACGGATGATAACGGCGAGTCCTTCTTTGTGAACGGGATTGTTCGGAACGGACAGTTACAGGTGCAGACACAAGCCGGGAACTGGACCGGCGAGGGATGTATCAAGACCTTTGCCTACTGGAACCCTGAGTGGATCAAGGGCGAGCGATTGCTGAACTCGCAGACCGGCGAATATCAGCCCGCGTCCATTCTTGCGGTGGGTGAAGAGACGATCCCTGTGCAGGGAGTCCCGACGCGAACTACGCACTGCCGGATCGTCACGGACAAGTTCACGGTCGATCTTTGGTATACCTTGAACGGCCGATGGGTCGCGCTGCAATCCACCACGAAGAAGGGGGATACCCTTCATTATACGCTCCAGTGAGGACGCCATGTCATCTATGAGGCCGTCATTCTTCATGCCCGTTGTGTTGCTCGCACTCGCGGCCTGCAGTAGCCCCGCGCCAATCCGCACCGCGACGGTCGTAGACTTGGAGCGGTTCATGGGGGACTGGTATGTCATCGCCACAATTCCTACCTTTATTGAGATGAACGCCTACAACGCCATGGAGTCCTATCGCTTGGCCGGGGATGGCATCGTGGCCACGACTTTTAGCTTCCGCGAGGGCGGCTTCGAGGGGGAGCACAAGACCTACCGTCCGACCGGCTATGTCCTTGATCGGGAATCGAACGCCATTTGGGGGATGCAGTTCATTTGGCCCATCCAAGCCGACTATCGCATCATCTTTGTCGACGATTCGTACAGTCAGACAGTCATCGGAAGAACCGCCCGCGATTATGTCTGGCTGATGGCGCGCACGCCGCAGCTCTCCGAAGCTGATTACCAGCGGTTCCTCCGGCTCATCGCCGATGAAGGCTACGATGTGTCCAAAGTCCGGAAGGTGCCGCAACGTTGGAACTAGTGTGCGCCAGGCAGGAATGGAAGCATCCCGGACTTTGAGGCTGTGGCTGCCTGTATTGTGATCGAGCTTGGTCCGGACTTGATCAATGAGGCGCTGAAGGTCGTATGAAGATCGCGATTGTCGGTACAGGCATCTCCGGAATGGTGGCGGCCTATCTCCTTCATCGGGATCACGAGATCACCGTCTTCGAAGCCGCCGGGTATATCGGCGGACACACCAACACGATGGATGTCACCGTGAATGGCCAGACCTATGCGATCGACACGGGATTCATCGTCTTCAACGACTGGACCTACCCGAATTTCATTGCGCTGCTGAAGAAGCTGGGGGTGGAATCGCAAGTGAGTGATATGAGCTTCAGTGTGAAGTGTGAGCGCACCGGATTGGAGTACAACGGGACGTCTCTCAATACTCTCTTCGCCCAGCGGCGAAATCTGATCCGCCCTTCGTTTTATCGCATGATCCGCGATATCCTCCGATTCAATCGTGAGGCGCTGGACCTGCTTGATGAACCGGAGCCTGGCCCCTCGCTCGGTTCGTACCTCACCGCGAAGAGCTACTCTCGGGAGTTTATTGAGCAGTACATTGTTCCGATGGGAGCGGCGATCTGGTCAGCGGATCATGCGACGATGCATGAGTTCCCGGCTCGCTATCTGGTGCAGTTCTTCAAGAACCACGGCATGCTTTCTGTGGACCAGCGCCCGACCTGGCGCGTGATCAGGGGCGGGTCGCAGCGCTATATGGAAAAACTGGTGGCGCCGTTTCGGGATCGTATTCAGCTGAACGCCCCGGTCAAGTGTATTACCCGTCAACCACACTTTGTGGAGATCGAGGCGACTGTTCAAGGGCGACAGACTCCGTCGATGCGATTCGATCACGTCATTCTGGCCACGCATAGCGACCAGGTGCTTTCGATGTTGGCCGATCCCTCCCGGGCGGAGAGGGAGATTCTCGGCGCCATCCCCTATCAAGATAATGAAGCCATTCTCCATACCGACGCCTCGCTCCTCCCGCGTCATAAACTGGCCTGGGCTGCCTGGAACTATCACCTTCTGCCGAACCAGCCGGATCGCGCGGTAGTGACCTATCACCTGAATCGTCTGCAGGGCCTGCGGGCACCCCGAGAGTTCTGTGTCACGTTGAATTATACGAAGGCGATCGATCCTCAGAAGATCATTCGGCGGATCACTTATCACCATCCGGTCTATTCCCCTGCCGCCGTCGCGGCGCAGAAACGGCACAGGGACATCAGCGGTGTGAACCGGACGTCGTATTGTGGGGCCTATTGGGGGTTCGGATTTCACGAGGACGGGGTCAACAGCGCTCTGGCGGTCTGTATGCCGTTCGGCAAGGATCTGTCGTCATGAATAGTTGTATCTATGCTGGACATGTCCGGCATCGCCGCTTCAGTCCGGTTCCCCACGCGTTTACCTATCGGCTGTTCATGATGTATCTGGATCTGGAAGAACTGCCGACGGTCTTCACGGAACGTTGGCTCTGGTCTGTGGGGCGAGGGAATCTCGCCTCGTTTCAACGGACCGATCATGTCGGCGATCCGGTGATGCCCCTGGATTGTTCTATCCGGGCACTCGTCGCGGAGCGCACGGGGCAGACCCCGACCGGTCCCATCAGGCTGCTTACCCATTGCCGCTATTTCGGCTATGTCTTCAACCCGGTGAGTTTCTTCTTTTGTTATGACACGTCCGGGAAACACGTCGAGGCGATCGTGGCGGAAATCACGAATACTCCGTGGGGCGAACGCCACTGTTATGTGCTTGGCGACAGGGACAATCTGGCGGCCGGTTCCCGCAAACGGTTTCATCTCAATAAAGAGTTTCATATTTCTCCCTTCATCGGCATGGACGTGGCCTATGACTGGCGGTTCACCGAACCGACGAGGCAGCTGACGATTCACATGGAGAACCTGCGCGACGGGCATCCCTTCTTTGACGCGACGATGGTGTTGCAGCGAAAGGAGCTGTCCGGAACTGCCCTGGCGCGGGTGCTGGTGCAATATCCCCTGATGACGGCCAAGGTTATTGGTGCGATTCATTGGCAGGCCTTGCGGCTCTGGATGAAAGGGGTGCCATTTCTTTCACATCCGAAGAAACGGAAGGAGGCGTCGCCTGTGGCGACGAATCATCTACACCTATGAGTGACACCACGATTCCCTCAGATGTGATGGGTGAACGGACATCGGGCCCAGTCTCCCCGCCTTCACGTGTGCTGGCGCATCTCTATCGGCTCGCCCGACGCGCGGTCTTTGTCCGTCTGGAATCTCTCCGCCATGGTTCAGTCAGCGTGGTCGACGGCCATGAGCGGCATACTTTTGGTCAGGTGACCCCGGCCTGTCCGCTACAGGCGACGATCACGATCCGCAATCCGCACACCTATGCCGATGTCGCCTTGGGCGGGACGATCGGTGTCGCCGATGCCTACAGGCGTGGATTCTGGAGCTGTGACGATCTCACGACACTGGTTCGTATTTTTGTCCTCAATCGCGAACTGCTGGACGGTGTGGAAGGAGGTCTTGCGATACTGACCCGGCCCCTGTTCAGGGCCATGCACTGGCTTAATCGCAATACGAAGACGGGCAGCCGGAAGAATATCGCCTCCCATTACGACCTGGGCAACGAATTCTTTCGGCTCGTGCTTGATGAGACGATGATGTATTCCTGCGCGTACTTCGAACGTCCGGATGCCACTCTGGCGGAAGCGTCGCGTGCCAAGAACGACCTGATTTGCCGGAAGTTGCAGCTGTCCGCGAGCGATCATCTGCTGGAGATCGGCACCGGCTGGGGTGGGTTCGCCATTCATGCGGCCTCGCAGTACGGGTGTCGTGTGACGACGACGACGATCTCTCGCCAGCAGTTCGATCTGGCGGTGCAGCGTATAGAATCGGCGGGACTGCGGGATCGGGTGACGGTCATTCAGACAGACTATCGCGATCTGCCTCAGTTGAACGATCGCTTTGACAAACTGGTCTCCATCGAGATGATCGAGGCGGTCGGCCATCACTATTTCGATGCCTACTTTGATGTCTGCAGTCGGATGTTGAAACCCGACGGACTGATGCTCCTGCAGGGCATCACGATCGACGAGCGGCTCTACGAGCGGGCCAAACGGTCCGTCGAGTTTATCAAGCATTTCATGTTTCCCGGCAGTTGTATTCCTTCGATCAGCGCGCTGATTGCCGCGTCGGCGAAGAGCGGAGGGCTCAATCTCGTGCAGTTGGAAGACATCGGGGCGCACTATGTTCCGACGCTTCAAGCTTGGCGCAAGAATATTGCCAAGGGGCTTCCGCAATTCATGGCGCTCGGCTATCAACCGGATTTTCTGCGGCTATGGGAGTTTTATCTCAGCTATTGCGAAGGAGGTTTTACAGAGCGGTCCATCAGTAATGTTCACCTGCTTCTGGCCAAATCCGGCTGGCGTGGTGCTCTCATCGCAGGCTGAACAAGGTCGCCATCGCTGCCGCCGTTCATCTCACCTGGTGGGCCTCGGTACTGGGGGCGTCTTCTTCGAAGGGCTGGATCGGGCCGGCGGCGGCAACCTGCATTCTGCCGCTCACATTTCGTATGGACCGTTACTTTGCTTCAGCGGGTGCTGTCTTCCGTCCCTCAACCGTGTAGAATAGCGATCCACGATTCACTTACGTTTGTCAGGGAGGTTCCGTGCGCGAGCAATTGGCACAAGCGTTTCACGAGACGCACTCCTTTAAGTGGGATCCCCAGGGTGGGTTCAAGCTGGCGTCGGGGCTCACGAGTCCCTTCTATGTCGATTGTCGCGCGCTCATGGCGCACCCGGGCGCACGCCGTCTGGTCGGACAACTGGCTTATGACGCACTCAGAGACATTCAGCTGGATTGCCTGGGCGGGTTGGAGATCGGGGCGATCTCCATTGCCACGACCATTTCCGACTATGCCTTCGCGGCCCATCCGGCTCGCGATTGGCGGACCTTCGTGGTTCGCAAACAGGCCAAGGACCACGGGTTGGGGAAGCTGATAGAAGGGGCCTACAAGCCCGGCGAGCGGGCGCTCATCGTGGATGATGTGCTGACCAGCGGCGGGTCACTTTTAAAGGCGGTGGCGGCGGCACGAGGCGCTGGATTGACCGTCACCCATGCCCTGGTGATTGTCGACCGGCAGGAGCAGGAGGGGCGGAAGAAAGTCGAAGCAGAGGGACTCACGGTGGTCAGTCTTCTGACGATCGACGATCTGACCAGGGCCCACGGTGCGCAACGCAGAGGGTGAAGTCTGTCTACTTGCAACGAAACTCAATCCCCCAACGGCGTTCTTGAATGATCTCTTGTGCCCCTTCGACGGGGCCTGCTACCTTGACTCGGCCTTTGGTCTCTCCCTCCCGGATGATCGAGTAGGATCCACCGCATTTCTCTTTCATCAGCGCGAGGGCATCTTTTCTGAACGAGGCCAGCATGGCACCCTGCTCGCTTTTGAACGGATAGACGACGACTCCGCCGCGGTCGGACTCTTGTAGGAGTGTCGCGCCCTGTCCGCAGCCGGTCAGTAAGAGGGGTAGGAGGAGGAGCAGGGCTCTTGACCCCTCTTTTAACTTCTTTTTATGATCGGGCAGCATCATGTTCGACTCATCAATCGTTTCAGAACCATGAGGAGGCGCTATGAAACAGTGGAGATGGATACTCATGGGCGCTCTTCTGTTGAGTAGCCTTGCTGTCACCAGCCAGGTGTGGTCATACCATTCCTACCTGCTGACCGTCCAGCAGCTACAGGCGGGGTTAGCCAAAGCATCGACTCCCGACAAGAAAGGATTTGTGTTGGTTGATGTGAGAAGTCCAGAGGAGCACCGGACCGGCATGATTCCCGGTACGGACCTGAACATTGATTTCCGAGAGATGAAAACCAGACATCGGGAACTCGGCGCTCAGTTAGACGAGCACATTGTCGTGTATTGCCAGTCCGGCCGTCGCAGCAACATCGCCGCAGAGACGCTGGCCGATCTGGGCTATCGCCATGTCTATAATGTGTCGGGAAGCATGAATGCCTGGATGGAAGCGGGGTATCCGGTCGCGCGTTCTGGCCGCTAGGGTTTTATCGTGGGTTTGGCTGCGCCCGTCACACTCTCTCGCGGACTGAGGCCGATGATTGTGGGCAGCGGAATATGTGCGGTTGACCTGCCGGCGAACAGGTCTTTCCAATTCGCCCGCGTTTCTGAGGGTTCTCCGTTTTTCCAGAGGGATTCTGAGACGAAGAGATCAGACGAGGATCCGCCGTCCATGGCCATGGCGAGTGTGATCGACGGGAATGTATCCCGCAAGCATTGGCCGAGCCCATGTAAGGTGACCAGACCGAGGCTTTTCAGAATGAGAATGTGCCCGTCTTTGTCTTCGGCCACCACGGTCTGGTAAGCCCGCTTTCCTGTCTGCCGCACGCGGATGGTTCCCTTGCGATCAAGCAGCATCAACGACTGGGCCGCTTCCAGATAGGAGGGGGATTCTTCATGAAAGACGTCACTGGCTAGATCCAGCACCCCTGCTTTGGGTGCTGAGAGCGAAGGTTGGGGTTCTGCGACGAACAGTCCTTGCCATATGCTGTGGCGTCGACTGCCAAGTGACTTCCCGCCTTTAAGGAGCAGGCCGAGGTACGCGAAGTTCTCTCTAAACAGCCCCGCGTTGAACACAATCTCATGACTGGTTCGTTTCTGCCATTCGTCAATACTAGGGGGATGCAGCAGACCTTCCTGAGCAAAGTGATGTACCGAAAAGCGGTGGAGGGCTGGATTGACCTTAATGACCAACAAGCGGTCCATGTCGGGACATCGCTCATCCGGTTGCCAGATCGAGGCGGCGAGACCCGGGCTGAGTGGTTCCCAATGGGGTTCTTGTGCAAGTGCCGGCGCTGCTGACCAGAGCAGGAGTGCGATAAAAAACACGCGTGGCATCAGGCAGGAACAGTGCGTCGGCTGCGTGGTCAGAAGGTCCATGAGGCCCATCCCTGGTGGCGCCGTCATGCGGCGTCCTGCGCGATTACGATGCGTGAGACGTGGAGGCTTCCTTCCGCGGCGAACCGTTCTGTGGGAGTGGCGTCAGATCGAGGAGCTGGCGAATCCGTTGGCTCAAGGCTTCCGGTGTAAACGGCTTCTGGAGGTAGTCACTCAGCTGATCAGTCGCCCCGATGCCGACATCGTCGGCATACCCCGAGATGAAGAGAATCCTGAGGTCTGGCTTGAGGATGCGCAGATGTTGTGCTAGTTCGGTCCCGTTCATGCCGGGCATGACCACATCGGTAAGCAGCAGCTGATAATTGCCAATCTGCTGCGTGGCAACCAGGCAGGCTTCCAGTCCGTTCTTGGATTCCAGTACGCGATAGCCGAGTTTCTTGAGCTCGTCCCGGACGAGATCCCGCACGGAGGCGTCGTCTTCGACGAGAAGGATGGTTTCACCTCCTCGGTTTGATGAACGAGGGGTTTGGTCGGACGCGGTCGGATCAAGATTGGATCGGACGCTGGGGAAATAGACGTCGAAGCGACTGCCTTGTCCAATCCGGCTGGTCACATCGAGGCCCCCTCCACTCTGGGTGACAATTCCAAACACGGTTGATAGACCCAGGCCGGTGCCTTTCCCTTCTTCTTTGGTGGTGAAAAACGGTTCGAAGATGTGGGTGAGGGTATCAGCCGACATTCCGGTTCCGGTGTCGGAGACGCTGATTTTGACGAAGGTACCGAGCGCGGGGAGCTGGACATGATACATGGGCATCTTTGTCAGCTCGACCTGTGCGGTCTCGATCCTCAGCCTCCCGCCTTTGGGCATCGCATCCCGCGCATTCACAACGAGATTCATGAGGACTTGTTCAATCTGGGCGGGATCAGCGCTGATGCGGAGATCCTGAGGTGCCAGGGCGAGGGTGAGTTCCAGATCTTCGCCGATCAGCCGGCGCATCATGGTTTCAAAATTGGTGATCAGGGGATTCACGCTCAGCACTTTTGGGGTCGACGGTTGCTTACGGCTGAAGGTGAGGAGCTGACGGATCAGTGTCGCGGCCCGATCGCCGGCCTTCTGCATTTCTTCGACTTTGGCTCGGAAGGGATGTTCTGTCTCCATCTCGTTGAGCAGGACTTGGGCATGGCCCATGATGACGGTGAGGAGATTGTTAAAATCGTGGGCGAGCCCTCCGGCCAGGCGGCCGACGGCTTCCATCTTCTGGGCCTGCCGAAGCTGCTTCTCGCTCTGTCGCAGGGCTTCTTCGACGCGGGCGCGCTCCTGCCGTTCCTGTAGTTCCCTGATGGCGCGTTGGAGTGAGGGCACAAGCCGTCCGAGGCGCTGTTTCAAAATATAATCGGTGGCGCCGCGATGCATGGCGTCGATGGCCAATTCCTCGCCGAGGGTTCCGGAGACGAAGATGAAGGGGATGTCGGGTCTGAGTTGTTGCGCGAGTGAGAGCGCAGTGATCCCATCGAATCCGGGAAGAGAATAATCCGCCAGGATCAGGTCGATCTTCCCTGCTTTCAAGGCGTCGACAAAGGTGTCTCGCCGATCGACCCGGCTGGTCTCACAGGGAATACCGCCCTCGTTGAGTGTCGCCAGGATCAACTCGGCGTCGACGGTGTTGTCCTCCAGCTGGAGGAGTCTTAGCGGGGTCGTCACAGAACCTCGGGGTGCGTCATATTAGTTAGTGGACGCCGAGCCTTCGGGGGGTGGCTCATTGATCACGCCCCAGAACGTGCCTAATTCTCTCACGGCGGTGAGAAACTGGTGAAACTCGACTGGCTTCACGACGTAGGCATTGGCACCTAGGGCATAGCTTTCTGCCAGGTCTTTTTCCTCCCGGGAAGAGGTCAACATGACGACGGGAATCGGACGAAGGCTGATGTCGGACTTGATCGTGCGGAGGACTTCGAGCCCGTTGACCTTGGGCATTTTGAGGTCCAGAAAGACAACAGCGGGATTGCCTTTGAGGCGCGATTTGAATTGCCCACGGCAATAGAGATAGTCCAAGACTTCGGCGCCGTCGTGGCACAGGACAACCTTATCGGAGATATGCTCTTCTTCCATGGCCGCAAGAGCCAGTTCCGCATCTCGGGGGTTGTCTTCGGCCAGTAAGATGGGTTTTGCAGCCGTCATGTTCGAGGTCTCCTGGTTGGGAGTGTGACAAAAAACGTCGCGCCTTGATCGGGGATGCCTTCAGCCCACACCCGCCCTCCGTGGCGATGGACGATGCGACGCACATTGGCGAGGCCGATGCCGGTCCCTTCAAATTCATCGGCTCGGTGAAGCCGCTGGAAGACGCCGAACAGCTTGCCGAGATATTGCATATCGAATCCCACGCCGTTATCGCGGACAAACACAGTGATCTCCCCTGCGCTCTTCCGTTCAAGCCCGATGGCGATCTTCGCGATGGGCCGGGTTCCGGTAAACTTGATCGCGTTCGAAATCAGATTCACAAACACCTGTCGAAGCATGGCGGGGTCGCCCGGTACCTCCGGCAGTGTGTCGATTGTCCAGGATATTTCGCGTCCTTGCAAGTCAAGACGTAAATCGTAAAGGATAGTCTTAATGAGCTGGTCGAGATTGACCGTGGTATGGAGCATTTCCTGGCGTCCCATGCGGGAAAACACGAGCAGGTCGTCAATCAATTGGCCCATTTGTTTGGCCGAGTCGGAAATCGTTTGGAGGTACCGCTTGGCTTTCTCATTCAAGGTGTCGCCGACTGATTTACTGAGGAGCGAGGCATAGCCATCAATATGGCGAAGCGGCGCACGGAGGTCGTGCGAGACCGAATAGCTGAAGGCCTCAAGCTCTTTATTGGCCGCCTCGAGAAGTTCTCCGCGAAGTTGCAGTTCCGCTGCGACCTTTCGACGTGCGGTAATATCGTGCCGTATGAGGTAATAGACAGAGGCGAGGAGTACCAGTTGCAGGAGAGCGCCTAAGGCGAGGAGCACAATAGTATTGGTTGTGCTGAGGGTCGATTCGCTGAGGCGCCTGCGTAAATTCTGACGTTCCTCAACTTCCATTTCCCCGATGATGCGGTGAATGGCCGTGAGCTCCCGTTTCGCGGCACCTTCAAGCGCGATGCGACGGACGGCTTCGAACCCCCCTCCATCCCGTTTAGCGATCGCCCCTGTTTCTGCATTGATTTGCTGCTCGATCAGTTTCTGGAGTGTGTCGACTCGACTCTCTTGGAGCGGGAGCCCTGTGGTGAGGTCTTTCAAATACTTCAGATAGGTGGGTTTCTGTTCCGTGAGTGACCGGAAGCTCTTCAGGTAGACGACTTCTCCGGTGACGAGGTAACGGCGATGGTTATTTTCCGCCTCATCCATCGCCACATCCACGTTATTCAACAGCTGGAGAAGATCATGGCTTCTTGTGTCGAGGCGGCTGTTCTCGATCAGAATGGTCGTATTGCGGTATGACACGGCGCCGATAATGAGGATGCCGATAAAGACCAGACTAAACCCTGCGAGGATCCGGCGTTCAATGGTCAGTTCGCGGAATCGCATGACGAGTGTCCGCTTGGCCGGTTGAGGCGGACTGAGAGCCGGGGTGGGGCCTGTTTCCGGGGTGGGATCTCCGGCGAGCGGAGGCAGCGGCGGTCGATCGCTCGTCACTGTGTCCATGGAAAGAAACCGCGTTGAAAGGTGTAGGGAAAACTTTGGGCACTCTACTCTCGGCCGTTCACAGGCCGCAAGATCTATTTTAGCAGATCTGCGACGGATGCCAGATGGCTAGCCGCCGAGAGGGGGGACGGGGGGAAGACCGGTCGTGGCAGGTGCGGGGAGATGGGAGAACATCATCGTTGCCGAGACCACCCAGTCGATGAAGGGTTGGGGATAGATACCGATCAACAGCGTTCCGGCAAGGCCGACATATACCACAGCCTTCATCGGACCGGAAATCCGAATGGGTGATGGGTCAATCGGTTCGGCAATGTACATCTTCTTGACGACGATCAGGTAGTAGTACATGGAAATCACGATGTTCACGAGCCCGACGGTAATGAGGGTATACAGCCCTTCCTTGATGGCTGCCACAAAGATGTAGATCTTGCCGATAAACCCGGCTAAGGGCGGCACGCCGGCCAGCGAGAGGAGGAACAGCAGCATGGAAAAAGCCAGAAACGGCGATCGGCGATTGAGTCCGCTGTAATCGTTGATCTCTTCGCTGCCAATGGCCTGGCTCATCGCGATCACAACCGCGAAGGCACCGATATTGGCGAACAGATAGGTGAGAAGATAGAACAGGATCGCATCATTGCCCATCTTGGTGCCCGCTGCCATTCCGATGAGGACGTTTCCGATTTGGGCAATGCCGGAATAGGCCAGGAGGCGCTTAATATTCGTTTGGGCGATGGCCACGATGTTGGCGTAGGTCATCGATAAGACCGAGACCGCTGCGAGCAAGAGCACCCACATCGGTTTAAAGGTGAACAGGGCAACGAAGAACAACCGGAGCAGGATGGCGATGGCTGCGCCCTTTGGGGCAATGGAGAGAAACGCTGTGACGGGGGTGGGCGCACCGTGATAGGTGTCCGGAATCCAGGAGTGGAACGGGACGGCGCCGATTTTGAAACCGAGCGCCGCGAAGATCAACAGGAAGCCGATGATCAACCCCGGCGTAGCCGGCGCAGCGGCCATGTCTGAAAAGACCAGCTTGCCGGTTTCCCCGTAGACTAAGCTGATTCCGTAGGCGAGGAGACCCGCGGCAAAGACCCCAAGAATAAAGAACTTGAGGCCGGCTTCATTTGACGCGAGGTCTTCGCGCAGGTAGGCGACGAGGACATAGAATCCGAATGTGGAAAATTCCAGCGTGACGAACAGTGACAGCAAATCGTTGGCGGAGGCCATAAACATCATGCCGAGGGCAGACATGACGATGAGGAAATAATACTCCCCCCTGAAAAAGGCAAAGCGGTTGACATATTCGATGGAGGCAAGGATCACGAGAATGCTCGCGCCGACGATGAACATCTTAAAGAAGATGGACATGCGATCGAGCACAAACATGTTTCCGAATAGGGCTCCGGAGATATGCGTCAGATCGAACCAAGCGAGGCAACCTAGAGTGATGACGAGTCCCACGACGCTCAAGTAAGCCAGCTGTTCCTTAGGCAGTCGGGGAAAGGCAAAGTCGACTATCAAGACTAGGCACAGCCACAGCGTCAGAAAGATCTCCGGCAGGAGAAACAGGAGATCGGCAATCGTCATATTGAGTTCAAAGTTCATAGTGTCGACTGGTACCCTATTGAGCCACGGGCGAATCAGGGAGCTGCGCGCCACGGGCCGCTAACTGCTCGTGCAGTGATGTTGCCGTGCCCTTCGGAGCCTGAAGCTCGGCGACGGGCACGACGTGCGTAATCTTTGCGATGAGTGGATCGACTCCTGAGCGAACCACGTTATACAGGTGCATGGGGAAGAGTCCAAACCCCACGCTGACGGAAATCATGATTAAGAGCGGGAGACGGTCAACGAACGCCACTGCATCGTGGGAGTGACTGTACTTCTGGTCCATCGGGCCGTAGAACAGGCTCCGCATCATCTTAAAGAGGTAGGCCATCGTCAGCACGATTCCGAGCACGGCCACAATCACTTGGAGTGGATATTTGTTCCAGCTGCCCACGATGATCATAACTTCAGCGATGAAATTGATCGTCCCCGGCATCCCGATGGAGGCCATGCACCCCACCACGAAGCAGGCGGAGATAAATGGCATCTTATTCGAGAGCCCGCCGAGTGAAGGAATGTCACGGGTATGGGTCTGATCGTAGACCCAGCCTGCCATCGAAAAGAGCATGCCGGTGGCCATGGCGTGGGCGAACATGTAGATCACGGCGCCGCTCAGGCTGATGTAATCGAGAGCCGCCATGCCAAGAAACACATAACCCATGTGACTTGAACTGGAATAGCCGATGACATACTTGGTGTCTTTGGCGTAATAGGCCACGAACCCGCCGTAGACGATACTAAACATGCAGAGCACGGCTGCCATCGGCATGAGTTCGCGCGTGGTTTCCGGGAGAATTTCGTAGGCCACCCGGATGATCGAAAAGTGTCCGAGTTTCATGAGGACGCCGGCATGCAACATGCTGGTGGCGGCAGGTGCGGCGGCGTGTCCCACCGGTGACCAGGAATGCAGCGGCCAGAGCGGTGCGATCGAGGCGAAACCAAAGAAAATGAGGACCCAAATGATCTTGTCCAGCGTGGTTCCCAGCACGGGAATATTCATCAGCGTGCTGGCATGTTCGCGGAGCACCAGGATGTCGAAGGTGTTCAGGCCTGAATACTTATAGATCAGGAGAATGCCCATGAAGGCGGCAACGGCAAACGCCGAGAGAAACAGCACGAGCTTCATGGCCGCGTATTCTTTGCTGTTGGAGCCGAAGTTGAAGATGAATCCGACAGAGTCCCGTTGTTTCATTCCTTCCGGGTCCGTCATTTCCAAATACTTTTTGGTATGGCTGCCCCACATCCCCAGCAGGAGATACATGGGAATGACGGACATCTCATAGAAGAAATAGAGGAAGAAGAGATCCAGAGACATGAACACGCCGATAGTCGCAGCGGCCAAAATCAGAATCCAGATATAGAACTCTTTTGCGCGATCCTTGATGTGCCACGATACGAAGATCCCGGCGAATAACAAGATGGAGGAAGCCAGGACCAGCGGAGTTCCGATGCCGTCGACGCCGAGGTAGAGCGCAATGCCCAGCTGGCGCGACCATTCAAACCGTTGGATAAACTGGTATCCGCCTGCAACCGGATCGTAAGAATAGAAGAGGTACAGAGACGCGATGAGCGAAATAAACGCCGATCCGGCGGCAATCCCGCGTACGAGGAGCGCCTGGCGGTTGGAGACGAAGATCAACGCGAGCGCGCCAAAGAACGGAGCGAAGAGAATGTAGAGTAAGGCGTAATCACCCATGGGTCTTAGCGATCCAATCGTTGAACTGGTTCAGTCAGCACGGCGACGGTTCCATGATCGAGCCGGTCTACCAGCGCTTGAATCGAACCGTTCATGATGTGGAGGAAGGGCGATGGATAGAGCCCGATCCAGAGAATCATGACGGCGAGCGACACGGCAATGACCATTTCCCGCAACTGTAAATCGACCATCGTATTCTTCACGGCTTTTCCGAGAGGGCCCAGGATCGCCCGTTCGTAGTACCACAGAAAATAGGCCGCACCGAAAACGACTCCGGTGACGGCGAGGGCGCCGAAGACCCAGTTGGCTTTAAATGTACCGAGGAGAATCAAAAACTCGCCGACAAAGCCATTGGTGCCGGGTAAGCCGATTGAGGCAAGCCCGATCAGTAAAAAGAACGAAGCGAGAAGCGGCACCTGTTGAGCCATCCCGCCGAATGCCGACAGGTGTGTGGTTTGCTGTCGCGAGTAGAGGAACCCGGCGATAAAGAAGAGTCCCGCCGTGCTGAATCCGAGATTAATCATGGTCAGGAGGCTGCCCTGGAGACCCTGATAGTTCAGCGCAAAGAGCCCCACCATCACAAAGCCCAAGTGGCTGATGCTGCTGAACGCCAGAAGCCTGCGGAAATCCGGCTGGATCAGGGCCATGATGGCGCCATACGTAATTGCGGCGATTCCCAGGCACATGATGACCGTCACCACGGTGTGGCTCTTCGATGCCTCCGGCAGCAAGGGAATGCTGAATCGGATAAAGCCGAATGTCCCAAGCTTGAGCCCGGCGAGGACCACGGCCATGCCGATCGGCCCTTCGAGCAAGGCGTCGGGCAACCAGGTGTGGAATGGAAACACCGGGGCTTTGAAGGCAAAGCCCATGAACATCAGCCAGAAAATGAGGATTTGCTGATCGACCGGAATGGGGACGGCCAACAGATCAAGGAGGTCAAAGGAGTAGAGCTGATCGGTATGACGAAGGACTGCCCAATGGTGAAAGTTCAGATCCAGCAGGGCAATTCCCACGAGCATGAAGACGCTGCCCAAGAGGGTGTAGAGGACGTATTTCAAGGCGGCATGATGCCGCTCAGCTCCGCCGCCCCAGAGCTTAATCAGGAAGTAGCTGGGGATCAGCATCAATTCCCAGAAGACGAAAAACAGAATCAGATCCAGCGAGACGAAGACGCCCATCGTTGTCGTCTCAAGGGCCAGGAGACACATCATGTAAAGTTTCACCTGGTGACGAATCGTATCCCAGGAATACACGATGACCAGCACGGTCAGGAACGCCGTCAGGCCGACAAAGAGGACGCTGATGCCGTCAACGGCCAGGTGATAACTGATGCCCAGGGCGGGAATCCATCGCACGTGTTCGGCGAATTGCATCGCAGCTGAATCGGGGACGAAGCGCAAGAGAACAAAGACAGCCAGCGCCAGTTCGACCAGGCTGATCGTCAGGGCGGAGGTCCGAACCATGTCCTCATCATCCACGAGCCAGAGCACGGCGGCTCCGACAAACGGGAGAAAGAGGAGGCAGGACAAGATGGGAAAACCAGCTGCGAGTTCTTCTAACATAATCGTTGCACGACTCCGACGATCCCTCGACGTGACTTACTTTTGGACGATCAGTTGTACGACTAAGGCCAGTAAGAAGAGGCCGGCGACAATTATCGCCGCATAGTGATGGACCATGCCGCTTTGGAGCCTGCGCCCCTGGCGAGCGGCAAGATGGTTGCCGAGTCCAATCACATTGAGGCCGGCATAGACCACGTATTTTTCGAGCCAGGTGGATCCGGCTGATCCCCATTCGGCCATCTGTGCGACGCCGTTGACGAGACCATCGATCACGGTCCGATCAAACCAATCCAGGAATTCCCCCAACCGTTTGGTCGGCTCGACAAACAGGAAGTCATAGAGCTCGTCTACGTAATACTTGTTCAAGAGAGTTGTGTAGACGCCTTGGAATCTGACTGACCAGTTGTCCGCGGTTGAAGGACTTAAACTATAGAGAAAATGAGCCAGGCCCCATCCGAGCAGCGCAATGCCGGTGGCTGTTCCCATAAGAAGCAGGGTGGTCGCAACGCTGGTTTCATGTCCGCCGGCAGCGCCTGAAACGGGTGCCAGGAACCCATGGAGCCACCCGTGTTCCGGTGGAAACCCCAAGATGAGTCCGCCGAAGACTGATAACACGCCGAGCGCTATCAGAGGTCCGACCATCACTGTGGGTGACTCATGGACATGCTCTTCTGTGTGATGGTCCATGCGAGAGGCGCCGTAGAAGGTCAGGTATGTCAGCCGGAACATGTAAAAAGAGGTGAGGAACGCACCGATCGCCGCCAGTCCATAGAAGAGGAACTGGTGATTCACAAAGGCGTGGCCCATGATCTCGTCTTTACTCCAGAACCCGGCCAACGGTGGGATACCTGCGATCGCAATGGTGCCGATGAGGAAGAGCCGATAGGTCCAGGGTATCTTCTTGCTAAGCCCGCCCATTTTACGGATGTCCTGTTCCCCTGACAGCGCATGGATGACTGAACCAGCGGATAAGAACAAGAGAGCTTTGAAGAAGGCATGGGTCATGACATGGAAGACGGCGGCTGTATAGGCGCCGATTCCGCACGCGAGAAACATGTAGCCGAGTTGGCTGACGGTTGAGTAAGCCAGCACACGTTTAATGTCGGTTTGCACCAGTCCAATGGTCGCTGCAAATAAGGCGGTGCAGCCTCCGATGATTGCGACGGTCTCCATGGCAATGGGAGAGAGGTCAAAAATGGCATGGTTCCGGACGATCATATAGACCCCTGCGGTAACCATGGTGGCGGCATGGATCAGCGCGCTGACCGGTGTGGGGCCTTCCATCGCATCCGGTAACCAGGTGTACAGAGGAAGCTGGGCGGATTTCCCGACCGCGCCGACTAACAGGCAGAGGGCGATGGCGGTGGCCATGTCGGGCGAGAGTTGGCCTAGCTGGGCAAACACTTTTGTGTAGTCGAGGGTTTTAAAATTAATAAAGATCAGGAAGATGGCCAAGAGAAAGCCTGCATCGCCGATACGGTTGACGACGAACGCTTTGGAGGCGGCTTTGGCGGCAGAGACTTTATCGTAGTAATAGCCGATGAGCAGATAGGAGCAGAGGCCGACCCCCTCCCACCCGATGAACAGGACCGCATAGTTGTTGCCCATGACGAGCAGCAACATGGAGACCATGAACAGGTTCATATAGGTGAAGAAGCGAGTGAAGCCAGCTTCACCGTGCATGTAGCCGACGGAATAGACGTGAATCAGGAATCCCACGCCGGTGACAACCAAGAGCCAGACGCAGGTCAGGGGGTCTACCAGATAGGCCAGGTTAATGGTGAGGTCGCCGCCGAAGATCCATTGATAGGCGACAACTTCATGAGTGGCTCCGGTGCGCAGGACATCTGCGAAGACGCCGATGACACAGAGGAATGAGAGTCCTACGGACCCCCAGGCGAGGCGGTGGGCGACCTCATGAGAATACCGGCTGCCAAGGAGCCCATTGGCAATGACGGCCAGCAAGGGGAAGACCGGAATCAGTTTAATGAGCAGATCAGTTAAATCGAACACGTTACCACTTCAAAAGGTTCATTTCATCGACGTTGGTTGAGAGCTTCCCGCGGAACACGACAATGATGATAGCTAAGCCGATGGCTGCTTCTCCTGCGGCGATCGCAATGATGAACAGGGCCACCAACTGGCCGGCCATGGACTCAAGATAATAAGAAAAGGCCACGAGATTGATATTGGCGGCGTTGAGCATAATCTCGACGGACATCAGCACGATAATAAAATTGCGTCTGATCAGGACGCCGAGGAGTCCGATGACGAACAGGACTGCACTGACTGCCACATAGGCGGCTAACGGAAGCATGCGTCAGTCTTTCCTCAAGTTGAGCGGCTTGGGTGTTTTCGCCAGCACGATTGCTCCGATAATCGCACCCAACAAGAAGACCCCCACGATTTCAAATTGCAGGAGATAGTCGCTGAACATCTTGATTCCGATCGCGGCCGTGTCCCCGTCCTGCAGGACCGCGACGGCTGGTGCGTCGCCTTTCGCTCCGGCAAATGGTGAGTGGAGTAAGAGATATATCACGTAGAGGGATCCCAGAATGGCCGGGGTCAAAAAATACAGATAGGTGGAGTGAAAATAGCGCTCATCCGTTTTCAGATTCAGGAGCATCAGGACGAAGAGATAAAGCACGAGGATGGCTCCGGCATAGACGATGACTTGAACGGCCCAGAGAAATTCCGCATTGAGCAGGACAAAAAATCCAGACACATGCAGCAGCAGGGCAAGCAAGGCCAACCCGCAGTGGACTGGATTTTTGAGCGCGACCGTCATGACGGCGGCCGCAATACTCATCAGCGCAAAATACGAAAAGAAGACAGCAATCATCAGGTGTCTCAGCTCAAATGCTTGGGAGTCGATTGCGTTGCTTTGAGGACCGACTGGGGGAAATAGTATCGGTACTCACGACTCTCCTCGACATTTTTCTCCTGGTTATGGGCGTACAGATATTTTTTCGCGTCACTGAGATGACGCTCGCCAATGTCGTAGAGCCGCTTCTTGTCGAAGAGGAGGGTGCGCTTGTCATGCGTGGAGAATTCGTACATCTTGGTCATGGCCAGCGCATTGACGGGGCAGGCTTCCACACAGTACCCGCAGAACACACACTTCGTGATGTCGATGTAAAACTCTGTCGCGTACCGTTGCAGGGGACGGGTTGGGTCCTCCGCACTGATCACCTTAATACAACGGGACGGACAGGCGGCCTCACAGAGATCGCAGCCCACGCAGCGTTCGCGCCCATCGTCATAGCGCAGCAGCGATAATGCGCCCCGATGGGTGTCGGGAAGGGTCCGCTGTTCGCGTGGGTACTGAAACGTAATCGGGCGATGGAACATGTGGCGAAACGTCACCTTCATCGCATCCCAGATCTCATAGAACAGGGCTGCATGCAGAATCTTTTTTGTCAGTGTGGCAACGCTCATTGTCGGCTCCCGCCCGCGATACGAATATCGATCCTATGTTTACGCCTTTTCGATGCTGACCCACGTGTGTTTGAAGGTCGGCACGCCGGTGACCGCATCTACCTGTACAGCCATCAAATCTTTGACCGGGGGTTCATTGAAATGCTCCGGGAAGAAGCACGTGTTCGGTGCCTGTGCAATATCTGACTGCACGCCCAGTTGTAGCGAGCCCCGTTCAGAAGTCACACGAACCTTTGTGCCTTCTTGGAGTCCCAGTCGTTGCATATCGGTTGCATTCATCCGAAGCTTTCCGGTGTTTGGCGCAATGTTGATCAGTCCCGGCGCCTCTGTCGACATCTTGCCTGAATGGGCAAGTAATTGTCCCATCACTAGTGCAAAGGGACGTTTGGAATCGGTGACTGGCGCCGCAGCGCGATAGCGAGTCTTCACTTCGGCGGCGTATCCGTTTGTCAGGTATTGATCGGGATCTGGCGTTACTTTACGAGGCTGGCCGAGGTTGTAGTACCCGGGCAGGAGTTTCATGATCTCCGATTGAATGTCGTTGGCCGATTCGTATCCCCACTGGGCTCCCAGTGCGTTGGCCAGGGCGGTCATGATGTGCCAGTCCGGAAGGCTTTCTCCGACGGGATCCATGGCCTGACGCACGCGCAGGACGCGTCCTTCCAGATTTGTAAACGTCCCCTCTTTTTCTGCGTAGGTGCAGGCGGGCAGGACAAAATGCGCCTGACGACCGGTGTCGGTTAAGAAGGGATCTTGTACAACCAGCAACTCAAGCCGTTCGAGCGCGCTCCGAACTTCAACCGACGCCGGGAGCGTGGCCAAGGGATTTTCACCGATGATATACAGCGCCTTGATTTGACCGCTCTTACAGCGCTTGATGATGTCCATCAGGTTGGCGCCGGTTGCAGTGGCGGGTAATGAAGCCTCCCACGCCTTGCTGAATCGGTCCCGCGCCCCCGCATCGTCGTAACGGCTCTGGCCTGGTAGGAATTCAGGCGCAACGCCCATGTCGACCGCGCCCTGCTCGTTAGGCTCTTCCGTCAAGGTGTTGACGCCGCAGCCGGGCTGGCCGAGTTTACCGGTTATCCAGGCCAGGTCGATCAGCTTCAACACATTCTGATAGCCATCAGGCCGCCGCACGATACCCTCTGCGCAGAGGAAAATAGAACGTGGCGCTTCGGCCATGATGGCGGCGATTTCTCGATAGGCGTCGACGGAAATCCCCGTGTACGCGGCAATCTGTTCGAGAGAGAGACCGGCCAACGCGGCTTTCAACGCCTCGTAGGCTTTCGGGTGTTTGCCGATGGCGTTTTCGTCGACGAGGTCCTGATCGATGGTGGCTTTGACGAGGCCATCGATGACCCATCCCTCAGTGCCTGGCTTGATGAGGAATGGATGGGAGGCCAGCTTGCCGATGTTTGTGACGGTCGAGTCGAGAACGACCACCTGCGCTTTGTAGACCCGAATGGCTTCCTTGATCCGGACCGCGGTCAAGGGGTTGGTCTCGGTGATGTTGGATCCGATCACCAGAATGGCCTTGGCTTTGGTGAGATCTTCCCAGTCGTTGGGAGTCCGGCCGAAGCCCAGGGCATGGCGTGAGGCATGGACGAAATTCATATGGCCGTAGCGGGCGCTGCTGTCCAGATGATTGCTGCCGAATACGGTCCGCATCAGCTTTTGGAATAGATAGAGTTCTTCGTTCGTGCAACGGGCGGTAATCAATCCGGCAATCGCATCCGCGCCGTGTTTCTGTTTCACGTCGGTGAAACGGTCGACGACCTGGTGCATCGCTTCGAGCCAGGGCTTGGGCACGAGCTGGTTGCCCTCGCGCACAAGCGGCTGGGTGAGCCGAGTTTTGCTGTCGAGATACTCGAAGCCGAACCGCCCTCTCACGCAGAGTCCGCCGTGTCCTTTGGCGGTTTCTTCGCGATCGCCCCATTTGTTTTTCCAGGACAAAGGGGAGGTCACCCGGATGACTTCGGAGTCTTTCGTTTCCAGATAGAGCTGGCAGCCGTCACCGCAATAATTACACGTCGTGGCGGTCTTTTTCATTTGCCAGGGCTTGTAGAGGTACTTCGAATACTTGTTCGTGATCGCGCCGACGGGGCATACGGCAAGACAGTCGCCGCAGAATTCGCAGGACAGCGGGAGGTCGCCCTTCGCTACAACCTGGTTGAAGCCGCCCTTTTTCATGAATTGCAGGGCGTCGATCATCAGCACGTCTTTGCAGACGTTGATGCATTCGGCGCAGGCGATGCAGCGATTCATGTTGAAATCGAGAACCAGGCTGCGGGTATCTTCCGGAATGAATTTCTGCTTTGCGCTGGCCAGATTCGTCACGCCGTGTTGAAACGCCATGTCCTGGAGTTCGCAGTGGCCGTCCGCGTCACAGACCGGACAATCCAGCGGATGGACCGAGAGATGTTTTTCGACGGCTTTCTTTCGTGCGAGGAAGAGATCCTCCCCCTCTGTTCTGATCACCATCCCGGCGGTGGCTTTGGCTGTACACGACCGAACCGGAGCCTTCTTCCCTTCTTGCATGACGAGGCACATGCCGCACGAGCCGAATGGGTCGAAGGTATAGTGATAGCACATGGCTGGAATGATCTTGCCCGTGCTGGAAATTACGTCGTATAGCGAGACGCCGTCTTTGGCCGACACGGTCTTCCCGTCGATGCTGAGCTCGATCGACGTGGCTTCGACATCCGGATTGGTGGCTGGCTTCAAGCCCATGGTTCGGATCCTTGTCTCTCTCTGGCTACCGGTCGCATTCGCCCATGACAATATCGTAGGTGCCGAACAGCGTAATGGCGTCGGCGATCATATACCCGCGTGACATGTAATCAAAGGCGCCCATATGAATAAAGGAGGGGGCGCGGATCTTCAGGCGATACGGTCTCCCTCCGCCTGTGCTGACGATGTGGAAGCCCAGCTCGCCTTTGTGCGCTTCCGTTCCGCAGTAGATTTCTCCCGGAGGTGCGTTGAAACCCTGCGAAAAGAGTTTGAACTGCTGAATCATGGCCTCGAGATTCGTAAAGACCCGTTCTTTCGGTGGCAGAGTCACGCTCGGGACGTCCGCCATGATCGGACCTTCCTGCATCTGTTCGAGACATTGCCGGATGATCTTCACGCTCTCGTAGAGTTCCATGACCCGGATCCAATAGCGATCGTACGTGTCACCATTCTTTCCCACGGGTACACTGAATTCGCATTTGGGATAGGCAGAATAGGGCTCGTACTTGCGCAAGTCGTAATCGACGCCGGAACCGCGCAATGTCGGGCCACTGAGTCCGAAGCTGACAGCATCTTCCGCAGAGATGACGGCGACGCCCTTAGTGCGTGCGACCCAGATTCGGTTCGTCTCCAGGAAGACGATGTACTCATCGATCTTGGGTGGAAAGTAGTCGAGAAATTTCTTGAGTTTGTCGAGCAAGGATGGAGTGAAATCGCGTTCGACCCCGCCGATCCGGTACCAGCTGGTGGTCAATCGGGCGCCGCAGAGCTCATCGAACCAGTCCAAGAGGATTTCCCGGTCGCGGAAACAATAGAAGAAGACGGTCATGGCGCCGATGTCGAGCGCCTGGGTTCCTAGCCAGAATTGATGGCCGATGATGCGCTGAACTTCCGCGACGATGGTACGGAGGTACTCGGCCCGATCAGGCACTTGGAGATTCAGCAGCTTTTCGACGGCGCGGCAATAGGCGAAGTTGTTGTACATCGCGCAGACATAATCGAGCCGGTCCGTATGGGGAATAAACTGGTGATAGGTGCCGTCTTCGGCGAGTTTCTCGACCCCGCGGTGGAGAAAACCCAAGACCGGCGTCGATTTGACCAGCCGTTCCCCTTCTAATTCCAGAATCACTTTGAGGACACCATGGGTGCTTGGGTGCTGCGGCCCCATGTTGAGCAGTAGTTCCTCGGTCCGGAGCGTCGGGAGCGATTCGCTCTCCGGATGTTCCGGATCGACTTTATAGACGGTGGTTCTCTGATCTTCAAACGCCATTGCGCGTCTCGTTCCTATCGAGGTACTTCGTCGAGGAAATCAAACGTGTCTCGCCAGCCTTTGCCGCGGAGCGGAAAATCTTTCCGCAGCGGATAGCCTTCGGTGTAATCGTCTGGCATCAGGATACGGCGCAAGTCCGGGTGATTCCGAAAGCGGATCCCCATCATGTCGTACACTTCGCGCTCCATGAAGTCGGCACCTTTCCAGATGTCGGTTAGGGAGTCGACGATGCAATCAGATTCCGGGACCCGGGTCTTGAGTCTGATACGCTGGCGTTTCCGGATCGCATAAAATTCCCAGACCACTTCAAAGCGGTCTTCGTCATCGGGCCAGTCCACGGAACTGACATGGACGATATAGTCAAAGTCCATCCCAGGATCGTCGTGCAGAAACTGAGCGACTTCGTGAACCTTTTCTCGCGTGACGGTCACGGATACATCGCCTCGCCATTCAGTAGATGACAGAAAGCCCACGGGAAAGGTGTCTTGAACTCGTTGTGCCAGTTGATGCATTGCGCCGTTCCTAGATCTTCAAGCCGGGTTTGACCTGGTCGGGCTGTGTGACAAATACCCGCTTTTGCATGATGCGCTCTTGCAGTTTCAGGATGCCGTCGAACAGTGCCTCCGGCGTGGGAGGGCAACCGGGTACATAGATATCGACGGGGACGAACCGGTCGACGCCCTGGACGACGCTATAGCTGTCATAGATATTGCCGGAGGTGGCGCAAGATCCCATAGCGATGACGTACTTAGGCTCCGGCATTTGATCGTAAATCTTTCGGATCACGGGGGCCATGCGTCGACAGACGGTTCCGGCGACAATCATCAAGTCGGACTGTCTGGGGGAGGCACGGAAGACACCCGCTCCATAGCGATCCATGTCATAGCGGGATGACACCGCGGCAATCATTTCGATCGCGCAGCAGGCCAGGCCGAAGGTCATGGGCCAGAGCGAGCCTTTGCGTGCCCAGTTTACGGCCTTTTCGACGGTGGTGGTAATGACATCGGGAGAGCCGTCCTTGTCCGGCCGCCCCAGTTGAATCAGTCCCATTCAAGTGCCCCTTTTCGCCAGGCGTAGACATACGCGACCAGGAACAGCGCGATAAACACCATCATCTCAACCAGCCCAATGATTCCGAGCTTTTCGAATACAATGGCCCAGGGATAGAGAAAGATCACTTCAATGTCGAAGATCACGAACAGCATCGCAAAGACGTAATACCGGACGGGAAACGGCATGCGAGCGTCTGAAAATGGTTCAGATCCGCACTCATAGGTCGATAACTTTTCCGGTTCAGGGTATCTCGGTTGTACAAAATAACTGAGCACCAGTGTGACGACCCCAAAGGCCAGGGCGATAAATATAAATAGAAGTATCGGAAAATACCTGGTGAGATACTCGAGCAGAAGATCAAAGCCGGTCATCGTTCCCATCTCGCAAGATGTTGAACTGGAAAGAAGAGTCGAGATCTTAGTTCTGCGGTCTGGGGGATAGCAAGCGGACAAAGGACCTACAAAAACGGACCCGAAAGCCCTAGACGGTCCTGCTAGGAGCCGTTCATCGAAAAAACGAAAAATTCCCGTATTTGCGGTTCCTGAGTGCGAGGCCCAAGCTTTAGGCCTTAGAGCAATTGCTGCCTCAATAGCCTGTGGTTATGAGCTTGTTACGGTTTTTGTGATTCGGGTGTGAGTCGAGGAGTACGGACCGTCCGAAGTTGGGTTGGAGGAGTCCCTTGAGCGATATCCCACTCTGCTTCCAGAGGGGAGAATGCCTTCGCCTTCCGGCGTCTGTGGATTTGGGTTTCGATCCGTGCTTGTTTCTTCGGATCTGGATTGTCCGGTGATTTAGGGGGCGTCATGTCCTTCGATGCTAATTCTATTTGAGGAGAGCACGGATAGGAGTGTCGTACGATAGCACCTTGTAAAAAGGTCCGTCAAACGACCGTACAATCACAGGGGAAATTCTTGACAATACCCTATTATTTGCTATGGTTTGCGAGGATCCACTCGCCTCAACCAAGGACAACATATATGAAAACGACTACGTCTCTTTTCTTGGCCCTGACATTGTGTGTGGTCGCGGTCCCTTCTGGCGCCCAGCCGGTTGACACGAGCACCATACGATTCGGGGAAGGAGCATTGGCCTTCGCTGAGGGAGCGATTCAAAAAACGACGCCTCGTGATGGCATTGTAAACCTCATCACCGGGGATAATCAGTCGACCGGCGATCGAATGATTTTGGGACAAAACGATGCGTTGTATCTCAAGCTCGATAATCCGCATGACGTCGCGCCGGGGGATCTCTATACCGTCTATCGTCGGGTGCGGAAAGTCTTTCACCCGGCCACGGGCGAATATCTTGGGTTTGTCATAATCCGGCTGGCGGTCGTGCAGGCGACGCAAGTGGATCATGCCTTAACGACGGTTCAGGTTGTTCGGAGTTACGGGGTCGTTGCGCCCGGCGATCCCGTGATGCGCTTTGTGCCGCCGGCTTCTTCAGAAGAGCCCAGTCAAGTGAGTGAAGTGGCGGAACTTCGGGGAATGATTGTTGAGCTCCAGGCCGATAAGCCTATGACGCTGGTCTCGCAGTTCGATGTGGTCTATCTCGACCGTGGGAGGGGAGATGGCCTCAGGAGCGGAGACATGCTGGAGTTGCATCGCCACAGCCAGGGACTCCCGCCGCGGAAAATCGGACAATTGAAAGTGATCGCGACGGAGGATCGGACCGCGACCGCCATGATCCAGGGCGCCACGACCAGAGTCATGAAGGGAGATCGATTCAAGCTCGCAGGTCATTCGGCGCCGGCGGTTTTACCCGTCGAGACTCCTGTTCAGCCGCTGTCTCAGCCCAAGTCCCTTCAGATGGAGAAGGCGGTGGCAGCCGTTCCGTCGGATCTCGTTGCGAGGAAGCTGAAGGTGCAAGACGCTTCGGGAGAAAGCCGGTTGAATCTTGGGGAAGTCACGAATTTTCTCCGATACGATTCAGGAGAGGCTTCGATTCGGCCGGAAGGATACAAAATCCTGGATCAATTGATCGAGTATTTGCGCACCAGTGGGGACGCGCGAATGATCCGGGTCGAGGGTCATGCAGACAATGTCGAGATCGGTCCGACCTTGAAGTCGCGCTATCCGAGCAATTGGGAGCTGTCCAAGGCCCGCGCGAGCGGTGTCCTTCGCTATCTGGTCGAAAAGGGGGGATTGGATTCGGCTCGCCTGGCTTCCGTCGGCTATGGCGATGGACGACCGGTTGCGACGAACGCAACTGAAGAGGGCCGGACCAGTAATCGTCGTGTGGAAGTCCTGCTCTACGCTCCGACCTCAACGGAGGCCAATCCTCCCCAGCCGGCTATGCCCAAGACGGCAGATAAGCCGGATAGCGACCCTGCCAGTCTCAGTGCGAAAGGTGCTCACGACTCGTCATCCGTGCCTGCGGCATCGGATGCCGCGGGAGGCCCATCTGACTCTTCAGTAATCGGACAGGATGCTCTCCCGGCGGACCACGGACCAGGGACTCTCAGCCTTCCTGACTCTTCAGGGTCGGTCGGGCTCCCAGATCCGACCGCGCAGGATCCGGCGGTACCCACTGCTCGGCCCTTAGAGTAAGCTTCGCTGTTCAATGGGCGGACGCATGCCTCATGCGTCCGCCCATTGAACAGTTCTTCGGCGGTCATTCTCCCCTCACCTCCTTCCCTTCGTTGTTCTGGCTTTCGGCTCGCTGCTAGAATGCCGAATGCCTATCGATTCTCGTCCACCTGTCGATTGTCCGAATGGCCCCATATTTGCCGACGTGATTGTTCCTCGGCATCTGGCGAAAACCTTCACCTATCTGATTCCGCCCTCGCTGGTGAGCCGGGTTGGAGTGGGCCAGCGGGTGGTCGTGCCATTTGGGCGGACGACGTTGGAGGGGGCCGTTATAGGGCTGACGCGCCATCTGCCTAGCGGGGTGAAGGTCTCCCAACTCAAGGCCATTGCTGCGGTATCAGCGGGCGACGGTCTGACAGGGTTTGCTCCCGGGATGTTCGAGCTCTCGCGGCAGGTCGCCGAAGAATATATCGCTCCATGGGGGCAGTGTCTTCGGCTTGTGGCGCCGTCGGCTCGCGCGGTTCCTCAACCCAAATGGTCCTATGTGGCCACTTCAGAGGGACGTCTGGCCTTGGAGCAAGGCACTTGCCCGGACCTGCATCTTCCACTACTCCAACGAATCGCGCGCAGGACGAAGGGTCTCTCGGCTTCGACCATTCAGTTGTCTCGACGGAACAGCGACCGTCAGGCGCTTAGGTTTCTTGAAGCTCAGCAATGGATTCTCCGGAGCGAGGGGACTCCCTCCATTCGCCCGTCTCGCATCCGCCGGAGCGAACCTGAAAGGGAACTCCCGATCCATCCATTTGTGCCACTCACTCCAGCGGTAGAAGTGCTGCAGCGGGTCCAGGGGCTCATGCAGGATTGCCCGACAAGGGTACTGATCGACGGGGCCTTGGACTATCGAGTCGGGATCATGGCAAGAGTGGCCCAATTTGTCCTGGACCAAGGGCGCTCCGTTCTCATTATTATCGGTGAAGTCGTGCGCGCCCAGTGGCTGGCTCAGGTCCTTCAAGAATCCACCCTATACCCCGTCACGCTTCAACCCCGGGAAGTGCCGGGAGTTGAGGGTGAACTGAATGGGAAGGGTGCTCCGCAGATTGTGGTAGGGACCCGTTCAGCCATATTTTATCCTCTCCGAGCGATCGGATTGATCTGGGTTGATGGGGAGGAAGACTCCGCGCTGAAAGAGCCTCAGGAGCCGCACTATCACGCGCGAGAGGTGGCCTGGATGCGGGCGCAGCACGAGTCTGCTCTATTGGTGTATGGATCTGCCCATCCGTCTCTGGAAGTGAGGAGCGTGGGCGAGATCGAACGGGTGGCCCAACGCAAAGAGCCAGAGAGTGTTCCCCATATCGAACTGGTGGATATGAGCCGGGAGTTCGGCGGAGCCCCGTTCAGCTCCATCCTCACGGCTGCCCTGCGAGCTACCGTGGCGCGACAGGATCGCGCGATCTTATTTCTCAACCGCCGGGGGTATGCCGGGGCGCTTGTCTGTCGCGATTGCGGATGGGTGCCGCGCTGTCCGTCATGTGCCGTTGCGTTGGTGTATTACCGGGAGTCCGCACGCCTCGCCTGTCGCTATTGCGGACGTAAAGAATCGCTGCCTGAAATCTGCGGAGCCTGTGGAGCGTCACGCTTGAGTCCGATTGGGGAAGGGACGGAACGGATTGAGCAGGAAGTCCACCGGCTTTGTCCGGGGGCGCGGATTCTCCGAATTGATCGCGACACGACTCGTGGGGTGGTGTCCGCTCGTCGACTGTGGCAGCAAGTCCATGCCCGTACCTGGGACATCTTGATCGGGACGCAGGCATTGTTTCAACGGGAGCCTATTCTGCCGGTCGGTCTCGTTGGAATCGTCGATGCCGATTCCGGTCTACACCTCCCGGATTTTCGTGCGGCTGAACGGACCCACCAGTTGTTGGTTGATGCGGTGAGTCTCGCGCGGCCGGCCACCTCCGGCGGGCGGGTCATCTTGCAAACCTCGTTGCCGATGCATCACGTCATGCAAGCGGTCGCCGCCCACGATCCGGCGAGATTCTACGCTGAGGAGATGCAGGCGCGTCGCTTGTTGGGGTACCCGCCGGTCCAGCACCTCATCTATCTGACGGTGTCAGGGAAAGATCGGCGGATGACCGAGGTGGCGGCGCAGAGATGGGTGAGTGAATTACACAAGACCCTATCCGTTCGGCACCCTGCGGCACCATCTGGAATGGCATCGTCACAGCAGAGTCTATCGGCTGATCCACAGAGCCAGGGGATCGTCGTGCTCGGACCGGTGGCGGCGACTGGGGTTGGATCCAGTGGGACATTGGGGTGGCACATCATGGTGAAAGGTGGAGATCGCACGGCGATGCGGGACGGAGTCCGCCGATCACTTGAGACCATGGAGCGAGCGTATCCGGGTCGTATCTTCAAGTTCAGTGTGGATGTTGATCCGGTCGATATGGGGTAGCAGACTATCGCTTTTTCTGGCGTGAGGGCCGTTTGGCGAGCTCAGGTGTGGAGGAGGCGGTTGAGGGTGTCGGTGTTTCTGGCTTTCGTTTGAACAGGCCGTAAGAAAAGGACGTCCAAAAGACCGATGAGAACAGACCCAGCACCACCGCGGAGAGGATCGTACCCATTTCTTCATCGGAGGGTCCCGCTGGAACTGATTTGAGCTGTATCATCAGTTGCAGCGGCCAGGCGAAACTTTCCAGCCCGAGCAACAGTGTCGACCAGGCCCAAATCTCCGTGATGGTGCGACACTTCCAATATAAAAACGATCCGACCAGTGCAGCCCACAGGGCAACCACCCCGGGCACCAGCGTGCCCCAGAGCAGCCAGAATCCTATGGCCACGACGGCGGTGCCGAGGCTGATATTCAGCAGCATGATTCTTTGAGTGGCTGGAGGCATGGAGGCGGCAGTGTGCCGGGCAGGATGCCGTGATGTCAACGTGGGGTGAGGGCTGTGGACGTGAGCTAGTGACTGAGTTCTGATTGTGCCGCATCCAGCAGCGTCTGCATATCGAACGGTTTCTGAAGGGTTCGTCGGGCGCCCAGCATTTTGGCCACATCGAGAAAATTCAAGATGCCGATCATGTCGCTGCCGCCGGTAATGGCAATCACGCGCGAGGCCGGGAACTCACGGCGCAGGGTCATAATGCTTTCGAGCCCGTCTTGATCGGGCATCAGAATATCCATGATCACGAGATCCGCGGGCTTCGTCCGATATCGCTCCAGCCCCTGCTTCCCGTTGCTGGCTTCCTGTACGTCATACCCCGCCTGTTCCAGGGTTTCTCGGATCAGCTGGCGGATTTGATCTTCGTCGTCAACGACTAGGACTGATGGCATCGTGTTCCTCAACAAGTTCGCGGGCGAGTTCTCGGTATCGCTGATGGGGGGACGGAGTCTCCGAGGCGGCTTGGTCCAGCACCTGTCTGATGGTGTGAGCCACATCCTGCAGCATCAGCGGTTTTAAGACGCATTTGGTTAAGCCTTGGACTTGCTTGGCTTCTGCGGACAGCGTGTGCTCCGATCCCGAACAGAGAATAATGGGAAGATCGGGACGTAATAGCCGACAGTCTTTCGCGAGGGCAATGCCGCTCATGTTCGGCATCGTGACGTCGGTGATCAGCAGGTCGAACCGCTGAGGGGCCATGCGGAACGCCTGCAAGGCTTCCGACGCACTCATACGCACCACGGCATAGTATCCCAGCGACTCTAGCATCTCCCCTCCAAAACGGGCAAGGGATTCCTCATCGTCGACAAAGAGGACGCATTCATGCCCTTGCGGGAGCGGCTCTTCGGCGTTGGGAGAAACGGACGTGGCGTTCTGGGTGGGGATAATCGGCAGGTAGACCTCGACGGTCGTGCCGGTTCCCGGGGCGCTGTCCACAAAAATAGTTCCGCCATGGGCGGTGATGATGCCATGCACGACGGCGAGACCCATGCCGCGCCCTGTGCCAAGATCCTTCGTTGTAAAGAAGGGATCGAAGATGCGCTCTTGAACGTCAGGCGGCATCCCTTCCCCCGTGTCTTGGACCATCAGTCGCGCGTAGGCGCCAGGCTCCAAGCGCGCCTGGGGGCCGACTCGCAGTTGTGTAACCTGGACTTCCTCCAGCGCGACGGTGAGTGTTCCGCCCGTTTTCTGCATGGCGTGCAAGGCGTTCTCCACGAGATTGAGCAGCATCTGATGCATCTGGGAGGAATCGGCCGATACCGGCGGCGTCGGCACGTGGATGCGCTCGTTGAGCTGAACCCAGGAGGGGACCAGCGGCCGGAGCAGCTTCAGGGATTCCTTGATGAGGATGTGTAACGAGAGCGGGCGTTTGAGATGGCGCCCTTGCTGGCTGAATGTAAGGAGTTGATGGACCAGATCGCGAGACTTCCGTCCGGCGGCAATAATCTGATCGAGATGTCGCCGGACCTTGTGATCCTTTGCGATGGCTTTGAGGGCCAGTTCACTGAATCCAAGAACGGCGGTCAGGCTGTTATTGAATTCATGTGCGATCCCTCCGGCCAGGGTTCCGATTGCTTGCATCTTTTGGAGGTGTTGCGTTTGAGTGAGGAGATGTTCTCGCTCTTGTTCCGCCAGCTTGCGGGCCGAGATCTCTTCGTGGGTGACGACGAGTCCGTCCCAGGGGCCGTGAAGCGGCATGACGGTCATGGCAAACCACCGCGCCTCAGTGGGTGTCTGGCAGGGATACTCGAGAGAAAACCGGTCACGGGTCCCTGTCCGGACCGCTTCGATCCCTTCAAGCGCACTCTGCGCAGTGGCATCCCCTCCTTGCGCCGCGTTCTTGAGGCTGACAAGGTAGTTGTGTCCCGGTGAAATTGGTGCAGCCTCGCCGGCTCCTGTCAGGCCGAATTGCCGCCACGCGGTGTTGACGGCCGTGATCTGGCCGGTCTGGTCGAGTACGGCGACTTCAGCCGTCAGTGAATCGAGCACGGCTTGATTCAAGGCGTCCTTCTCACGGAGCAGTTCGTCCAGGGCTTTGCGAGCGGAGATATCCACGATGGTGGCGAGAACATGCGTTCCGGTTGACGTGCGAAGCGGGGCGAGCCCGATTTCAACAGAGATCTCCTTCCCATCCTTCCTTCGCGCGAGAAACTCGCGGCCGGCGCCCATCGGTCGAGAGACTGGCGAAGAGAAGAAGCTTCGGCGCTGATCGGCGTGGCTGGACTTGAATTCATCCGGCACCAGGATGTCGACCGAGTGGCCGATGAGTTCGCCGTGACCGTAGCCGAATATGTTTTCGAGGGTTGCGTTCGCCAGCGTGATCGTTCCGTCCTCTGACGTCAGGAGGATGCCGTTGGGGGCAGATTCCACGACCAGTCTGAATTGTTCATCTCGATCGTGCGCAATCTGCTCCATCATCACATGCGGCGTAAGATCTTGCAGGGTGCCGGTCACGCGGGTGGCTTGATTCGTCGTGTCTCTGACAATCGCCTCTCCGAGGCAGTGCACGTGGCGAACGGTGCCATTCGGTTGAACAATGCGGCAGCTCACATCCAGCGGTGCGCCGCTCTCTAGATACTGAGTCAGGGCGGTATGAAGACGATCGCGATCGTCCGGATGGAATGAGGACAGGAACCGGTCATGGCTGGGAGCAATCGTGTCCTGTGGATGGCCCAAAATACGGTACAGCTCTTTCGACCACTGCGCGGTATTGTCCCCAGGATTCCATTCCCAGCTTCCAAGGTGAGCCGCGGTCTCAGCTGACGTCAATTGCTGCTCAAGTCGCTGGGTGGTCGAACGGGCCTGTTGTTCTGCGGTCAGATCCGAACAGGAGAGCAACGTCGCAGCCCTCCCCTTCCAGAGCACGGGTGAGGCGGAGATCATGACCGTGACGACTTTGTGCAGCGTGTGCGAATCCAGACAGACGAATCGTTCTTCGTAACAGGTGCGCGGATCCCCTGAGCCGCGCAGGTGCTGCATGCGTTGCCGCGCGGCCTCCTGCCGGTCAGGAGGCAGGATCGCCGCCAAAGGATTGCCAATGAGTTGTTCCGGAGACGTGGCGCCAAGGAGTCGAATTCCGGCGGCATTGACGTAGGCAATGCGGTTATCTTCGCCGATCACCAGAATGGTTTCGGCCATGAGCTCTGCCAAGAGGTGCGAAGGGTCGTGCGTGTGTTTGAGGGCTTCTTCGGCCTGCTGCCGTTGGGTGATATCATTCATCACCCAGATAAACTGGATCACGGTTCCCGCCCGATTCTTGACGGGGGAGAGTGTGACTTCGTTCCAGAAGGGAGTGCCGTTTTTCCGATAATGACGGACGGTGACGCGACAGGCCCGGCTGTCCTGAAGAGCCAGCCCGATTTTCTCAACTGCCGTACGGTCGGTGTGGGCCCCGTTCAGAAAGTGCGTGGATTGTCCCAAGACCTCGCTCTCCGCGTAGCCGGTCAGGAGCCGGAATGCCGGATTCGCCTGGATGATCGGATGGCGGGGAACGGAGGCATCGGTGACCAGCACGCCGGAGTTTGTGGCGGCAATTACCCTGGATTGAAGAAAGGTGTGCCGTCGTTCACGAACGAAGGCCCAGAGAGCGGCACCGGTGAGCAGAGCGCTGCCAAACAAGAGATTCCCGGTTACGTCCATGCCGGGCTCCAATGTGTTGCCAGCTTCAGCCTGCGGGATTTCTCGATTATGCGATCGCGGTTTCGTCGCCCCCCGTCGCTTCGATCTGTCGGTTCCGCACGAAGGAGGAGAGCCAATTGATGCAGAGAAGGGCCAAACAGCATCACGGGAGAACAGCAACGAGGGATAGGTGCACAACACGCCATAGGTTACGGATAAGTATAAAGAAACTCATGCGAATAGCCTAGAGGTAGACGCGTGGGCGTGAAATAAAAATAGGACCTACTGAAGTAGAGCCGTCCGACTCCGGCTATTGTTTCCTCTTCGCGAAAAACGCAGCGGCTTGAGCCCGCCGCGTCACACGCAGCTTCTGAAAGACATTGGCTAAGTAATTTTTGACCGTCTTATCGCTAAGGTTCAGGGCGGTGGCGATTTCCTTGTTGGTTTGACCTTCTGCCACAAGGGCCAGGACCCGCTCTTCTTGTGGAGACAACGGTTCGGTTCCCGGTGGGGCGGAGCCCTTGCTGAGGCCTCGCAGCCATGTGAGGGCCCGTTCTGTGACACTCGGATCGAGGATGGAATGCCCCTCTGCCACAGCATGCACCGCGCGGAGCAGTGCGGTCGAATCAATCTCTTTCAGCACATAGCCGTGGGCGCCCGCCAATACCGCCGCGAGGACTGAATCATCGTCGGCGTACGAGGTGAGGAAAATGACACGTATGTCGGGGTGGGTCGCCAGAATCTCCCGGCAGGCATCCACGCCGGATCCGTCCGGGAGCCGCACGTCCATGAGAATGACGTGCGGCTTGAGTCGTGCTGCGTCGCGAACCGCCTCGCCGACCGTCGAGGATTCCCCGACGACCGTGACGTGCTCGTGCTGGGTGAGGACGGTGCGAAGCCCGACCCGGACGACCTCGTGATCGTCGACGAGCAGCAGTCGAACCGTGTTCGCTTTCACTTTCGGCATGGCGAGTCTCCTTCGGTAGATCGCTTCGGTAAATCAATGGTGATGCGGGTGCCGTGTTGTGGGACGGACCTAATCGCGAACCGTCCGCCGACTTTCCTGGCCCTGGCCTCCATGTTCGTCAGGCCGTGTCCGGCTCCGTGCATACTGGCGGGATTGAAGCCCCTCCCGTTGTCGGCGATCGTCAGGCGGATGGAACGGGAGAGCGATTTCAAGGACACTGTTGTTTGTGTGGCCTCCGCGTGGCGGAGGCTGTTGCTGAGAGCTTCACGTACCACGTTTAGTAGGTGAAGAGCCTGTTCAGTGGAGAACGTGTCGGCCAGACACTCATCGATCGTGAGCGTGCAGGGAATCGGATGGTTTGCGGTGAGTGTCTGGACCATGGTTCGTAATGCCATCGGGAAGGTGCTCCCCTGGAGGATCTGGGATTCCAACCCGGCGATGAAGTTCCGCACCTCGCTCATGACGTGGTTCAAGTGTCCGATCGCGCGGTCCATCGAGGCGGCGGCTTTCTTATAATGCCGTTGGGTCATGAGGGGCTTGCAGGCTTCAAGCCCGAGTCCCACGGCATAGAGGGACTGAAGAATGCCGTCGTGAAGATCCTGACTGATGCGTTCCCGTTCATCGAGTGCGGTACGAAGGTCGCGTTCCCGTTGCCGAAGCGTTTCTTCGATCCGCTTTCGTTCGGTGATATCGGTGGAGGCGCCGAGCACCATGGCCGCTTTCCCGGATTCATCCAGGATTGGGCGCTTGACGGTTTGGAGCCAGCGTGTGTGTCCTGCCGAGTCCGTCATCATTTCTTCGGCAATAAACTGTTCGCGGAGAGAGTCCATTACTTCAAGATCTGTTTTTCTGAAGAACGCGAGTTCCCGTGTATTGGAATTGAAGTCCGCATCGGTTTTCCCGACGAGCCGTTCAACCGTGGTGCCGTAGGCCTCGGCGACGGCCTTGTTTACGAGCGTAAAACGTCCCTCGCGGTCTTTGGCGAAGATAAAATTCGGATTGGTGTCGATGATTTGCCTGATGAACGCATGAGAACGCCGCAGGTCTTCTTCAGACTGTTTGATCTGCGAGACGTCGTGGGCCACCCCGATGATGCCGATCATATTTCCTGCGGCATCGCGGTAGGGGGCCTTGGTGGTGAGGTAGGTGATGCGCTTCCCATTGGCGATCGTGCTCTCCTCCAGAGTCTGCGCGGAACCGGTCGACAGGATCAGCCGATCGGCTTCTTTGCAACAGGCTGCGAGATCGGCCGGCCAAATGGCGTCGTCATCTTTTCCGACCACCTCTTGAGGAGACAGCCCGACCGCCCGGGCTCCGGCGGGGTTCATATGCAGATAGTGTCCCTCGAGATCCTTCACGAAAATGATATCCATCGTCGTATTCATGATGGCCGAGAGCAGCGCGTGCTGCTCGCGCAGGGCTTCTTCGGCTTGCTTCCGCTCAGTAATGTCGCGGGCGACTCCAATGACTCCGATGATCTGTCCCTCAGAGTTACGATAGGGAGCTTTGGTCGTCAGATAGATCGTCGTGATGCCGTCGCACACCGAGGTTTCTTCCACTGTGACCGGTTCGCCGGTTTCGAGCACGCGGCGGTCGGCGAGCTGGCAGGAGGCGGCGAGGTCGGATGGCCATATGGCATAGTCGTTCCATCCGATCACCTCCTCGACGGGCATCCCAAGGGCGCGAGCGCCGGCCCGGTTGATATGAATGTATCGACCCTCCAGATCCTTGACAAAAATAATATCGGTCGCGGCATCCATGACGGCCATTAAGAGGGCATGTTCCTGGTGTAGTGCGTTCTCTGCACGGACCCGGTCGGTAATATCCTCGTTGAGTACGATCGCCCCGAGCATTTCTCCCGTATCGTTCTTGACCGGGACGGCGGAATTCCGAATGGTTCGGCGCTCTCCCGTGCGGGTTTCGATGGCGAGGGTTTCGTTCTGTACGCCGTGCCCGCGCGCGAGCACCGTGCTGACTGCCCAGCGGTGAAGCGATTCGATATTGTCGATCGTCTCCCACCAGAGGCCCTCACCTCCTGGCTGGGGGAGCCCAACCCTGGCAGCCTCCGTCCAAATGCGGTGGCCGACGGGGTTGCCGTACAAGACGTGCCCTTTCTCATCGGTAAACCACACGCCGATGGGTAAGGTATCCAGCACGGTCCTTAGCTGCTGCTCGCTTCGCATCAGCGCCTCTTCCGTCCGTTTACGGTCGGTGATGTCGCGGACGATCGCACAATCGATTTCCTGGCCGTTATGGAGCAGGTAGTTGGCGGTGACTTCTACCGGATAGATCTCGCCCGATTTGCTGCAATGCTTGGTCTCAAGATGGACGAGTTTCGTCCGCTTGAACTCCTCCCAAAAACTGTCCCACACCGCAGGAAGAAAATCCGGGTCGATATCCATCACGGACATCGTGAGCAATTCTTTCTTCGTGTAGCCCAAACGCCGGCAAGCCGATTCATTCACGTCCAGGAAATAGCCGTTGTCGCCGATGAAAAAGATGCTGTCCGCGGCATGATCAACCGCATATTGAGTGGTACGCAGCCGGTCTTCCATCTGCTTGCGTTCCGTAATGTCGGAGAAGAACCCCTGAATGGCCGGTGTGCCGTTCCAGGTGATCCGCACGGCTTCGACTTGGACGTGAAGGGGGGTGCCGTCCATCTTGAGATACACGCGCTCCGCCCGATGCACGGTGGCCTCGCCGGCCAAGACGCGGCGGAGGTTCTGTGTGACGTCCTCATGGTAGTCGGGATGAATGAACTCGAAGGGGGAGCGCGCAAGAATATCGTTCGGCTCCGTGGCGCCGAGCAGGGTCATGGCCATGGAGTTGACGTAGACGGTTCGCCCTTCACTGAATACAAAGACGCCGGAGGGGGAGAGTTCGACCAAGGTTCGGTAACGTTCTTCGCTTTCCCGCAGCGCCTCTTCTGCCCGCTTGCGCTCGGAGATGTCGCGGATGAAGGCGGTGAACATCGGCTGTCCGCCGACTTCCGACGAAGCAATGGCGAATTCGACGGGAAACTCTTGCCCACTTCGATGGAGGGCGAAGAATTCAAAGAGGCGTTTTATGGCTGATCCGTTGTCGCTCTGCAGCATGCGATTCATGCCGTGCGCATGGGCTTGGCGGTATCGAGCCGGGATAATCGTTTCGTCCAAAGGACATCCCAGTACTTCGTGCGGAGCATAACCGAACAGGAGCTCCGCTTGGGGGTTCCACCCGATGATCAGACCGCTTTCGTTGATGGAAACGATGGCGTCCAATGCCGTTTCAAGAATAGAACGGGTCCGTGCCTCGCTTTCCCGGAAAGCCAGTTCGTGCCGCTTGCGTTCAGTGATGTCGATATGCGAGCCAAGCAGGCGTACTCGTCGACCATCCGGTTCAGTGACGAACGCGGCACGCGCTTCGATCCAGCGGTAGGTCCCATCCTTATGGCGCAGCCGGAATTCCTGCTGATAGTCGCCCTCGGGATTGGCAAGATAGGCCTGCACATAGGCGATGACCCGGTCATGGTCTTCGGGATGCAGGTGTGACTCCCAGGATTTGAAGCTATCCGCCAGTTCCGTTTCTTCATAGCCGAGCAGCTGTTTCCACTCTCTGGAAAACGATGTTTCGTTCGTGTCCGTCTTCCAGTCCCACAGGCCTGTGTGGGATGCGCGGAGCGCCTGCTGGAGCTTTTCCTGTGAGGCCCCCAGGGCTTCCTCAACCTTCTTGCGCTCGGTGATGTCGCTGAAGGACCCGGCCATCCGAATAGGTTGTCCTGAAGAATCCCAGACCGCCTGGCCTTTAGCCCCAATCCATCGAAGGGTTCCGCTGCCATGCTGATGGATGCGATACTCGACGTCATAGGGGAGGCGTTGCTCAAGGTGCTGAGTGAGCGCTGCCAGGACGTTAGGGAGGTCATCGGGGTGAACTAACGAAAGCCAGGTGCCGAGCACGTCAGGCCTCGCCTCGTTTCCCACGCCCATGATCTCTTTCATGCGAGGTGAGTAGTAAATGGGGTTGTGCGGTGCAAAGAGGTTGTCCGAGACCCGTTCGGCATACCACAGGCCGTCCCGGGACCCTTGTACGGCAAGGTCGAACCGCGTGACGCTTTTGTGAAGTAGTTCCTCTGCTAGTTTCCGGTCGGTAATGTCCGTTTCCGATCCGGCCATGCGGATCGGGCTGCCATCCTCCGCCCAGAGGGCGACGCCACGATCCAGGATCCACATGTAGGACCCGTCTTTGCGTTGGACTCGGTACTCTTCGCAAAAGGCGGAGGTCTGTTTGGCCAGATAGTGGTCGATGCCCTGGAGCACGCGGTCCAGATCGTCGGGATGGATACGGCTGCGCCATTCATCGATGTGGTTCCTGACTTCATGGTCTGCGAAGCCGCGCATGGCTTTCCATCGCGCAGAGAAGAAGATCTCCCCGGCTTGGATATTCCAATCCCAGATGCCGTCGTGGCTCCCTTGTACCGCCAGGTGCCAACGTTCTTCACTGGCCCGGAGGGCTTCTTCTGCTTGCTTGCGCTCGGTAATATCGAGGGCGGTTCCTGCCATCGCGATCGGATGCGCGGTGGCATCACGCTGGACGTCTGCGCGCATGTGAATGACGCGAATGTCCCCGTTCGGCCGGACGATTCGGCATTCCAGATCGAGCGGGCATTTCCCGAGCAAGGCGTCGTTGACGGCCGCCAGCACGCGATCGTGATCGTCAGGCAGCAGCGCGGCCAAGAATGTGTCATACGTGACAGCGATGGTCCCTGGCTCGTAGCCGAAGATGCGGAATTGCTCCTCAGACCAATCGGTTTCCCCGCTCTCGATATCCCATTCCCAACTGCCCACGTGGGCTAATGCCTGGGCCTCCAGGAGATGCTGTCGTTGACGTTGTAAGGCCTCGGCAGTTTGTCTCTGCTCCGAGACATCCCGACCGATGCCGGTGATGCCGATGATTCGGTTCTGTGGGTCTTTGAGCACGGCTCCGGTCCAATGATAGGGGATGGTCCGCTGGTCTTTGGTTATGAGATGCCCTTCGAGTTCAGCCTTTCCATCCGTGAACGCGCGTTGAATCGCGCGCGTCGTCTGTTCCTGCTCGTGAGCCGGGACAAAAGCGAGCGCGGATTTGCCGCGTAATTCCTCAGAGCTGTATCCCGTGACCTCTTCGACGCGACAATTCCACTTCACCATGTTCCCCTGGGTGTCGAGGGTGAACATAAAGTCGGGGACCGTTTCTGTGATATTCCGGAGATCGGTGAGCGCCTGAAGGCGTTCCTGCTCGACGCGCTGTCGTTCCGTGATGTCGCGAATAATGCCACAGGTATAGCCTTTCCCCTCGTAGTCGAGATATGTCACCGAGACTTCGATCGGAAACTCTGAGCCGTCTTTGCGGCGGTGCACGGATTCGTAGGTGGCTGCCCCGCCTTGTTTGATCTTGTCGAGCCGCTGTTGAAATCGTTCCGGATCATGGCCGGGCGCAATGTGGGCGATCGTCAAACCCAAGAGCTCTTCCCGCGAATACCCGAGCGACCGGCAGGCGGCGTCATTGGCGTAGATGAACCGTGTGGAATCGTCGGCCCATAGGACGCCGTCTATGGCATGGTCCACGGCGAATTGGGTAATCCGCAACCGGCGCTCCGCTTGCTGCTGCGTGCGCTCCGCACGCAGTCGCTGGATTTCCGCTCCGGCTCTCGACGCGAACAGGGTGAGGACCGATTGGAGCCATTCGCTGTTGCGCAGCGGTTTGGTATCCATGATGGCGAGGATACCGATCACGGTTCCGCCTTTTTTGATGCGTATCGGGACGCCGCAATAACTCTCGATGCCTAACTGAGCCAACTGTGCAAAGTTGGGAAATGTGTCTTGTACGCGGCTGTCAAAGCTGGCGAATGACTGCTGCAGTGCGGTCTCGCAAGGTGTCTGGGAGAGGGCATACTCAAAATTGCTGACCAGGGTCCCTCCCGATGAGACGGCAATCGTGTGGACCGTGCGGGGGACGGCCTCGGTGACGGTGCCAATGACTGCGTATTGCACCTGCAAGGTTGAGGTGAGCTGATTCACCAAGGACGCGAAAAACTGCTCGCCGGTCTCCGCCGCAGTTCCTTCGACCAGCGTGCGGAGTAACACGGACTGTTCCTGCAGGTCTTGCAGCCGGTCGTCGCGGTGGATGGTCTGTTCCTGCAGCGTCCGATCCCGTTCCGCGAGCTCTCGTGCCACATCCGCGAGCTGCATTCGCAACGATTCCAGTTCAGGCAGTTGTCCGGTCCCACTCATAGCGCGGCTCCTTGCCAGGTGATGCGTAGGGAACTCGTGTGATTGGCATCGGTTGTGCTCAAGGGGTGATGCAATAGGTCCGGACGTGTAATCTCATGTGCCCCATTGCGAGGCCATGGGGTTGACCTCCGGTCCATCAGGGACGCATAGCCATTGGAAGGGAAGCCATGAGATGTCCGGGATTGTGGGTGCAGATTGGGTTGCAGGAACCGCATCGCACACTCCCACATGAGTGATCCAGAGTCAGGAGGCCGAGGCCCGCAGTGTCCTACGGACCGCCTCCAAATGTCTAGATCCAAATAGGCCTGGCACGGCGTGAATGGATGCGGGGCAGACCTCGCTGAGCGATTCGGGGTTTGCTGTCCGATTCAGGGGAGAACTTGGTGCGCGCTGATCCGCGTATCCACGGGCTAGGTGGTAGGAGCGGGCCTCTCGCGTGCGTACAGGAGTAAGGAGCATAAATTGGTGCCGAAGGCGGGACTTGAACCCGCACGGCTTGCGCCACACGCCCCTCAAACGTGCGTGTCTGCCATTTCACCACTTCGGCTACCGGGTAGGATGCTGAAAAAGCCTT
>WBZP01000594.1_pt1 | contig 48542 bp, 38 predicted proteins | sample 5204301 | NCBI WGS metagenome assembly WBZP01 (sample SAMN12412401, study PRJNA552823) | activated sludge metagenome | isolation source: activated sludge from nitrification reactor of wastewater treatment plant... | place: USA: Pennsylvania | collected 2017
CGCGCGTCGATCCCCGGCTGATCGAAAAGCTGGTCGACGCCAACCGGGAATCGCTGGCCCCGGCGCCGGAGCGGCAGTCGCCGCAACGCCACGCGCAGCACCAGCAGGCCGAAGTCCCCGCCGCCAGCCCGTGGGAGCCCTACTGCAACATCGACGAATTCATGAAGGTCGACCTGCGCATCGCCCGCATCGCCAACGCCGAGCACGTCGACGGCGCCGACAAGCTCGTGCGCCTGACCCTCGAACTCGGCAACAACGAAACGCGCAACGTCTTTGCCGGCATCAAGTCGGCTTACGACCCGGCACGACTGATCGGCCGGCTGACCGTCATGGTCGCCAACCTGGCGCCGCGCAAGATGAAGTTCGGGCTCTCGGAAGGCATGGTGCTGGCCGCTTCGGACAGCACCGGCGAAACCCCCGGCATTTTCCTGCTGTCACCCGACGCCGGCGCGCAACCGGGGATGCGCGTCAAGTAGGAACCGCGCAACGCCGCCTTCGGCAACACTCCGCTTGCGCTGGCTTCGGACGACTTCTTCTTGATCGAGAGCCGAAGAGGCTGGCGCAACACCACTGCCAGCCGGTCGGAGTCGCGCCGTCAGCCACCGATGTGCATCTGGTACTTCGCGCCATTGGAGAATGTGCGGTTTCCCGCGCCCTGATATGGCGTATTCAGCTGGGTTTCGCATGACATGAACATTCCTCCCAGGCCGTGGGCGCTCGCTACCCCCCGCTTTTCGTCTTCCACCACGCGAGTTGCTTCACCGGTCAACACCTGGTCTTCGTACTCGACCACGAAGCGCCCCTTCCCGGTCATCATGTTGGTGACCGACCCGGTAATGACACCGGTCCTCGTCGCCCGCTCGTTGTTGGCATTAAGCCCGACCGGCAGCGTCGCCTGCCTCGGAGCGCCATTCTGCGGCGGCTGCGACGCGGGCTGCCCCGGATGCGGTGACTCCGCCAGGCGGCGAACCAGTCATTCCGCCGCGGCAACTTTCAGCCTGAAAACCTGAGAGATCACATTAACTTCGATACCCAATCCGATGCCCTGTCGTCGACTTTCCAATCTATCCACAAAATCTGTGGATAACTCTGTGAGTGATTCCTGACCATCACCCGTAAGTTGGCGTCGCACAAAGAGTTTTTCTCTTCTGCACGAGTTTTGAGCAAATACTCAAGTCATTGATTCCATGCTGATTTATGCAGACAAATGCGATTCCCGGCGATCCGGTCCGGCAAATTGCACGGGCAATCCCCGCGAATCGGCCAGAAGGAAGTTCTGTGAGTAAATCGGAACAGAAGGACGAATTTGTCAACGGCTTTTGGTCTCTTTCCGGCAACTTTTCCGGACCAGGCGCAGAACCCTGCTCGCCCTATGCATGACATCTCCGCGCTGCCCCGCCGGGCGCCGGAAAGGCCCGTGGCGACCGGCTCGGAAACGACCACCGGCATGCGGCGCGCCACTTCGGCCGGCGCTTCGTCAACGCTGGTCACGTAGGTAGCGTCAGGCGCGCGGGTCGCCGCTCTCGAATCGCCCCAGTTCGTCGCGGGTGTTGACGTTGGCAAAGGCCTCCGTCTCGTCGTCGAAGGCGATTTCCGCCACCTTCAACGTTGCGTGCCAGCCGGCCACGCGGCGCTCGCCAGCGGCGAGGTAGCCGCCCAGGTGGGGCTGCAGGTCGCGCCTGCACAGGCAGAATACCGGTTGCACACGCCCCCCGGTCCGGGCGACGGCGACATCGGCGCCGGTTGCGGTCAACCCGGAAAACAGGCGCAAAACGAGGTCGGCCGGCAGGAAGGGCGAATCGCACGGCACGGTGGCGACCAGCGGATGCGCCGCGGCCGCCAGCGCGGCGTGCAGCCCGGCCAGCGGGCCGGCGAAACCGGGGATGCGGTCACCGACGACCCGGTAGCCAAGGGCGGCGTAACGTTCGCCGTTGCGGTTGGCGCTGATCAGCAACTCATCGACCTGCGGTGCCAGGCGTTCCGCCACCCAGGCTGCCAGCGGCCGTCCCCGCAGCTCCAGCAGCCCCTTGTCGACGCCGCCCATGCGCCGTCCCAGTCCGCCGGCGAGGACGACGCCGGTAATTGCCGGGCGCGTCATCAGAAGACCAGCGTCCGCCACGCCGGGTCGAGCGCACGGGCAACGAAGGCGGTGGCGCCGGCGGCGCCGGCGCATTCGGGAATCAGCACCTCGCCGTCGGCAACCCAGGCGGCAAGCGCCATGCTGCAGGCGAGCAGGCGGACGTCCCCGGCAGCCACTTCGCGCAGGAAGTCGCCGAGGGACTTCTCGCGCTCGGGCGTCGGGTAGAGCCTGTCGGCGACACCGGCGACGAGCAGCCGCACGGCTGGCCCGGCGAAGTGGATCTCGACCTCGGCATCGAGCGCGCGCGCGGCCAGCGCGTGGACCAGTGGCGTCACGCACAGTTCGGGACGGTCCGGTGTGGCCGCCCAGAGCAGCAGGGCGAGCTTGTCAGTCAACGACGGCCTCCGGCTCGATGGCAAGAATGTGGCGGCGGTAGGCGGCGTCATCGACCAGCAGGGATTTTTCCTCGGCCCAGCGGGTCGGCCTGGCGCGCGCCATCCAGCCGTCGCCGTAGGGCGCAATATTGACCAGCCGCGGGCGTTCCTCGGCGGCTTCGTTGCCTTCGAGCAGGATGAACGAAATCGGCGCATGGACCGCGAGCACCGTCTTGCGGCACTCCACCGTGCCCATGCCGCGCCCGATGTCAACCTCGGCCCCGTTCGGCTTGCTGGTGAAGGCGATGATCTCGCCGGCCAGAAAGACGCCGAAACAGGTGGCGCCGATCAGCACCTCGCCGTTGCCGGCATCCTGCACCCACATGTCGTAGCGGGGGCAATAGAGGCGGTCGTCGGGGATGGAGCCGGAGAAGGGAGTGTGCGGCATTGCGGTGTGGTAGTAAATTCAGCGAGAAAATGCTTCGTGACGCGAAGACAAGCCGAAGACAGTGCATTCTGCACGGCGAGGCGCAGACGACAAAGTCACGGAGCGTTTAATCGCTGAATTTGGCGGAAGAGAGCAGGAGTCGAACCTACCCAAACCTGTTTGACAGGTCCTACCGGTTTTGAAGACCGGCCGCCCCACCGGGGAACGATCTCTTCCGTTGTTCATGAACCGAATTGCTCGGGCGTCCCGCGCAGGACGTGCGTGTCGCGGACGCGGCGAGTGTAGCCGATGCGATCGAAGAATTCGAGGATGTGGATGGCGATCTTGCGCCCGCCGCCGATTTCGTCGCGCAGCGGCGCGGCGCGCGCGCAGCCGTCGCGGGCATTGAGCGCGGCGACGCGGCGCGCCAGACCGGCGACGGCTGCCGCCGTGAAATAATGGTCGTGCGCCACCGGCCAGGCGTCGCCGTGGCGGGCGATGCGCTTGAACAGGGCGCGCACGGTTTCTTCGCCGATGCCGGTCGCCCGGGCCACGTCGCGCACCCGGGGCGGGTTGCAGGGCTCGGCGTCGAGTAGCGGCTTCAGCGTCTGCCACAGGTCGCGGTCGCCGGCAGCCAGTTGCACACGGTGCTCGGGCAGGTGCAGCCAGGCGTTGGTCTGGGCGATGCGGCCGTCGCCCAGCGGTACGGCGAGCAGTGCGTCGAAGGCCGGCCGGGACAGCGTCGGCAGGGTCAGGCGGCGCAGGCGGTCGCGTTCGACGCCGGTGAGGTCGGGGGCGCGCTCATGCTCGGCAGCCAGCGCCGCCAGCAGGCGCTCTTCCAGTTCCAGCCAGCGGGCCGGCGCGAAGGCGGTGTCGCCGACGACCTTCAGTTTCAGGTGGCGGCAGAGGGCGCCAAGCGCCGCGCCGTCGAGATTGCGGTTCAGCGCAAAGGGCGCCAGGGCGACTCCGGCCGCCTGTTGTTCGGCGGCCAGTCGCAGCGCCATGGCCGGGTCGGGATCGGCCAGGGCGGCGAGCATGGCCAGACGTTCGGGGCTGCGCTTGCGGCGGCTGGGCGGAAAGATGTCGAGCACGACGCCGCCGCCGATGGTGTGACGCGCCGAGGCATCGCGCAGGATGAAGCGGTCGCCGCCCAGCGCGCCGATGTCGCGGTCGACACTGATTTGCGCCCGGTTTTCGCACCCCGGCGCAATTTCGTCGGCGCCAAGCAGCGCGATGCGCGCCGGAACGTCTTCGGCGCCGAGGTGGAGGTGCACCGGCGTCCAGTGCCTGAGTGCCGGCTGGCCGGCGAGGACGCGGACGCTGGCGTCGAAGCGGCGCACCGGGGCATGCAGTGGCGGTGCGACCAGCCACATGCCGCGCGCGACCTCGGCCTTCTCGACACCGGCCAGCGCCAGGGCGATGCGTTGCCCGGCCTGGCCGGATTCGGCCGCGGCGTCCTGGACGCGCAGGCTGCGCACGCGAACCGGCTTGCCGGGCGGCGAGAGGAGCAAGCTGTCTCCGGTCCTGACCGAGCCGGCAAAGGCGGTGCCAGTGACGACGGTGCCGGCACCGGCCAGCGTGAAGCAGCGGTCGACGGCGAGGCGAAAGCCGCCCTCTCCCGCCCTGCTTTCGCTGATCGCAATGGCTTGCGCGGCCTGTTCGAGACAGGCGCGCAGTTCGGCGATCCCTTTGCCGCTAGTCGCCGCGACCGGGAAGACCGGCGCCCAGGCCAGCGCCGTAGCGGCGAGCAGGGCGGCGACTTCGGTTTTGGCCCGTTCCAGGCGGTCGACCGCAACCACGTCGATTTTGGTCAGCGCCACCGCCCCGCGCCGGATGCCGAGCAGTTCGATGATTTCCAGATGCTCGCGCGTCTGCGGCATCGGGCCGTCGTCGGCGGCGACGACGAGCAGCGCGAAGTCGATCCCGGTGGCGCCGGCCAGCATGTTGCGGATCAGCTTCTCGTGGCCGGGGACGTCGATGAAGCCCAGCGTCGACGTATAGGCGTAGCCGAGGTCAAGCGTGATGCCACGCGCCTTCTCTTCCTTGAGCCGGTCGCAGTCGACGCCAGTCAGGGCTTTGACGAGGGTCGTCTTGCCGTGGTCGATGTGGCCGGCGGTGCCGATGATCATGCCGGCTTCAGGCTGGCGAGTTGGGCGACGAAGCGCGCTTCGTCCCTCGTCTCGAGGCAGCGGAGATCGAGACGGAAGGCGTCGTCCCGGATGCGGCCGATGACCGGTACCCGCAGCCCCCGGAACGCGGCTTCGAGCGCCAGCAGCGCCTCGCCCGGCCTCCTGCCGGCGGGACGGACAACCAGTGCCGCCGACGGCAGGCGTTGGACGGGCAGGGCGCCGCTGCCGATCTGGCTGCTGCATGGCTCGATCGTCACCGTCGCCTGGGCGCCGAGGGCAGCCTGCACGGCCGGACAGAGCCGCGCCGCCAGCGCCTCAATGTCGGCCAGCGGCCGGGTCAGCAGGCGCAGCGTCGGCAGGCGCGCGGTCAGGCGATCCGGGTCGCGGTAGAGGCGCAGCGTCGCTTCCAGCGCCGCCAGCGTGGTTTTGCCGACGCGCAGCGCACGCTTCAGCGGGTTCTTCTTGATCCTGGCGATCAGGTCCTTGCGGCCGACGATCAGCCCGGCCTGCGGGCCGCCGAGCAGCTTGTCGCCGGAGAAGGTGACGATGTCCGCCCCCGCCGCCAGCGCCTGCTGCGGCGTCGGCTCGGCGGGCAGGCCGAGGGCGGCGAAATCGGTCAGCGTGCCGCTGCCGAGGTCGGCCATGAAGGGCAGGCCGGCGGCATGGGCGATTCTGGCCACTTTTTGCTCGTCGACCGCAGCCGTGAAGCCGGTGACCGCGTAATTGCTGGTGTGCACCTTCATCAGCAGCGCGGTTTTCGGACCGATGGCCTCGGCGTAGTCCTTTTCGTGCGTGCGGTTGGTCGTGCCGATCTCGACCAGCCTGACCTGCGCGCGGCGCATCACGTCGGGGATGCGGAAGGCGCCGCCGATCTCGACCAGTTCGCCGCGCGAGACCACGGCCTCCTTGCCCTGCGCCAGCGCATTGAGGGTCAGCAGCACGGCGGCGGCGTTGTTGTTGACGATGGTGGCGGCAACATCCGGATCGCCGCCGGCGACCAGTTCGGCGAGCAGGCCGGAGACGAGGTCGTCGCGGTCGCCCCGCCCGCCGGAAGCGAGGTCGTATTCGAGGGCGCAGGGCGAACGCGCCGCCTCGACCATCAGCGTGATGGCTTCTTCGGACAGCAGCGCCCGGCCGAGGTTGGTGTGCAGCACCGTGCCGGTCAGGTTGAACACCGGCCGCAGGTTGGGACGGCCGGCGTCATCGGCGCGGCGGCGGATGGCGGCGAGCAGGGCCTCCGCGTCGGGGAGCGGCAGGCCGTGCTTTAGCCCTTCGCGGGCGGCGGCCAGTTCGGCGCGGACGCAGCCGGTGACCAGTTGGCGGCCGTGCGCCGCGATGAGGTCGGAAACTTGCCTCAAGACGCGGTCGACCGCGGGAAGACGTCGATTTTCGTTCATGGCTTTCACCCGGACCGGGCAGAAAAGGTTGAATAAGCCCGGTTAGCGCCGCAGGGCCTGCGCCAGCGCGCCCAGGGCGTCGGCCAGGCGGTTGGCGGTTTCGGGCGGCGGCATGGGGATCCTGAGATGGCGGGCGCCGGTTCGCTCGTCCTGCTCGACCCAGGGGTGGGCCGGCGCCTCGGCATCGTGACCGCTGGCGAGGGCGGCGAGCAGTTGCGTGCCGACCTCGACGAGCGCTCCCCAGGGATCCGGCGGCGCCGCGGGGACCGGGGCGGGCGTTTCCGGCAAGGGCGCGACCGCAGGCTCGGGCGCCCTGCCGGGCATCGCCCCGGCCTCGCCAGGCACTGCCGCCGGGAGAGGAAATTCCTCGTCGGGTGTCAGCGTCTCGCCACCGCCCATGTGCCCGGTGACGTTCTCGACATCCTTCATGAAGCGGTTGAGGCGGGAGCCGCCCAGCGAAATTTCGCCGACGCCGCCGTCGAGGATGCCGGCCGCCAGCGAGCGCTTGAAGGCCAGCGTCGCCAGCATGCCTTCCTCGATACTGCCCTTGGCGACGAAATTGACGATCTGCACCGGTTGTTTCTGCCCCATGCGGTGAATCCGCGCGATGCGCTGTTCGAGCAGCGCCGGGTTCCATGGCAGATCCATGTTGACCAGCAGGTTCGCGTGCTGCAGGTTGAGGCCGGTAGCGCCAGCATCCGTCGACAGGAACACGCGGCAGGCGGGGTCGTCGCGGAAGCGCTCGATCAGCGCCGGCCGCTGCTCGGCCGCGATGCCGCCGTGGAAGCTGACATGGCCGATGCCGTTCGCCTCGAGACGGCGGATGAGGATCTCGTGCGTGCGCACCCACTGGCTGAAGACCACGGCCTTGGCCCCGGGTTGAGCCAGCGCCTCGACCAGCAGGTTGAGCAGTTCGTCGGCCTTGACGCCATGGTCGCTCTTGAGATCGAGCAGGTAGGTGCTGTTGCAGGCCATGCGCATGTTCTGCAGACAACAGGTGAGGCGACGCTGGTCCTTGTCGGAGAGGAATTTCATGCGCCGCCAGCGCTGCACGATCTGGCCGACGATCTCGGCGTTTTCCTCGTGGTGGCGCATCTGTTCCCCGGTCATCGGCACCAGCAGGTTCTGGTCGGTGCGCTCGGGCAACTGCAGCAGCACCTCGGATTTTCGGCGGCGGATCATCACCGGCGCCAGGGTCTCGCCGATCTGCTCCAGGTCACGGTAGCCGGTCACGCGTCCGCCATCGTCCTTGACCTGATGCTTGTGCAGCAGTTTCCAGGTCGGCCCGAGACGGTGCTGGTCGACGAACTGAACGATGGAAATCAGTTCTTCAAGCTTGTTTTCCAGCGGCGTGCCGGTTAGCACCACGGCGTAGGGGCTGTCGATGCGTTTCAGGGCGCGGGCGGCGACGGTGTTCCAGTTCTTGACGCGCTGCGCCTCGTCGACGATGACCAGCTCGGGTGCCCAGGCGGCGATCAGGTCCAGGTCGCGACTCAGTTTCTCGTAATTGGTGATCTTGCAGAAATCGCCCTCGGCGTGTTCCTTCTCGCGCTGCACCCGGCCGCCGCCGATGACTCGGGAAGCGCGCCCGGAAAAGCGCAGGATCTCGCTTTGCCACTGGTACTTGAGCGAGGTCGGGCAGACCACCAGCACGCGCGTCACGCCGAAATGACGGGCGAGGATTTCGGCGGCGGAAATCGCCTGGATGGTCTTGCCCAGGCCCATTTCGTCGCCAATCAGCGCCCGCCCGGCGGCGACGGCGAACAGCGCGCCCTCGGCCTGGTAAGGGTAAAGCCGGACCTTCAGCAGCCTGCCGAGCTGGCTTTCCGCCGCGCCGCGCGGGTACAACCCGGCGAGCTTGCGCCGCCGCTGCTCGCTGTCGCGGCAACCGGCCACGAAATCGAGCGCGTCGTCGTAGGCACGCAGTTCGTGACCACTTTTCGCCACGAGCGCCAGGAAGCGCGGCAGGGTATCGAAGCGTTCGGGCGCCATCCGCCAGCCATCGTCGGCAGTGAAAATCGCCCGCGCAGCACCGTCGACCGCCGCCGGGCAGTCAGCCCCGGGACGGAAATGGATACTGCGCCCGCCATCGTTGCGCAGGTAGATTTCCGAAAACGGCGGCCGGTAGCCGCGTGCCATCGCCGCCTTGAAACCGCGTCTTTTTTCCAGCGCAGCCAGTACGAATTCGATGTGCTTGCAGGTGCCGAGTTCGTTGGTCGCGTAATCGCGGCACTCGCAGAAATTCTCCCCCGGCTGCCGGCCGCGAATGGCGACGCGATAGGCACTTTTCGACTGGGGATTGCTGACGCGGAAGTCGGAAAAGAAGGCTTCGCTGCCGAGGTTCTCCAGCCCGAAAGCCTGCTCGCGCCCGAACTGCCGGCGCAGGCCGCGCTGCCAGTCGAGTAGCGAAAGATCCGCGGGGGCGTGGGTGCGCGAGAGCTTTGGCGCTTTCGCGGCTTTCCTGGCGCTGGTGGCGCGGGTCCTGGCGTTCGCTGCGGGCATGGGGTGTCCTTAAGGCAATCAATTCAAGCAGTTCCGAAAGACTGGCAACAGGCGGGCACCCCGATTTTCGGGAATCGGGCGTTCGCATGGCAGCCTCCGGATAGACCAGGTCTGACCAGGACCTCCCTTCGTTCCAGCCCGTCGCAACCCTTCCCCCGACCTGAATTCAGGCTCTGGAGACGGTCGACCGCAGGAGAAGCTTCGTTCATGGCCTTCACCCGGACCGGGCAGAAAGGTGAAAGGGGGTTGCAGCTTACCCGCTATGCGTGCCGATGAGCAACAGGTTGGGACCGGCCCGCTCATAGCCTGCCTCGTCGACCAGCAGGTCGAGCGCCAGCGTGGCGAGATCGTCGGCGACCGGGTCCACGTGCGGATCCTTTTCCTGATAAACGATCTTGAGGTAGCTCCGGCAGCCGTCGCAGGTTTCGGCGCGGACCGGACTGCCGGCGCCTTCGATCTCGTACAGGGCGACGTCCTTGTCGGTGCCGCAGTGGGTGCACACGGCGCGCGGCACGTTCCATTCAGTGTTGCACAGGCCGCAGTGCAGGTAGCGCAGGTTGGCGATCGCCGCGCCGAGGCGGACGACGCTGGCCACGGGCGGGCTGCCGCAGCAGGGGCAAGCGTTGTCGGCGTCCAGCTTCTGCAGGCGGCTGGCATCGATGCGGCTCGCCATCACGGTGTAGGCGACCTGGAGCGCGGCGGCAACGAAGGGGAGCGCGGTGACGTCGGCGCCGGCGATGTCGCCGTCGAGGAGGTGCGCGGCAAGTTCATCGAGGCGCTCGTCGCTCGCGGATGCCAGCGCGGCGAGGGTGGCGCGGGCGGCTTCCGGGGCGTCCGCCACAAGCGCACGGGCGATGTGGCGCAGGGCGTCGCGCCACGCAGCCGGGCGCCGGGCGACGTCGAGCGGGGGCATGCGGTGGCGGTGCGCCTGCTCGAGCGCGGCGGCATCGGGCCGGGGAAGCTCCGGCAGCGCGGCCAGCGCGGCCTGCTGGGCCCGGCTGAGGTCCGCGAGAAAGGACAGCCAGTCGCCCAGGCTATGGCCGGCGGCCAGGAATTCGAAACGTTCCGCGCGGTCGGCAAACAGGGTGGCCGCGACCGGCAGCAGGAAGGGCGCGGCTTCTTCGGCCGGCGGATGGAAATCGATCGGTTGGGTCTGCATCGGGGGTCGAAAATACGGGGGCGCCGAGATCATCTCCCCGGCGCCCCCGGAACGCAAGGTCAGTTTACTTGCCGGTCACCTGACGGTACCAGGCGCGATGATGCTGCCTGGCCCAGGCGCGGGTGACCGTGCCGTACCACATGGCGCGGATGGTGCCCTTGACCCAGATGGCCGCGTAGATGTGGACCATGATCAGGCCGATCATGACCACTCCCGTTGCGGCATGCACCACGGCGCCGAGGCGGACGAGGGGAATGTCGAAGGCAAAGTAGGCGCGCCAGATGAACAGGCCCGACACCGCCATCAGCAGCATGCAGATGGCAAGCGCCCAGAACATCGCTTTCTGGCCGCCGTTGTACTTGCCCTGTTCCGGCATGCCGTGGTCGTCGCCATCCACCATTTCCTTGGCCCGTGACAGCCATTCCTTGTCGGCAGGCGTCATCTTGTTGAGATGCTTGAAGCGGACAAAGAGGGCCAGGAAGGAGATTGCCATCAGCACCCCGAGGAAGGGGTGCAGGATACGGGCCCACACCGGACCGCCGAACAATTGCGTCAGCGGGTAGAAGGCCGGATGGAAGAAGGCCAGGCCGGAGAGCGCGAGCAGGATGAAGGCAATGCCCACCACCCAGTGATTGGCCCGCTCGGCCGGTTCGTAGCGCTTGAGGTCCTTCGGGTCGCGGATCATTTCGCTTCCTCCTTGTCTTCACGTTCGATCTCGTCCTCGATCTCCTTCGAGACCTCGTTCGGACCCTTGGTCACGTAATGGAACAGGCTGCCCAGCGCGACGCCGGCCAGCGCGAGCGTCGCCAGCGGCTTGGCGAAGCCCTTCCACAGCGAGACCAGCGGGCTGATCGACGGGTCTTCCGGCAGGCCGGCGTACAGCCCCGGCTGATCGGCGTGGTGCAGCACGTACATGACGTGCGTGCCGCCGACGCCCTGCGGATCGTACAGGCCGGCATTGGCATAGCCGCGCTCCTTGAGGTCGCCGACGCGCTTCGCCGCGTAGTCCTTCATGTCCTCCTTGCTGCCGAACTGGATGGCGCCGGTCGGGCAGGCTTTCGCGCAGGCCGGAGCCTGGTTGACCGCAACCCGGTCGGAGCACAGCGTACACTTGTACGCCTTGCTGTCCTTCTGCGAGATGCGGGGGACGTTGAAGGGGCAGCCGGTCACGCAGTAGCCGCAGCCGATGCAGTTTTCCTGGTGGAAATCCACGATGCCGTTGCTGTACTGGATGATCGCCCCGGGGGCCGGGCAGGCCTTCAGGCAGCCGGGGTCGGAACAGTGCATGCAGCCGTCCTTGCGGATCAGCCACTCGAGCTTGTTGTTCTGCTCGACCTCGGAATAGCGCATCACCGTCCACGACTTCTCCGTCAGATGCATCGGATTGTCGTAGACGCCGTGGTTCGACCCGACTTCGTCGCGCACGTCGTTCCATTCCATGCACGCGACTTGGCAGGCCTTGCAACCGATGCAGGTGGACACGTCGATCAGCTTGGCGATCTCGATCGTCTGCCGGGCCTGGGGGGCCGGCGTGGTGGTCGCGGAGCGCTGTTTGATGTCTAGCGATTGCAGTGCCATGGCAGCTCTCCTCAGGCTTTCTCGATGTTGACCAGGAACGCCTTGTACTCCGGCGTCTGCGTATTGGCGTCACCGACGAAAGGCGTCAGGGTGTTGGTCAGGTAGCCAGGCTTCGTCGCCCCCTTGAAACCGTAGTGGATCGGGATGCCGACGGTGTGGATGCGCTTGCCGTCGACATCGAGCGCCTTGATGCGCTTGGTCACCACCGCCACGCCCTTGATGAAGCCGCGGTTGGAACGGACCTTGACCCGGTCGCCGGCCTTGATGCCCTTCTCCTTGGCCAGTTCCTCGCCGATTTCCACGAACTGTTCCGGTTGCGTGATCGCATTGACCAGCGATTGCTTGGTCCAGTAGTGGAAATGCTCGGTCAGGCGATAGGTGGTGCCGACATACGGAAAGTCCTTGGCCGTGCCGAACGCCTCCATGTCGCCCTTGTACACCCGGGCGGCCGGGTTGGAGCGGGCCTTGGGGTTGTTCGGGTGCATCGGGTTGGCGTCGAGCGGGCTTTCGAACGGCTCGTAGTGCTCGGGGAATGGGCCTTCGGCCATCAGCTCGCGGCTGAACAGGCGGGCCACGCCTTCGGGGTTCATGATGAAGGGCATGACGTTCTGGTCGGGCGCGGCATCTGGGCGCATGTCGGGGATGTCGTTGCCGCCCCAGGCCGTGCCGGTCCACTTGAGCACCGTCCGCTTCGGATCCCACGGCTTGCCGGAGGGGTCGGCCGAGGCGCGGTTGTAGATGATGCGGCGGTTGACCGGCCAGGCGAAGCCCCAGTTCAGGGTCTGGCCGAGGCCGGACGGATCGGCGTTGTCGCGGCGGGCCGAATTGTTCCCTGCCTGCGACCAGACGCCGCAGTAGATCCAGTTGCCGGAGGTCGTCGAACCGTCGTCGCGGAGCATGGCGAAGCTCGGCAACTGGTCGCCGGCCTTGACCAGGACCTTGGTCGGGTCCTTGGGGTCGAGCACGTCGGCCAGCGCCTTGCCGTTGATTTCGCGCAGCAGTTCTTCCGGCGACGGCTTGGTCGGCTGGGTGTAGGCCCAGGTCAGCTTGAGGATCGGATCGGCGAAGGCGCCCCCGTCCCTGGCGTACATTTCCTTGAGCTTCTGGAACAGCGTCGCCATGATCTCGGTGTCGTCCTTCGACTCGCCCGGGCCGTCCGCCGCCTTCCAGCGCCACTGGACGACGCGGCCGGAATTGGTGAACGTCCCGGCGTTTTCGGCGAACAGCGTGGTCGGCAGGCGGAAGACCTCGGTCGGAATCTTGGCCGGGTCAACCTGGTTGAATTCGCCGAACGGCTTCCAGAACTCCGAAGTGTCGGTGGCCAGCGGATCCATGACCACCATGTACTTCAGCTTGGCCAGCGCGTCGCTGACCTTTTTCTTGTTGGCCACCGAGGCCAGCGGGTTGAAGCCCTGGCAGAGGAAGCCGTTGATCTTGCCCTCGTACATGGCGTTGAAGATCGACAGCACGTCCGACGCGCCGCCCAGCTTGGGCAGGTAGTCGTAGGCGAAGTCGTTGTCCTTGTTCGCCGCGTCGCCCCACCAGGCCTTGCACAGGCTGGTGAACCACTTGGGGAAGTTCTGCGGGAAGTTCATCTGCCCCGGACGCAGCGGCTTGGGTGTCCGCTTGCCGAGGTAGGTGGCGCGGTCGGGATCGGCATCGGTCGGCGCACCGACATAACCGGGGAGCACCTGCGCATAGAGCGCGAAGTCGGTGATGCCCTGGACGTTGGCGTGGCCGCGCAGGGCGTTGATGCCGCCGCCGGCCATGCCCATGTTGCCGAGCAACTGCTGGATGATGGCCATGCAGCGGATGTTCTGGGAACCGACGGAGTGCTCGGTCCAGCCCAGCGCGTACAGGCTGCTCATCGTCTTGTCCGGCGCCGCCGTTTCGGCGATGTACTCGCAAACCTTGAGGAAGGCATCCTTGGGCGTGCCGCAGATCTTGCTCACCATCTCCGGCGTGTACCGGGAATAGTGCTTCTTCATCAATTGCCAGACGCAGTTCGGGTCCTGCATCGACTCGTCGACCCTGGCGAAACCGTCGTCGCCCATCTGGTATTTCCAGGTCGTCTTGTCGTAGCTGCGCTTCTCCGCGTTGAAGCCGGAGAAAATGCCGTCCTCGAACCCGAAGTTCGGGTCGACCAGGAAGGTCGCGTTGGTGTAGTGCTTGACGTATTCGTGGTGGATCTTGTCGCCGGACACCAGGTAATTGATGACGCCGCCGAGGAAGGCGATGTCGGAACCCGGACGGAGCGGCGCGTAGAAGTCGGACACCGCGGCCGTACGGTTGAAGCGCGGGTCGACGACCACGAGCTTCGCCTTGCGCGTCTTCTTGGCCTCGATCACCCACTTGAAGCCGCAGGGATGCGCTTCGGCGGGGTTGCCACCCATCACGAAAACCAGATCAGCGTTCTTGATGTCCACCCAGTGGTTGGTCATCGCACCACGCCCAAAACTCGGAGCCAGACTGGCCACCGTGGGAGCGTGTCAAATACGTGCCTGGGTGTCGATCGAGGTCATGCCCAACGCGCGAATCGTCTTCACGGTCAGGTAGCCGGCCTCGTTGCAAGCGGCTGATGATGCCAGGTATCCGGTGGTGGTCCAGCGGTTGACGGTGACGCCGGCATCGTTCTTGGCGATGAAATTGGCGTCGCGGTCGGCCTTCATGTGCTTGGCGATGCGCTCGAAGGCTTCCTGCCAGGAAATCTTCTTCCATTCCGCCGAGCCCGGCTCGCGCACTTCCGGCCACTTCAGGCGGTTGGCGCTCTGGATCATGTCGCGCAGGCCGGCGCCCTTCGGGCACAGCGTGCCGCGATTGACCGGATTGTCCGGGTCGCCTTCGATGTGGATGATCTCCGCCTGCGAATTCTTGGATTTGTCGCCGGTCGAGTAGATAAGTACGCCGCAGGACACCGAGCAGTACGGGCAAATATTGCGCGTTTCGGTGGCGCGGGCGAGCTTGAAGGTCCGCACTTCCGCCAGGGCTGCCGTGGGCGAGAAGCCCATCAGCGCGATGGACGAACCACCGAGCCCGGCCGAGCAGATCTTGAAGAACTGTCGCCTGTTGATGTTCATTGTCTCCTCCTTATCAGCGACCTCATGTCGCATCGAGTCGACACTATCACTTATGCGACATGCGTCAAGGCGATCAACTGAAAAAGGTCTGTTTGCCCGACAATCGCTGCGCTGCGGCGAGCTTGTCGTGCGGGGCGACGGCGCCACCGACGATGATCGGGGTCTGCGCCTGCCGCTTCCTGCGCTCGGCGATGCCGGGCAGGCACGATGCCTGCACCGCCGCCCACTACCTGGACAAGCCGCGCCCGCCGGAATCCGGCCAGCGGGCGCTATTCGGCGGCCTTGCCGGCTGGCTTCAGCCACTCGGGCAGTTCGCGCCCGCCGGCGTTGTCGATGATGTACTGCCTGACCAGCTTGCGCACCACCTGCGACGGCGTGAGGTCGTGCGCCGCGCAGATCTCCTCGAAAATCTGCTTCTTGCGCGGATCGATCAGAATGGTCAGACGAGCGGTCCTGTTCTCCATGAGTCATGGCTCCAAAAATGCGGACGTGGTGATATTAACATATGATTAACATTGACGAATAACCGGCGTTACATATAATCCGCTTTTCCCCTTGAAGCGCGCGCCATGAAGATCACCTTCCACCCCAAGCTGCTGGATTGCCTGCCCGCCTACAACCGCGCGCAGTTCGGCAAGGATCTCGCGGCCGGCATCACCGTCGGCGTCCTCGCCCTGCCGCTGGCCATGGCCTTCGCCATCGCCTCCGGCGCCTCGCCGACGGCCGGCATCTGGACGGCCATCGTCGCCGGCTTCATCATTTCGGCGTGCGGCGGCTCGCGGGTGCAGGTCGGCGGCCCGACCGGCGCCTTCATCCCCATCGTCTATGGCATCGTCGCCATGCACGGCTTCGCCAACCTGATGGGAGCGACCATCCTCGCCGGCCTCTTCCTGCTCGCCATGGGCCTCGCCCGCATGGGGCAACTGATCCGCTTCATCCCGCTTACCGTCGTCATCGGCTTCACCAACGGCATCGCCGTCGTCATCTTCCTCGCCCAGATCAAGGATTTCTTCGGCCTCAAGATCGACAACCTGCCGGCCGAGTTCTTCGCCCGCATCAAGACCCTGGCCGCCCACGCGCATACCGTCGACCTGCCGACCCTGGCGCTGGCCGCCGCCTGCTTCGTCTTCCTGCTCTCCTACAACCGCCTGGCTCAGCGCTTCGCGCTGCTGCGCCGGGCGCCCGGCCCGCTCGCCGTGCTCGTCGTCGGCACCCTCGTCGCTTTCGTCTTCGACCTGCCGGTCGAAACCATCGGCAGCCGCTTCAACGGCATCCCGCAGGAACTGCCGGATTTCGGCCTGCCCAGCCTGTCGGTGCACGACTTCGGCAAGCTGATTTCGCCGGCGATCACCATCGCCCTGCTCGGCGCCATCGAATCGCTGCTCTCCGCCCGCGTCGCCGACAGCCAGATCGACGACCGCCACGACCCCAACCAGGAACTGGTCGCCCAGGGTCTGGCCAACATCGCCGCCCCGCTCTTCGGCGGCTTCGCGGCGACCGGCGCCATCGCCCGCACCACCACCAACGTCAAGTCCGGCGGGCGCACGCCGGTGGCCGGCATCATCCATGCCGCCGTCCTGCTCGGCATCGTCCTGATCGCCGCGCCGCTCGCCGCCTACGTGCCGCTCGCCACGCTGTCGGCCATCGTCATGGTGGTTGCGGTCAACATGGGCGAATGGCACGAATTCCTGGAACTGCGCCGCTATTCGTACAACTACCGGATCATCCTGCTCGTCACCTTCTTCGTCACCGTCGTCTTCGACCTGACCATCGCCGTCGAACTGGGCATGGTGCTGGCCAGCCTGTTCTTCATCTACCGCATGTCGGAACTGACCCGCATCGAGCGCCTGCCGCTCGCCGCGGAAGCGCAGGACCCCCAGTTCCTCCACCCCGACGGCAGCATGCGCGTGGCCGCCTGGCAGTTGTTCGGCTCGCTGTTCTTCGGCGCCGCCAACAAGCTGGAGGAACTGCTCGAACCGCGCGAAGGCCATCCGGAGGTCGTCATTCTCGACATGACCCGCCTGATCCAGCTCGACACCACCGGCCTCGAAGGCCTCGAAAACCTGCGCGACAAGCTGAAGAAACGCGGCTGCACGCTGCTCGTCTGCGGCCTCAACTCGCAGCCCGGCTCGCTGCTCTTCCGCTCCGGCTTCATCGACGACCTCGGCGACGACAACGTCTGCCTCGACCTGAGCAGCGCAATCCGCCGCGCCTACATACGGCTGCCCAGCCTGACGGGCGGCGAAGAAGAATTCTGAAAGGGAGTTGGCATGAGCGGCGACACCATCACCAGGGACAGCAACGGCACGACCCGCAGAAGCGGCGCTCGGTCATCCCAGTCAAGGATCAGCAGGGTCGCGCTGAAATCGTCGCAAGCGCGCCCATCACGGCAGTCGCACGATGATCGCTGCGCCGCGGCAAGCTTGCCGGTCCCTGCCGCAGCTATCGGTCCGGTGAACCTTCGGCTTGCCTTCTCAACGGCTCTTCCCCGGCAGGCTGCGGATGGAACCAGGCCAGCTTGTCGTGCAGGGTGACGACGCCGCCGACGATGATCAGGGTCGGCGCCTGCGGCTTCTCGCGCTCGGCGATGCCGGGGAGCGTCGCCAGCGTGCCGGTGAAGACGCGCTGGTTCTGCGTCGTGCCCTGCTGGACGATGGCGATCGCGGTGCCATCGGGCATGCCGTGGCGGACGAGTTCGCCACACAGCGTGTCCAGCCCGTGCAGACCCATGTACACGACGACCGTCTGGTTCGGCCTGGCCAGCGCGTTCCAGTCCAGGTTCAGTGTACCGTCCTTGAGGTGGCCGGTGACAAACAGGCAGGCCTGGGCATGGTCGCGGTGGGTCAGCGGGATACCGGCATAGGAGGCGACACCCGCCGCCGCGGTGATGCCGGGCACGACCTGGAAGGGGATGCCGTGCGCCGCCAGCGTCTCGATCTCCTCGCCGCCGCGTCCGAAGATGAAGGGGTCGCCTCCCTTGAGGCGGACCACGCGCCGGCCCTCCCTGGCCAGGCTCACGAGCAGTTCGTTGATTTCTTCCTGGCGCATGCTGTGGTTCGCCCGCTGCTTGCCGACGAAGATGCGTTGCGCATCGCGCCGCGTCAGGTCAACGATGGCCTTCGCCACCAGGTTGTCGTACACCACGACGTCGGCCTTCTGCATCAGACGCAGGGCGCGGAAGGTGAGCAGGTCGGGGTCACCGGGGCCGGCGCCGACCAGATAGACCTCGCCAGCCAGGGCGTTGTCCTCGGCCGTGAGCATCTGCCGCAGCATGGCCTCGGCACCGCCGTCGTCGCCGGCCAGGACCTTCTCGGCCACCGCGCCGTCCAGCGCGTTCTCCCAGAAAATGCGGCGCTTGGGCGGATTGGTCACGCGCTCCTTGACCAGTTCGCGGAAACGCACGGCAAAGGCGGCCAGGCGGCCGTAGTTCTGCGGAATGACGGTTTCCAGCCTACCGCGCAGCAGGCGTGTCAGCACCGGCGAACCGCCGCCGCTCGAGAAGGCGACCATCAGCGGTGACCGGTCGAGGATGGAGGGCATGATGAAGCTGCACAATTCCGGGTCGTCGACGACGTTGACCGGAAGATTGCGCGCCCGCGCCGACTCGGAGACCTGGCGATTGACCGCGCGGTCATTGGTGGCGGCGACGACCAGCATCGCGCCATCGAGGTGCTCCGGGGCGAAGCGGGCGACGATGGCCTCGACCCCGGGTTGCCCGGCCAGTTCCGGCGCGATCTCGGGGGCGACGACGCGCAGGCGCGCGCCCGCCGCGAGCAGGACGCCGCCCTTGCGTGCGGCCACCTCGCCACCGCCGACCAGCAGGCACAGCCGGCCCTTGATGTCGTGAAACGCCGGCAGGTAGTCCATCAGGCTTGCACCGCCTTGACGATCAGCGGCGCCAGCGCCCCGGGCAGGCGGATCCTGCCGGAGAGCGCGAACTCATGAGCGCGCGGCGACATCTTCTGCCAGGTCTTGCCGATGATCTGGAGCCATTTTTCCTCGCTGTATTCCGGGTGCTTCGCGGCGAAGTCGTTCATGTAGTGTTCGAGGAAGACGAGGTCGCCGACGTCTTCCATCAGCTGGGTTTCCGGATTGACCTTGAGCCCCTTCTTGCTGACGATCGTCATCACGCGCCCGACCATCCCGTCGTCGTAGCCGGCCTGGCGCATCAGGTCCCCGGCGGTTTGCGCGTGGAACTTGTAGAGCTTGGCGCGCCATTGCAGGTAGCCCTGGCGGTCCATCGGAAATTCGCCGCGCGCGATCTTCCAGCGCTGGATGTGCTGGGCGCGCACGGCCAGCCTGACGGCCTCGGAGGCCTCCGGCGCATAGCGCTCCTGCATCTCGCCCATGCGCCGCGAATAGAGGAGTTCCTTGGCGATGGCCCGGCCCAGGTGCTGTTCCTGGTTCGGGTCTTCGCCGTTGGCCTGGTCAAAGGCGGCGATGGCCGCCTGGTAGGGAGAGTCGGTCATGATGCCTTTTCGTTCAATGGATACAGCCCTGTCTGCCGGATTTTCTTCCGCCACCCGATCAAGGCGGCAAGCGGGCGGCCCGGCAGCAAACGCCGATGGCGCGCCCGAAAGACGACGGGAAGGCCTCGCACGAATTCGGGGTCGCCGGTGCAGGCCTCCGACGGGAGCATTCTCGCCGGAAATGACCCGATCCGGCAGATACCCGCGACGCTACTTGAGTTTTTCGTACAGCCCGACGACGGTCTCCATTTCCGCGAGGATGCGTTCGCTCGTCGTCGCCACCGCGGTCTGCGGGCGCTTGTCGGGACCGGCCTTCTGGTTCAGCGCACTCTCGAAGAAGATCCACTGCTGCTGGACGAGATCGAGGCTTTCCCTGATCTGCTGGGTGTTGGACGGCGCTGCGGCGAGTTCCTGATGCGCCGCCGCGAATTCCTTGCGCGACTTTTCGAGTTCGCCGGGGCTCTTTTCGTTGCCGACGCCCCAGGCAATCGCCTGGTAGAACTTGGCCATGCGCTGCGACAACATGCGCTGGCGTCCCGAAACATTGACCAGACGGCCGGCGGATGAGGATGACTGCCTCTCGAGCTGAACCGTCCCCTGGTGCGCGAGCGCAAGCACCTGTTCTGAAAGATCGAGAACCTTGCGCCCGTTGTCCTGGGAAGGCGGGGCGCCGACCAGAAGATCCTTGTATTCCAGCCAGGACTTCTCGAGCTTGAGGTAATTGTCCTTGATCTCGGGGGTCGGGGCGAAATTCTTCAACTCGACCAGCTGGCGGTCGAACAGCGCCACCGAAGCGTCGAGAACCTTCTTGCTGCGGTCGACTTCGACCTGCTGGCCAATCTGGAAATAGGCCTTGGCCATGCGCTGCGAGAGCATGCGCTGGCGACCCGCCTTGTTGATCGCCGAATTGAGATCAGTGATCTGCGCCAGCGCTTCACCGCCCGGAATGCTCAGGACGAGAGCGAGCAGCAGTCCGAAAAGGGCTTTCATGGTTCCTCCAGTGCGTTATCCCCGATGCGTGAACCTAACCGCGGGCAGCGCATCGAACCATGACATCGGTCAATTTTGCCCACCGCTGCCGCCAGAAACCATGCTCGCATGAGTGCCCCCAACCGAAATAGCTAGGCATTATGCCGTACCCCCCACCGTCAGTCCATCGATGCGCAGGGTCGGCTGGCCGACGCCGACCGGCACGCTCTGCCCGTCCTTGCCGCAGGTGCCGACGCCGGGGTCGAGCTGGAGGTCGTTGCCGATCATCGCGACGCGGGTCATGGCATCCGGCCCGTTGCCGATCAGCGTCGCCCCCTTGATCGGCCGCGTCACCTTGCCGTCCTCGATCAGATAGGCCTCGCTCATCGAGAAGACGAACTTGCCGCTGGTGATGTCGACCTGGCCGCCGCCGAAATTCACGGCGTAGATGCCCTTCTTGACCGAGGCGATGATTTCTTCCGGCGCATATTCGCCGGCGAGCATCATGGTATTGGTCATGCGCGGCAGCGGCAGGTGGGCGAAGGATTCGCGGCGGCCGTTGCCGGTCGGCGCGACGCCCATCAGGCGGGCATTCAGGCTGTCCTGCATGTAGCCCCTGAGGATGCCGTCCTCGATCAGCACGGTGCGCTGCGTCGGGTTGCCCTCGTCGTCGATGTTGAGCGAGCCGCGGCGGTCGGCGATGGTGCCGTCGTCGATGACGGTGACGCCCTTCGCCGCGACACGCTGCCCGACACGGCCGCTGAAGGTCGAACTGCCCTTGCGGTTGAAATCGCCCTCGAGGCCGTGGCCGACCGCTTCATGGAGCAGGATGCCGGGCCAGCCGGAACCGAGGACGACAGTCATCCGGCCAGCCGGCGCCGGGTCGGCATCGAGGTTGGTGATCGCCTGATGGACAGCCTCCCTGGCATAGCGTTGCAGCAGCTCGTCGTCGAAGTAGCCGAAGTCGAAACGGCCGCCGCCGCCCGCCCCGCCCTGCTCGCGCTTGCCTCCTTGCTCGACGATGACCGATACCGAGCAGCGCACCAGCGGCCGGATATCGGCGCTCAGGCGGCCATCCGAAGCGGCGACCAGGATCACCTCGTACTCGCCGGCGAGCGAGGCCATGACCTGGATCACACGGGAATCGGCGGCGCGGGCGAAGCCTTCGACGCGTTCGAGCAACCTGACCTTGGCCGCAGCCGGCAGCGAGGCGATCGGGTCGTGCGGCGCGTAGAGCGCGCGTGCCGCGGTCGACGCCTGCAGGGCAGGCAAAATGCCGCTCTGTCCCGCTGCGGCAATGGCGCGAACAGCGCTTGCCGCATCGCCCAAGGCCCGCGAACTGATGTCGTCGGAATAGGCGAAGGCGGTCTTTTCACCGGAGATGGCGCGCACGCCGACCCCCTGGTCGATGTTGAAGCTGCCCGACTTGACGATGCCCTCGTCGAGGCTCCACGCCTCGGAGCGCGAATGCTGGAAATAGAGATCGGCATAATCGACCTGGTGCGTCAGGATCTGGCCGAAGGTGCGCGACAAGTCCCCCTCGGTCAGCGAGAAGGGCGTCAGCAGCAGGGATTCGGCTTGGGCCAGGGCGCTGTCTTGAATCATGAAACTTCCTTAAAGTTTGCGGTGCGCGAGCGCCGGCAGGCTCTCGCGGATTTCGGCGATGCGGGCGTGATCGAGGTCGGCGATGACGACGCCCGGCCCCTTCATCTTGCGGTCGAGAATCTCGCCCCAGGGGTCGACGATCATGCTGTTGCCGTACGTCACCCGGCCGCTCTCATGGCGCCCGCCCTGGCCGACCGCCAGCAGGTAGCATTGGTTCTCGATGGCGCGGGCGCGCAACAGGATCTCCCAGTGGGCGCGGCCGGTGGTCTCGGTGAAGGCTGCCGGCATCAGGATCAGGTCGACGCTGCCGAGAGCGCGATAGAGTTCGGGGAAGCGCAGGTCGTAGCAGATCGACAGGGCGACCCGGCCGAACGGGGTAGCGACGGCGACGAGTTCCGAGCCGGCCTCGATGAAGGCCGATTCGTCGTAGCTTTCATCGCCCTTGGTGAAGCCGAACAGGTGCACCTTGTCATAACGCTCGACGCACCTGCCGGCCGGATCGAACACCAGCGTCGAATTGCGCATCCGGTCGGCAACGCTTGCGGTCAACGGGATGGTGCCGGCAAAGATCCAGACGCCATGGCGTCGCGCGGTTGCCGCCAGCCAGTCCTGGATCGGGCCAGCGCCGAAATCCTCGCGCGCGCGCGCGCGGTCGGCATCGGCGCCGATGATCGGAAAATACTCGGGCAGCGCAACCAGTTGTGCGCCCTGCGCCACGGCATCGGCGATCAGGTGGCCGGCCACGGCCAGGTTGTCGGCGACGCGCGGCCCGGAAACCATCTGGATGGCCGCGATGCGGCAATTCTGCTTGCTCACTGCCTGCCTCCTCCTGCCGCCCCGGGCGGCGCTTCCTCAATGAACTCACCGACCTTCTCGACCCTGGGGTCGCTCCAGCTGCCGGTGACATGATAACGATAGCTGAACAGCCGGCCGAGCGGATTCCGCAGGATCGTGCTGGCGACCAGCGCGGCGGCCCCGGCGATCGGATTGACCAGGGTCGCGGCCCCGATCGCGGCGACCGAGCCGACTTGCGGGCGCACCAGCACCTGCAGGTTCTGCGTCTCGTTCTTCAGATCGGCCTCGCCCTCGATCTCGATCTGCGCCGCCGGGCTGTTGATGCGCAGCGGCCCCGCCGTGCGCATGACGCCGGCGCTGACGGCCGTCCTGCCTTCGATGCTGTCGAAGGCCAGGCCTTCGCTGAAAATGTCGCGGAAGTCGAGGGTCAGCCGGCGCGACAGCGATTGCAGGGAGAGCAGCCCGAGCAGCCGGCCGACGCCCGGGTCCAGCTTGTTGAACTGACCGTTTTCGGCATTCACCGCCATCTGCCCGGTGAGCGATGGATAGTGGATGGTGGTCAGCGGACCGTCCCAGCGCACGTCACCCGCCAGTGTTGCGCTACCCCGCCGGATGGCGTCGACGAAGCCGAGGCGGTTGAGCAGCCTGCCGACGTCGCTGGCCGTCAGCTCGAAGTCGAGGCGGGTCTGGTGCCGGCCGGCCCCGTCATTGCGCCAGGCCGCCCTGCCGTTCAAGGCGCCGTCGGGATTGCGCAGATTCAGCGTTTCCAGTTGCCAGGCGCCCTTGTCGTTGCGCGCCCTGAGTTCGAGTTGGCCGAGCATCCTTTCGCCGATGCGGAAATCGTCCACCGCCAGACTCAAGGCAGGCAGGCTGTTGATCAACGTCGGATTGACGCCAGCCGCCTCACCAGCCGGTTGCACGACCAGACGCCGCAGGCGCCCTTCCAGCGAGCCTTCGCCGGCCTGCCGCCAGAACAGGTCACCGGCCGCCTCCAGCATGTTGAGCGTTATCTGCCAGCCGTCGTCGCGCGGCCGCAGTTCGCTATCGACCTGCGTGAAGTCGCGGCCGAACAGGCGCAGCAGCGGTGTCTTGATCGACACCAGGTCGAGCGCCGGCAGGCTCATGCCGTTGCGGCCGCCGCTGTCGCCATCGGCCAGCGCCTTCCAGGCATCGGCGTCGAACCGCGGGACGGCAATGCGCACGGCGACGCCGCGTTCCGGCAGCCGCGCTTCGCCGGAACCCAACACCACGACAGCACGTTCCAGGCCATCGCCACGCTTGACGAAAACGGCCTGCGCCACGTTGCCCAGGGTCGCCCGGTATTGTTCGCGCCCGGCCTCGACAGTCGTCTTTTCAACGCGCAGCGCCAGCGGCGAAGCCGCCGCCTTGGTCAGCGGCTCGGGCAGGAGCGAAGCGACGCCGACCAGATCCGAGTCGATGACGAGATCGATCTGGCGATGGCGGATGTCGATGGCGGACTTCCACGCCGCGTTGCCGCTCAGCCGGTCGCCGGCGGGCAACCTGAAATGCCCGAATAGTTCACTGACGTTCGAGGTGCCGGCAACCTGCACGGCAACCCGGTCCGCATGGCTGCGGATGCCGACCCGGACCGGTCCGCCGAATGCGCGGCCGGTGATCTCAGGCGATTGAATGCTGGATTCGGTCAGCAACAACCGGCCATTGACCTGGGTCACCGGCGCCATGCCCTCGAACAGGTGGATTTGGTTGTTCTGCAGGTGGAATTCACCGCTCACCCGGGAATCCGTCACCCGCCGCAGCGGAATGTCGAGCGCCAGGTCGAGCTTGCCGTTACCGGTCGCTTTCATGCCCTGCGTGAACTTGTCGATTTTCTCGCCGACCGGGCTCTCGTCGATGAAGCGTAGAAATTCGCCGGTCGGGCCATGCGCTTCGCCACGAATCTTCAAGCGCTCGTCGAACGATTCGAAATCGGGTATTTCGGCAATCACGTCGGACAGCCGCGCCCCCAGCAGGGTGCCGCGTTCGGCGACGACACGCATGCCGACGCCAAAGCTGAGGACACCGTCGATTCCCTCGATGACCGGCCAGCCGCGCGCATAGTCCAGCTTGACGTCGGCAGCCTTCGCGGTGATCTGGAATGTGCCCTGCGCACGTTCGCGGAACGGGAAATCCGCCAGATTGCCCTTGAGGACCAGCCTGGCGTCGGAAGCCTTGCCCGCGACGATCCCGCGCCGGACCCAATCGCGGACATCCCGGCTGATGACCTTGGGCAGGTAACGCCAGACCGCCCGACCGTCGGCACGCGAGAGCGTCGCCCCGAGATCGATCATCCCCGGCCCCTCGCCCGTGTGGCGATAGCTGCCACTGGCCGCGCCTTCCGCGTCCGCGCTCTCGAAGCGCAGACTTTCCAGCTTGACGTCGACGACGTCCCCCGTGACCTTCCATCTGGCGTGGCCTCGCAGCACGTCAAGGGCGATGTCGGGCTCGCTGAAGACGGCCGGCAGCGAGACGCCCGCATTTTTCGAATCGAGGGAGATCGAGCCACCGGCCTCGGTAAACTCGAGCACTCCGGAAAGACCCTTCGCCCCGGGAAAATAGCCGCCGGCGCGCAACCCGAGATCGGCGAAACCGGCTTTCAGCGAATAGCGTTCGAGGCTATCGCCCACCCGGCTCCACGTCGCCCGCAACTCCGATACCCGGCCCTCTGGCTGGTAGTGCCCGAGCAGCTCACGGCTGCGGGAATCGAGCGGCAAATGGGAAGCGAGCTTGCCGAGCACGGCGAAATCGAGAAAGCTGGCCCCGGCGGAACCGCTGATCCGGCCGTCCGGACCCTGCTGTTTCCACTCGGCATTGAAGTCGGTCGGCGCCACGCGGGTCCCATCCGCAGCCTGCAGCTCGACCTTGCTCCCGGTCAGCGCCCAGTCGCCCTCCCGATAGCGCCCGGCCAGGCGGCCGCGCAAGCTGTCGAGCGCCAGTTCCGGCACCTTGCGCCCGAGCCGGATACGCAGATCCTCGAGTGCGACATCGGCCGTCAGCATGCCCTGGCCCCCGGCCAGATCACCCCACAGCCGCACGGCCCCATGCCCCTGCGGCAAGTAGACCGGATAATCGACCCAGGCCCGCCAACCGGCGAGATCGGCGAAATCGAGCTGTATGAAGATGCGGCCCGAGAGATTTTCGAGCGCTTCGCCAAGGTCGCCGCTGATTTCACCGCGGACATCGATGCGCGCAGCCAGTTCGGACGGCGGCGCCGCCGACAGCCCGAAGCGATGGTTACGCCCCTTGTTGTCGAGGCCGAACTGCAGATCCTCAAGCACCAGCGGCGGGGCGCCGCGCAGGCGGTCTTCCCAGAGGACGGTCGCATTGCGGATGCGGATACGCTTGTGGGCGAGCACCCATTGGGCGAATTCGGGATCGCTTTCTCCCTCGGCATCGATCCCGGCCACCGTGATGCGGCCATTGGCTTCGCGGCGCACGTGCAGCACCGGCCGCTCGAAGGCCAGCAGCGCCAGCGTCAGCTGCCCACGCCAGAGACTCGACCACGACAAGACCGTTTCCACCTGCTGCAATGAAAACGCAGGGCTCCCCTGACGGTCGGATATCACCACGTTATCGAGCAGCAGTTCCGGATTGAGCCGTTGCCAGCGCGCCTCGATGCCGCCGATCGTCACCGGCTGGCCGACGGCCCGGCTGATCGCCTGCTCGATCTGCCCGTGATAGATGCCGACATTGGGCAAGACCACGTAACGCAACGCGAGGACCAGGCTGGTGAAGATCAGCCACGCAACGAGCAGGGTCCACCCGGCCAGGCGCAGCGCGCCGCGCAGCACGGCCGAATCGAGCAGGGGCCAGAGCCAGCGCAGGCGGTGATAGAGACCCCGGCGCAATGCCGCGCGGGTTTCCCGATCAGCCACTCGGGAAACCGCTTTGCCAGATGGGGGAATAGATCACTACAATCAACAGTCGATCAAAAATTGCATTCTATCCTTTTCGGCTTCGTTGCCGACCGAGCAATCATGGACAACCTTCCCGACCCACGCTGGCGAGCCGCCCTCGATCACAGCCGTTATCTTGCCAATCTGCTCGGCACGCGGCCGGGACTGATCGCCGAACTGGCAACCGTGTGGACGGCGCCGCTTTCTGCCGGCCAACTGCTGGCCGCCCTGGAACCGGCAGCGACGGACGACGACACCCTCAAGTCGCAACTGCGCCGCCTGCGCCAGCACGCCATGGCGCACATCGCCCTGCGTGATCTGTGCGGCCTCGCGCCGCTGTCCGAAGTGGTCGAGAGCATGACCCTGCTCGCCGACGTGACGACCAACTTTGCGCTCGATTATCACCACCGCCAGCTCGCCGCGACTTATGGCGAGCCGCTCGACGCCGCCGGCAAGCCGCAACGCCTGCTGATCATCGGCATGGGCAAGCTGGGCGGACGCGAATTGAACGTTTCGTCGGACGTCGATTACATCTTCGTCTACCCCAACGAAGGCGACACCGCCGGGCCGCGGCGCATCGAGAACTACGATTTCTTCACCCGCCTCGGTAAACGGGTGATCGCCGCCCTCGGCGAGATCACCGGCGACGGCCAGGTGTTCCGCGTCGACATGCGCCTGCGCCCGAATGGCGATTCCGGCCCGCTGGTCTGCTCGCTCGATGGGCTGGAAAACTACTTCATCACCCAGGGCCGCGAATGGGAGCGCTATGCCTGGATCAAGGGGCGCACCATGAACGCGGGCGACAATCTGCAGCCGGAATGGGTGACGGCGATGCAGAAGATCGCCCGCCCGTTCGTCTTCCGCAAGTACCTCGATTTCGGCGCGATCAACGCGATGCGCGACCTGCACGCGCAGATTCGCCGCGAGGTGGCGCGCAAGGACATGGCCGACCACATCAAGCTCGGGCGCGGCGGGATTCGCGAGATCGAGTTCATCGCCCAGGTCTTCCAGCTCATTCGCGGCGGACGCGACCCGGCGCTGCAGGTCCGCCCGACGCTGCAGGTCCTCGCGCTGCTGGCGGAGCGCCAGCTGATCCCCGCCGCCGCCGAGGACGAACTGCGCGCGGCCTACGTCTTCCTGCGCCGGCTCGAACACCGCCTGCAGTACATCGAGGATCGGCAGACGCACATGCTGCCGGCAAGTCCCGGCGAGCGCGCGAGCATCGCCCGCAGCATGGAATTTCCCGACTGGCCGGCGCTGCTGGCCGTGCTCAACGACCACCGCGACAAGGTCAGCCGCCATTTCGAGCAGATCTTCTCCGATCCCGAAGCCGGCGAGCACCCGCTGACCGGCCTCTGGCTGGGCCAGCTCGACGACGACACCGCGATCGAGTCGCTCGGCGAACTCGGCTACCGTCAACCACGGGAAGCCATTGCCCGCCTCGCCGCGTTGCGCGCCTCCGGCCGCTACCTGCAGTTGGCCTCGGCCAACCGCTCGCGCCTCGATGCCGTCGGCCCGCGGCTGATCGAGGCGGCGGCGACGACCGCCGACCCCGACACGACGCTCGCGCGCTGCCTGAATTTTGTCGAGACCGTCAGCCGCCGCGGCGCCTACCTGGCGCTGCTGCAGCAGTACCCGATGGCGCTGCGCCGTGTCGCCGACATGGTCTGCGCGTCGCCTTGGGCCGCCGACTACCTCGGCCGCCACCCGCTGCTGCTGGACGAGCTGCTCGACCCGCGCCTCTACGACATGGCCACCGACTGGGCCGCCTTCCGCGAGAATCTCAGGCACAACCTGGCCAGCCATGCCGGCGACACCGAACGCGAAATGGACATCCTGCGCGAAATGCACCATGCCCAGATCTTCCGCCTGCTGGCCCAGGATCTGGCGGGTCTGCAGACCATCGAGAAGCTCTCCGACCACCTGACCGAACTGGCCGACACCATCGTTCAGGAGACACTGCCGCTGGTCTGGAGCAAGCTCAGGACCCGCCATTGCGAGACGCCGAAATTCGCCGTCATCGGCTATGGCAAGCTTGGCGGCAAGGAACTCGGCTATGCCTCCGACCTCGATCTCGTCTACCTCTACGACGATCCCGACCCCGAGGCCGGGGAAAACTACGCCCGCCTCGGCCAGCGCCTCAACACCTGGCTGGCGAGCCAGACCTCGGCCGGCATTCTTTTCGAAACCGACCTCCGCCTGCGTCCCAACGGCGACTCGGGCCTGCTTGCCGTCTCGGTCGATTCCTTCCGCGACTACCAGCTCAGGCACGCCTGGGTCTGGGAACATCAGGCGCTGACCCGCGCCCGCTTCTGTGCCGGCGACCCGGCGGTCGGCGCCCGCTTCGAGGAAATCCGCTGCGAAATCCTCTGCCAGCAGCGTGATCCGGCCAAGCTCAGGGAGGAAGTGGTCGCCATGCGCCGCAAGATGGTTGACGCGCATGCCTCGGACAGCGACAGCGAGTTCAACCTCAAGCACGATCCCGGCGGCATAGTCGACGTCGAGTTCATCGTCCAGTACCTGGTGCTCGGCCACGCCCATCGCCATCAGCGGCTGACCGGCAACCTCGGCAACATCGCCCTGCTGCGGATCGCCGCCGAGCTTGGCCTGATCCCCGCCGACCAGGCGAAGGCCGCCGGCGACGCCTACCGCGAATACCGCCGCCTGCAGCATGCCAAGCGCCTCAGCGCCAACCCCAGGGGCCGTGTCGAGCGCGACAGCATCGCCCGCCACATTGCTGCGGTCAACCTGCTGTGGCAGACCGTTTTCGGCAGGTAGCCGGGAGTCGCCGGTCCGGTTCGAGCGTTGCATTCGGGATGCGCAAGGTTCATGCTTGGCCGGGACAGGAGAAATCGGGCATGCGTCTGGGCATTTTCGGTGCAGCCGGCGAGGTGACCGGTTCGTGTACGCTGGTGGAAACCGGAAAGACCCGCTTTCTGGTCGACTGCGGCCTGTTCCAGGGCGGGCCGGAAGCGCGCGGCAAGAACCTGCGGGCGCTGAATTTCGGCTGCAACGCGCGGGAAATCGATTTCGTCCTGCTCACCCATGCCCATATCGACCATTCCGGCCTGCTGCCGCGCCTCGCCGTCCTCGGATTCCGTGGGCCGATCTATGCGACGCCGGCGACCATCGCCCTGCTCGAAGTGCTGCTGCCGGACAGCGCGCACATTCAGGAAAAGGAGAACGAGTGGCAACTGCGCCACCGCCATCGCCGCGGCAAGAGCGAACGCGGCATCCCGGCGCCGCTGTACACGGTGGCCGAGGCGCTGTCGGCGCTCAAGCTGCTGCGTCCCGTCGCCTATCGCGAAACGCTGGCCCCGGCGGAAGCGGTCGAGGTCTGCTTCCATGATGCCGGCCACATTCTCGGTTCGGCCTGGCTGGAGGTCACGCTCGGCGGCGCGGGGCGCCCGCGCCGGCTGGTCTTCTCCGGCGATCTCGGCATGCCCGGCCGCCCGGTGCTGTGCGACCCGGAAAAGGCGGTGGCGGAAGCCGACCTGCTGTTGATCGAATCCACCTACGGCGACCGCCGGCATCGTTCGCTGCCGGAAACCGAGGATGAAATCGTCGCCGCCCTCGAGCGCACCCGCGCCGCGCAGGGCAACCTGATCATTCCCTCGTTTGCCGTCGGCCGCACCCAGGAAATCATCTACCTGCTCGCCGACCTGGTGCGCCGCCAGCGCCTCGCGCCGCTCGAGGTCTATGTCGACTCGCCGATGGCCAACGCGGCGACGCGGATCACGCTGGCGCATCCGGAATTGCTCGATCCCGAAACGCGCGAGCTGATCTCCTGGCAGCAGGCGCATCCGGAGAAGATGAAACTCGGGTTCGTCGCCGATGTCGAGCGCTCCAAGGCGCTGAACGAGGTGCGCAGCGGCGCCGTGATCATCTCGGCGAGCGGCATGTGCGAGGCCGGACGGATCAAGTATCACCTGCGCGAAAACCTGCCGCGCAGCGAATGCGGCGTGCTGATCGCCGGCTTTCAGGCGGCCGGCACGCTGGGCCGGCGGCTGGTCGACGGGGCGCGGCTGGTCCGCATCTTCGGCGAACCGGTTCCGGTCCGGGCGCGCATCTACACCGTCGGCGGGCTGTCGGCGCATGCCGACCAGGCGGCGCTGCTCGGCTGGCTGCGCGGCTTCCGCAAGGCCCCGCGGCAAACCTTCGTCGTCCATGGCGAGGCGGCGGCGTCAGCCAGTTTCGCGGCGGCGATCCACGACCAGCTGGGCTGGCCCGACGTGCGGCTGCCGCGTCCCGGCGAGCAAGTCGCCATTTGACGCGAACCATCCGTTGCGCAAGCGCACTGCCCGCGTCGTTCCCGGTCAGGCCTGCCAGCGCCGGGCCACGGCGACCGCGGCCCGCCAGCGGTCGCTTCTTTCGGCGCGCTCGGCGTCGGCGATTGCCGGTTCGAAGCGTCTTTCCAGTCGCCATTGCGCGGCGACTTCGTCCTCGCCGGCCCACAGGCCGACTCCGATCCCCGCGAGATAGGCAGCGCCGAGCGCCGTCGTTTCGGTAATCTCGGGGCGCACGACCGGCACCCCGAGCAGATCGGCCTGCAGTTGCATCAGCAGGTCATTGCGCGCCGCGCCGCCGTCGACGCGCAGTTCGGCCAGCACGATTCCCGAATCGGCAATCATGGCGCCAGCCAGGTCGGCGCTCTGCAGGGCGATGGCGTCGAGTGCGGCGCGGGCGATGTGGGCACGGCTGGTGCCGCGGGTCATGCCGAGCAGGGTGCCGCGCGCGCCGGGATCCCACCACGGCGCGCCAAGCCCGGAAAAGGCCGGCACCATGACGACGCCGCCGCTGTCGGGAACGCTGCCGGCCAGCGCCTCGATGTCCCCCGCGCTCTCGATGATCCCGAGGCCGTCGCGCAGCCATTGCGTGATCGCGCCGGCCATGAAGACGCTGCCCTCGAGCGCGAAAACGATCCCGCCGCCGTTGTCCCAGGCGACCGTCGTCAGCAGGCCGCGGGTCGAGGCGGTCGCGCTCGATCCCGTGTTCATCAGCATGAAGCAGCCGGTGCCATAGGTGTTCTTGGCCATGCCCGGGGTGAAACAGGCCTGGCCGAAGGTGGCTGCCTGCTGGTCGCCGGCGATCCCGGCGATGCGGATTTCGGCGCCGAACAGTTCGCGATCGCAGGTGGCGATCACCCCGCTGCTGGGAACCACCTCGGGCAGCAGGGCGGGCGGAATGTCGAGCACTCCGAGCAGTTCGTCGTCCCAGGTGCCGCGGCGAATGTCGAAGAGCAGCGTGCGCGATGCATTCGAGGCATCGCTGACATGCCGGCGCCCGCCGGTGAGTTGCCATACCAGCCAGCTATCGATCGTACCGAAGGCCAGATCCCCGCGTTCGGCGCGTTGCCGCGCCCCGGGAATCGCGTCGAGGAGCCAGGCGAGCTTGGTGCCCGAGAAGTAGGGGTCGAGCAGCAGCCCGGTCCGCGCCCGGAACCGCGCCTCGTGGCCGGCGGCCTTGAGTTCCGTGCAACGCCCGGCCGTGCGCCGGTCCTGCCAGACGATGGCGGGCGCCAGCGGGCGGCCGCTGGCCCGATCCCACAATACTGTCGTCTCGCGCTGGTTGGTGATGCCGATGGCCGCCACGTCGCCGGGCGCAATGCCGGCTTCCGCCAGCGCCGCGCGCCCGCAATCGAGTTGCGTCCGCCAGATCTCGTCGGGATCGTGCTCGACCCAGCCTGGCTGCGGAAAATGCTGCGTCAGCTCGCGCTGTGCCGACGCCGCCGCGCGGCCCCGCGCATCGAACAGGATGGCACGTGAACTGGTGGTGCCCTGGTCGAGGGCAAGCACGTATTTCATGGAAATGTCTCCCGTCCCGGTTCATTGCGATGGCCGCATTATTCACCAGAGAGACACCTCGCGGGGAACCACGGCAGACCCCGGTCGCCGCTCCCTGCCGCGGCGATCCCTGCAACTTCCACCGTTGTCCGGCAAACACGAAATGATTCAGACCGTTACATTAAGACCCAACAGTTGCGGGCGGCGCCACGCGAAAATGCGCCTTGCCCGATCACCGGACAAAGAACTCGTGAATTCCAACCAAGCCATTATCGCCATCAGCCTGTTCGCCGCCTTCGCCGATGGCGGCAACGACGGCCGCGAGCGCCGCGACGACGAAGCTGGCCTCCGGCCCGGTGGCCGCGGCGGCGGCTGCGGTCAACGAGGCGGAACTCGACAAATCCATCCTGAACCACGCCATCCTCAATGGCGCCCTCGAGCTGCTGCCGCGGTCATGTGCCTCGGTCGCGATCATCCCGCTGCAGATCAGGATGCTCTATCGCATCGGCAAGACTTATGGCCACGAACTCGACCAGGGGCACTTCAGGGAGTTTTCTGGCCATGGTCGGCGGCAAGGGCCTCTGAGAGGTCTGGCCGGAGATTCGGCCAGTCGCCAAGGTAACGAATATCCGGCTCGAAGTTGCATTTGCGGACAGCATGGACTATCGGTCCGCGCCAAGTCTCGACCATCGACAGCAAAGGACAATCAGCATGCGCCACTACCCTTCCGACAGCCCGCAAGCCATGGCTCGCCTGCTCGTCCTTGCCTTGCTGGCTGACGGGCTGATCGACACGAGCGAACTCGACCTGCTCGACGACAAGCGGACCATTGCCAGCCTCGGTCTCGACTCCGCGGGCTTCGACGACGTCTTCCACGGGTTCTGCGCCGACATGCTGCGCAAGGGACAGCGCATGACCAGCGACCGACTCGACCTCGATGCGGACACCATCGACCACATGCTCGACGAGGTCCGGAATCCTCTCCTGCGGAAGAAGACGCTACGCGCGATGATGGATATCGTTCACGCCGACCGGCAACTCGCCGGAGGCGAGGCGGCGCTGATCGCACGGGCCCTGAAGCGATGGGCCATCGACCTCGATCAGATCGCCGCGATGTCGGGGGGCGCCAGGCGCCTCTCTCGGCGCAACCCGCAGCAAGCCCTTCGCGCCTGAGAGGCGGCCGGCCCGGCAATCGGCCGGCCACCGATCCGGGCAGCCATGATCCGTCCTGAAGCGGACTTGGCGCGTGACCACCGGGTCGCCGCGTATCCGGCGCGGACAGCGCGGGAATCAGGAGGCGGCAATACCCCGTCGAAGCGGGGCCGATCTGCTAAGATTCGCCCGGACTTTTCAGGCGCCCCCACTTGTCCTCCCTCCAGGAAACATTCTCTCCCGACGGCCCGCTGGCGCGGGCCATCAACGGCTACCGCGTGCGTGCGCAACAGGTCGACATGGCCGAGCGCATCGCCGCGGCGATCAATGGCTGTTCGGTCTTCATCGCCGAGGCGGGCACCGGCACCGGCAAGACCTTTGCCTACCTGGTGCCGGCGCTGCAATCGGGCGGCAAGGTGATCGTTTCGACCGGCACCAAGACCCTGCAGGACCAGTTGTTCAACAAGGATCTGCCGATGGTGCGCGAGGCGCTCAAGGCGCCGGTCCGCATCGCGCTGCTCAAGGGACGGGCCAACTACGTCTGCCCCTACCATCTCCGGCGGGCGCTGGCCGACGGCCGCTTCCTGAGCCGCGAGGATGCCGCCGACGCGCGCCGCATCTCGCTCTTCGCCAAGCTCACGCGCAGCGGCGACAAGGCCGAATGCCTGGACGTACCGGAGAACTCGCCGGTGTGGAACCACGCCACCTCGACCCGCGAAAACTGCCTCGGCCAGGACTGCCCCGACTACAAGGGCTGCTTCGTCATGCAGGCGCGGCGCGAGGCGATGGCGGCCGATCTGGTCGTCGTCAATCACCACCTGTTCTTCGCCGACGTGATGCTGCGCGACGAAGGCATGGCCGAACTGCTGCCGGCCTGCAATACGGTCATCTTCGACGAGGCGCACCAGTTGCCGGAAGTGGCCACGCTGTTCTTCGGCGACACCGTGTCGACGGCGCAGGTGCTCGATCTGGCGCGCGATGCCCGCGCCGAAGGGCTGGCCAGCGCCCGCGACTGTCTGGAACTGCAAACGGGCAGCCGCCAACTGGAAAAGGTCGCCAGGGATCTGCGGCTGGCGGTCGGCATCGATGCCGGGCGCTTCGCCTGCGGTCAACTGCTCGAAAAGCCCGAATTTGCCCCCGCCCTCAAGTCGCTCGAGGACGAGGTCGCGAAGTTCGCCGCCATCCTGGAAACCCAGGCGCAGCGTGCCGAAGGACTGGAAAAGTGCTGGCAGCGGGCGCTCGAGCTGGTGGCGCGCCTTGGCGAATGGCAGAAGGCCAGCGACGGCTTCGTGCGCTGGGGCGAAGCCTACACCCAGTCGCTGCAACTCAACTCGACGCCGCTCGATGTCGCCGAGATCTTCAGGAAGCAGATGGGCGGCCACCCGCGCGCCTGGATCTTCACCTCGGCGACGCTCGCCGTGCAGGGCAGGTTCCAGCACTACTGCAGCGAACTCGGTCTCGGCGAGCCGGAAACGGCGTGCTGGGAGAGCCCCTTCGATTACGGAAGGCAGGCGCTGCTGTACGCGCCGCTCGGCATGCCCGAGCCGAATTCATTCGGGTATGCCGATGCCGTCGTCGCTGCCGCGTATCCGGCGCTGCTGGCCGCGGGCGGCCGCGCCTTCTTCCTGTGCACCAGCCTGCGCGCGATGCGCCGCACCCACGAATTGCTCAAGGGACGGCTGGAGGATGAAGGCCACGACATGCCGCTGCTGCTGCAGGGCGAAGGCAGCAAGAACGATCTGCTGCAGCGCTTCCGCCACCTCGGCAACGCCGTCCTGGTCGGCAGCCAGAGCTTCTGGGAGGGGGTCGATGTGCGTGGCGAGGCGCTGTCGCTGGTCGTCATCGACAAGATCCCGTTCGCGCCGCCCGACGACCCCGTGCTCGCGGCGCGCATCGAGCAGATGCGGCAGCAGGGGCGCAACCCGTTCATGGAATACCAGTTGCCGCGCGCGGTAATCAACGTGAAGCAGGGCGCCGGCCGGCTGATCCGCGACGAAACCGACCGCGGCGTGCTGATGATCTGCGATCCGCGACTCCTGTCGAAACCGTATGGCCGCCGTGTCTGGCAAAGTCTGCCGCCGATGCGGCGAACCAGGGAACTCTCCGAAGTGATCAGCTTTCTTGCCGGCCGATGAAATCGATCTTCGACAAGCTGCGCGCCGAGCAGCCGCAACTCTTTTCCGACGCCGCCATCACCATCGATGCGGCGACGGTGAATGCGATGGCCGAGATCATCGCCGCCATCGAGTCGGTCGTCGCCTTGCCGGCCTGGCGCTCGCGCGTCCTCGCCTGGGCGCCGCAGATCGCCCGCTGCCCGGTGGCCGCGCGCGGCGTCTTTCTCGGCTACGACTTCCACCTGACCGACGCCGGCCCGCAATTGATCGAGATCAACACCAACGCCGGCGGCGGGCTGATCAACGCCTACCTGCTCGCGGCGCACGGGCGGGCCGCCAAGGGCGCCCGGGTCATGGAGTCGTTCGTCGCGATGTTTCGCGAGGAATGGCGGCGCGAACACGGCGACGCGCCGCTGCGGCGCATCGCCATCGTCGACGAGAATCCGGGCGAGCAGTTTCTCGCGGCGGAATTCGCGCTCTTCGCCGAACTGTTCGAGGCGCACGGCATCGCCGCCGTGATCGTCGATCCGCGCGATCTGGCGCGCGACGGCAACCGCCTGTTGCACCACGGCGAGGCGGTTGACCTGGTCTACAACCGCCTCACCGACTTTTCGCTGGATGCCACGGTCAACGCCGATTTGCGGGCCGTTTTCGAGGCCGGCGGCGTCGTGCTGACACCGCATCCGCCGGCGCATGCGCTGTACGCCGACAAGCGCAACCTGATGCTGCTGTCCGACGCGGCGGCGCTGCGCGATCTCGGCGTCGCCGAAGAAACGCAGCGCATCCTGCTGGCCGGGATTCCGCGCACCGTCGCGGTCTGCCCGGAGCAGGCCGAGCGCTTCTGGAGCGAAAGAAAGCGTTGGTTCTTCAAGCCGCCCGCCGGTTTCGGCAGTCGCGCGGCGTATCGCGGCAACAAGCTGACGCGGCGCGTCTTCGAGGAAATCCTGCACGGCGGCTATATCGCGCAGGAAATCGCCCCGCCGTCGGAACATGTCGTGATGGTTGCCAATGGCGAGCAGCGGATGAAGGCGGACATCCGCTGCCTCGTCTACGACCGGCGCATCCAGCTGGTTTCGGCCCGCCTCTACCAGGGCCAGACGACCAACTTCCGCACGCCGGGCGGCGGCTTCGCGCCGGTGTTCGTCTGCTGAACGGGTAGAATCGCGCCATGAAGGTATTCGGCATCGCCGGCTGGTCCGGTTCCGGCAAGACGACACTGCTGGAAAAACTGATCCCGCAACTCACCGCGCGCGGCCTTAAGGTGGCGGTGATCAAGCACGCGCATCACGGCTTCGACATCGACCGCCCGGGCAAGGATTCGTACCGCCACCGCGAAGCCGGGGCGAGCGAGGTGCTGCTCTCGTGCAACGACCGCTGGGCGCTGATGCACGAGCGCCGCGACCCATCCGATGTGACGCTCGACGAACTGCTGGCCCGCCTGGCCCCCTGCGACCTGGTGCTGGTCGAAGGCTTCAAGCAGGAACCGATCCCCAAGCTCGAAGTCTATCGCCCGGAAAACGGCAAGCCGCCGCTGTTCCCCGGACGCGGCGACATCGTCGCCGTCGCCAGCACCGTCGGGATCGCCACCGGCCTGCCGTGCCTGGCGCTCGACGACGTTGCCGCCATCGCCGACTTCGTGATGAACACCCTTCAATTGCAGGAACGCCCATGCTGAGTTTCGAACAGGCCCTGGAAAGACTGCTCGCCGCCGCACAGCCGGTCCCGGAAATCCGCTCGCAGCCGCTGACCGCCGCCGCCGGCCGCGTTTTGGCCCTGGCGCAGCGGTCGACCGTGGCGGTGCCGCCACTCGACAATTCGGGCATGGACGGCTACGCCGTGCGGTGCGCCGACGTGACCGCCGCCGGGGTCTGCCTGCCGGTCAGCCAGCGCATTCCCGCCGGCACGGTCGGCGTTACCTTGCAGCCGGGCACGGCGGCGCGCATCTTCACCGGCGCGCCGGTGCCGGCCGGGGCCGACGCCGTCGTCATGCAGGAACTCTGCGAACGCGGCGCCGGGGGCGTGGTCATCAACCACGTGCCGCGCCCCGAAGAGAACATCCGCCGCGCCGGCGAGGACATCGCCGTCGGCGCCGAAATTCTCAAGCCCGGCATCCGGCTGCGCGCGCAGGACATCGCCCTCGCCGCCAGCGCCGGGCTGCCCGAACTTCCAGTCTATCGCCGGGTGCGCGTCGGCGTCTTCTTCACAGGCGACGAACTGGTGCAGCCGGGCGAGCCGCTGCTGCCGGGCGCCATCTACAACTCGAACCGCTATGCGCTGCGCGCCCTGCTCGAAGGCATCGGCTGCGAAGTGCGCGACCTCGGGACGGTTCCCGACAAGCTGCCGGCGACCCGTGGCGCCCTGCGCCGCGCGGCTGCCGACAACGACCTGATCATCACCAGCGGCGGCGTTTCGGTCGGCGAGGAGGATCACGTCAAGGCGGCGGTCGACGCCGAGGGCCAACTCGACATGTGGAAGATCGCCATCAAGCCGGGCAAGCCGCTGGCCTTCGGCGAGGTCAGGCGGAGTGCGGACAATGCCGGCGGCAGGGCGTGGTTCATCGGCCTGCCGGGCAACCCGGTTTCCGCAATCGTCACCTTCATGATCATGGTCCGTCCCTTCATCCTGCGCCTGCAGGGCGTCAGCGACGTGACGCCGCGTGCCTTCTCCGTGCGCGCCGATTTCGACTGGCCGCGACCCGACGTGCGCGCCGAATTCCTGCGCGCCCGGATCAACGACCGGGGCGGCGTCGAGATCTTTGCGAACCAGGGATCGGGCGTCGTCACCTCGTTGTGCTGGGGCGACGGGCTGATCGTCAACCCGCCGGGGCAGGCCGTCGCCCGTGGCGACAGCGTGCGCTTCGTGCCCTTCGCCGAGTTGCTGACATGAGCGTCAGGATTCTCTATTTCGCCGGCCTCAAGGAGGCGCTCGGCACCGGCGGCGAGACGCTGGAACTGCCGCCCGGCGTAAATACCGCCGGCGCCCTGCGCGACTGGCTGGCCGGTCACGGTCGGGAAGCGCTGGCCGGCGCGAAGAACCTGCGTTGCGCCGTCAATCAGGATATGGCGGCGCCGGACGCGGCAATCGGCGACGGCGACGAGATCGCGTTCTTTCCGCCGGTAACGGGAGGTTGACCGTGACCGTGCGCGTCCAGGAAGCGGATTTCGACCTCAACGCCGAGTTGACCGCACTACGCGCCGGCGACGCCCGCATCGGCGCGCTGGCTAGCTTCGTCGGCCTGGTGCGCGACGTCAACGACGGGGCCGGCGTCTCGGAAATGACGCTGGAACACTACCCCGGCATGACCGAAAAGGCGCTCGCCGCCATCGTCGACGAAGCGAAAACGCGCTGGGAGATTTACGGCGCCCTGGTCATCCACCGCGTCGGCCCGCTCAAGCCCTGCGACCAGATCGTGCTGGTCGCCGTCACCAGCGCCCATCGCGGCGAAGCCTTCGCCGCCTGCGAATTCATCATGGATTACCTGAAGACGCGAGCGCCGTTCTGGAAACGCGAAACGACGCCGGATGGCGCGCGCTGGGTCGATGCGCGCGAAGCCGACGATAGCGCGGCGGCACGATGGAAGGTTTAGGATTCTTGATGACGGCCGCCGGCCGTACTATTTGAGAGACTTCCATTGCATCCACGCTGGCCTCGGGGCTGCGCAGCCATTTCCGCTGTCGATGCGCTTGAAGCCGGCCGGCAGGACGTGCAGCAGAAAGCGCGCGATGAATTCGCTGCCCGACAGACGCAGCGTGCGTTTCCTGCCATTGACATCGGCCCACACCCGGAAAGCCACCTCGGTGTTTGCGATACCGACGATGCGCACATTGGCAATCGCCACCCGGTGCGTGTAGCGGCCCAGATTCGTACCGAGCCGGGACTTTCCGGTGCGACATGCGGCATCCGGTCCTGCGTTGCGAAATTCAGACGGCCAGGAAAATCTCGCCGTTTTCCACCTTCACCTGGAAGGAGCGGCACGAGCCGACATCCGGCGCCACGGCCAGGCCATCGTCGAGGCCGATGTTCCAGCCGTGCAGCGGGCAGGTGACGCGCTTGCCGTGCACGATGCCCTGCGACAGCGGCCCGCCCTTGTGCGGACACTTGTCGTGGAGCGCGAACACTTCGTCAGCCGCGTTGCGAAAGATCGCAATGTCACCGCCCGTGGACAGTTTGACGATGCGCGAGCCGAGTTGCGGGATATCCTCCAGCGGGCAGATCGGTTTCCAGTTGCTCATTTGCGTTTCCTCGTTTTCGGGTGTTTTCAGGCGTCGACCGCGACAGCGATGGGGATGAACTGCTTGATCGCCTGCGGCTCACGCGAGGTTTCCCAGGGATCCCTGGCATCCTTCAGCGAGTCGAGGAGGCGCGCATGCAGCGCCTTGCGCCCCTCTGCATCCTCGAGGATCCTGCCCTTGACGTGATCCATGCCGACGCGCTCCAGGTAGTGGCAGGTGCGCTCCAGGTACCAGCCTTCCTCGCGGTAGAGCTGGAGGAAGGCGCCCGAGTACTCCATGACTTCCTCGTCGCTCTTGACCTTGCACAGGAACTGCGCGACCTCGGTCTTGATGCCGCCGTTGCCGCCGATGTAGAGCTCGTAGCCGGAATCGACGCCGATCACGCCGACGTCCTTGATGCCGGCTTCGGCGCAGTTGCGCGGACAGCCGGACACCGCCAGCTTGACCTTGTGCGGCGAGTACATGTCGAACAGCATCTTCTCGAGCTTGACGCCCATGTCCATCGAGCGCTGCGTGCCGAAGCGGCAGTGCTCGGCGCCGACGCAGGTCTTCACGGTGCGGATCGACTTGCCGTAGGCGTGGCCGGAGACCATGCCGGCGGCGTTGAGGTCGGCCCACATCTTCGGCAGGTCTTCCTTCCTGACGCCGAGCAGGTCGATGCGCTGGCCGCCCGTCACTTTCACGGTCGGCACGTTGTACTTCTCGGCGGCGTCGGCGATGGCGCGCAGTTCGGCCGGTGTCGTCAGGCCGCCCCACATCCGCGGCACGACCGAGTAGGTGCCGTCCTTCTGGATGTTGGCGTGGGCGCGTTCGTTGATGAAGCGCGATTGCGGGTCGTCCCTGGCCTCGTGCGGCCAGGTCGAGATCAGGTAATAGTTGAGCGCCGGACGGCACTTGTCGCAGCCGTTCGCCGTCTTCCACTCGAGGAAGGACATGACCTTCGGGACGCTGGTCAGGCCTTGCTCGCGGATCACCTTGCGGATCTGATCATGGCTGTGGTCGGTGCAGGTGCAGAGCGGCTTCTTGTCGGACGCGGCCGGCGAGTAGGCGCCGCCGATGGTCGAAGCGAGGATCTGCTCGACGAGGCCGGCGCAGGAGCCGCAGGAGGAGGCCGCCTTGGTGTGCTTCTTGACCTCGTCCAGCGTGAACAGGCCCTTGGCCTTGATCGCCTGGACGATGGCGCCCTTGGAGACGCCGTTGCAGCCGCAGACCTCGGCGCTGTCGGCCATCGCCGCCGCCTTGCTGTTGCCGGCGTGGCCGACGTCGCCGACCAGGTTCTGGCCGAAGATCAGCGAGTCGCGGATGTCGTGGATGTCGCGGCCGTCCTTGAGCAACTGGAAGTACCACGGGCCGTCGGCGGTGTCGCCGTACATGACGCCGCCGACCAGCCTGTTGTCCTTGATGACGAGCTTCTTGTACACGCCGCCATGCGGGTCGTTGAGGATGATCTCCTCGGCGTCCTTGCCGCCCATGAACTCGCCGGCCGAGAACAGGTCGATGCCGGTAACCTTGAGCTTCGTGGAAGTGACCGAGCCGGTATAGCGGCCGATGCCATAGCCGGCCAGATGGTTGGCGGCGACCTTGGCCTGCTCGAAGAGCGGCGCGACCAGGCCGTAGGCGATGCCGCGGTGGCTGACGCACTCGCCGACGGCATACACCTTCGGGTCATAGGTCTGCATCGTGTCATTGACGACGATGCCGCGGTTGCAATGGATGCCGGAGGCTTCGGCCAGCGTGTAGTTCGGGCGGATGCCAGCAGCCATGACCACGAGGTCGGCCGGGATCTGCATGCCGCCCTTGAGGCGGATCGCGGCGACACGGCCCGATTCGCCCTGAATCAGCGCCTCGGTCTGGGCTTCGAGCAGGAACTTGAGGCCCTTGTCCTCGAGCGACTTCTGCAGCATCTTGCCGGCGACTTCGTCGAGCTGGCGTTCGAGCAGCCACGGGCCGAGGTGCACGACGGTCACATCCATGCCGCGCAGCTTGAGGCCGTTGGCGGCTTCGAGGCCGAGCAGGCCGCCGCCAATGACGACCGCGTGTTTGTGCAGCCTGGCAGCCTCGATCATCTCGTCGGTGTCCCTGATGTCGCGGTAGCCGATCACGCCCGGCAGGTCGTTGCCGGGAACCGGCAGCATGAAGGGCGTCGAGCCGGTGGCGATCAGCAAGCGGTCGTAGGCTTCCTCGCTACCGTCGTCGGCGATGACCTTGCGCTTGACGCGGTCGATCTTGGCGATCTGCTTGCCGGTGTGCAGCTTGATGCCGTTTTCCTTGTACCAGTCAAGTTCGTTGAGGACGATTTCCCGGATGGTCATCTCGCCGGCCAGCACCGGCGAAAGCAGAATGCGGTTGTAGTTCGGGTGCGGCTCGGCGCCGAAGATCGTGATGTCGTAGTGGTCCGGCTTGATCTTCAGCAGTTCTTCGACGGTGCGGACACCGGCCATGCCGTTGCCGATCAGGACGAGACGGGGTTTGCTCATTTTGGGCTCCAACGTTGCGCGCACCCGCAGGTGCAAGACTTGTTTCAGCGCATGACGTCGTTGCCATCGAGCCGCCGGCGTTGGCGGTTGGTTCGCTGTATTGGCCTGAGTGTTGCAATCACCGTGCCAACAACATAAGTCCATGATTTTTGGCATTTTCCGCCAGTCGACCGCGACAACCACGCACCATGGTGGTGCACAGTCGTCCGCTGCGGTGCGGCACTGGCGGACTTCCACGCTGGCCGGCTAGGCGGCCGCCGCGTGTCCGTTGCCTTCGACCGCCACGATGGCCTTGGCCCGATGGAGATCCTCGGCATAACCCGAGGCGAAGAGGCAGCAGGCCAGTTGATTCGCGATCGGCTTCGGCAGCGGCACCTGGTGCGCGAGCACGCGCCGGATCCAGGCCGCCGTGCTCGGCGCATCGGCCGCTTCCGGCAGATGCGGCAATGTCCGCAGGCTGTCATGCTCGGCTTCGAACAGGATCTCGGCGCGGGCGTCATGGATGAACTCCAGACGCGGCCGGCGCTTCGGATTGGCGAATGGCTCCCCTTCGCTGCCGCGCAACAGGATGCCGCGCCGATCGAGCGTCAACAACATGTTGCGCATGCAGTCGAGAAACTCGGGATGGGTCGCCGCAGTGACGAGAACGCCTTCGCCCCGGAAAGGGTCGAGCATCTTGACCAGGCTGTGCGCGCTGTTCCTCACCCCGAGGCGCGAACGCAGCAGGAGGAGGTTGTGCGCGCCCGGTGACAGCGCGCTGAGCGGGACGAAGGCCAGCCCCTGCTCTTCCAGCCTGGCTTCGGCATGGATGATCGACGGCGAAGGCATGATGCCCAGCTCGCGGAAGACCTGGCCGGTCGTCACGCGACCGTAACCTTCGATGAGGCCGTGCACCAGCACGGGCACGCCGAAGCGCTGCAGCATGATCGCCAGCAACGGGGTCAGGTTGGCCTCCTTGCGCGCCCCGTTGTAGGTCGGCAGGACCACCGGGCGGACCCGGCCGGGCGGCCGGCGCATGGCATGCATGCGCGCCTCGGCGGCCGCCAGGAAGCCCAGCATCTCGGCAAGCGATTCCCCCTTGACGCGCAGGCCAAGGATGATCGCACCCAGTTCCAGATCCGGCACGCCGCCATCGAGCATGGCCAGGTAGAGCTGGCGGGCATCGTCCGCCGAGAGATCGCGCGCACCCTCGGCGCCGCGGCCGATTTCCCTGATGTACTGGGCGTAGTTCATGCTCTCCTTTCGCGGCGCTCAGGCCGACGCCGTCTCTTCGGTCTTGAATTCGGCCGCCAGGCGCCTGATGTCAGGCACGCAGGAGCCGCAGAAGGTGCCGCATTTCAACTTGTCCTGGAGCGCCGCCAGCCCGCTGCCGCGCGCCAGTTCCTGGCGAATCTGGACGTCGCTGACATCCGCGCACTTGCAGATGATGTTGCGCGACGGCATGGCGGCCGGCAGCCGGGCGCTCGGAGCCAGCGCCAGACGCAGCAGGCCGGCATCGAGTTCATCTTCGGCCATTGCCTGTTTGAGCCACGCCTGCGCCAGCGTCTCGCCGGCCAGGCGCACGCCGACCAGCCTGCCGTCACGGGCGATGGCCTTCTTGGCGATGCCGCGCCGGGCATCCTCGTAGACGATGGCGCCATCGTCGCCGTCGATACCGAACAGGCGATCGAGCGCGGCAATCCGGGCCGTGTCCAGCGGCCCCTCGGCCGCCGCCCGGAATACCACGAGCGGGCTGCCGCGCCCATAGAGGCCGATGGTCGCATAAGGGAAGCACGCAAGCTGGTCCTGCGCCGCCTGCCGCAGGACCAGCGCCGCGGATCGACTGGCACAGCGGCGGACGATGGCCAGCGGGTAAGGCAGGTCGGCTTTGGCGATCTGCACCGCGGCATGCTTGAGTTCCGGCTGCAGCGAGTAGGGATCGGTGGCATCGCAGACGACGGCGTTGGCGCCAGGCGAATTCATGAACTGGCTGCCCCAGTGCATCGGCATCCAGGCACGGCCGCGTTGCAGGCCCGGGCGCTCGGCGACACGCACCGTCAGCTCGCCGCGGGCATTGCCGACGCGCGCCAGGTCGCCGGTTTCCAGGTTGCGATGGCGCATGTCGCAGGGATGCATGGCGAGCAGCGGTTCGTCTTCGAGATTGAACAGGCGCGGCACCGTGCCGGTGCGGCTCATGCCATGCCAGTGATCGCGCATGCGGCCGGTGAGCAGGCTGATCGGGGTATCCGGGGTCGGCGCATCGGCGGTCGGGCGGTGCTCGATGGCGACGAAGCGCGCCTTGCCGTCGGCGGTCGGAAAACGCCCGTCCTCGTAGAGGCGGACCCTGCCGGCGCTGGCCCCTTCCGGATAGGGCCATTGCTGCGGACCTTCCCTTTCGAGCAGGGCGTAGCTCAGGCCGGTGATGTCGAGGTCGCGGCCGCGCGTACTTTCGCGATGTTCGTTGAAGATGGACTCGGCGTCGGCGTAGGGAAACAACTTGTCGGCGCCGGCATGATCGAGCTCGCGGCCGAGCCGGCGGGCAAAGTCGACGACGATCTCCCAGTCGTGCCGGGCCTCGCCCGGCGGGGGAACCGCCGATTGCACCCTAGCGATGCAGCGCTCGGAATTGGTCACGGTGCCGTGCTTCTCGCCCCAGCCACTGGCGGGCAGCAGCAGGTCGGCGAAATCGGCAGTGTCGGTGTTGCCGTAGGCCTCCTGGAGCACTACGTACTCCGCTGCCTGCAAGGCTTCGCGCACCGCCGCCTGGTTGGGCAGCGATTGCGCCGGATTGGTGCAGGCGATCCAGACCGCCTTGATCTCGCCGGTTTTCAGGCTCTTGAACAGGTCGACCGCGGCCTTGCCCGGTTTGCCTGGCACAAAGGGTACACCCCAGAAGCGCGCCATCTCCGCCCGGTGGGCCGGGTTGCCGAGGTCGCGGTGCGCCGACAGCAGATTGGCCAAGCCGCCGACCTCGCGCCCGCCCATTGCATTGGGCTGCCCGGTCAGCGAGAAGGGCCCGGCCCCCGGCTTGCCGATCTGCCCGGTCGCCAGATGCAGATGGATGATGCCGGCGTTGTTGTGGGTGCCGTGCGCCGACTGGTTGAGGCCCTGGCAGTAGAGGGACAGCGATGCCGGGCTGCTGCCGAACCAGCGCGCGGCCTGCAGCAGGTCGGCTGTCGCGATGCCGCAGAGATCGGCGGCGATGGCTGGCGGATAATTCCTGACGATGTCCTTCAGCGCGCTGAAACCGGAGGTGTGGGCGGCAATAAAGTCCTCGTCGATCATCCCCTCGTTGACAAGGATGTTGAGCATGCCGTTGAACAGCGCGATGTCGGTGCCCGGCCTGATCGCCAGGTGCAGGTCGGCGATTTCGGCACTCTCCGAGCGGCGCGGGTCGGCGACGATGATTTTCAGTTCCGGATTCGCTGCCCGCGCATCCTCGATGGTGCGGAAGACGATCGGATGCGCCACCGCCGGATTGGCGCCGGCGATGAAGATGACCTTTGCCTGCAGGATGTCCTCGTAGGAGCAGGGCGGCGCATCGGCGCCGAGCGTCTGCTTGTAGCCGGCGACGGCCGAAGACATGCAGAGCCGCGAATTGGTATCGACATTGTTGGTGCCGATCAACCCCTTGGCCAGCTTGTTGAAGACATAGTAGTCCTCGGTCATCAACTGACCGGAAATGTAGAAGGCGACCGAATCAGGCCCGTGGGCGCGAATCGTCCCGGCAAATCGCCCGGCCGCCTCGTCGAGCGCCGCGTTCCAGTCGACCCGCTCGCGACTGCCGCCCCTGGTGCGGCGCCGCTCCGGGTGCAGCAGCCGATACGTAAGGTCGGCGGTCTGGGCGAGGGTCGCCCCCTTGGTGCACAGGCGGCCGCGGTTGGCGGGGTGGCCAGGGTCGCCGCGGACGCCGGTGATCGCGTCGTTCCCGGTTTCGATGATGACACCGCAGCCGACGCCGCAGTAACAACAGGTGGATTTGACTTGTCGGTTCATGAAATTCCTTCCGGACAGCCTCTGATGAGCAACAGGCGTGCCATGGGGAAGAATCATCGGCCTGAATGCAAAAAAAGGGAGATCCCCTCCGGAAATCTCCCCTTTTTGGTGCGTCGACCGCAACCGGCGGCCCTATTTGATGCGTTGCAGCTTCGGACGCCCACCTTCCGGGCGCGGTGGTTCGGGAACGTCGTCGCCAGTCTCTCCGTGCTCCTGCTCGGGCGCCTCGCCGGCGGGCGCTGCGGCGTCGCCTTCAATCTCGAATGCCATCCCGGCCCCGTTTTCCCGCGAATAGATGGCCGTCACCTGCTCCACCGGCACCGACAATTCGCGGGCCACGCCGGCGAAGCGGGCCTGGAACTCGATGAAGTCATTGCCGATCATCAGCTTGTTGCTGGCGTCCGGGCCGATATTGAGCACGATCTGTCCGTCGCGGATGAATTCGCGCGGAACGCGCGTGCGCGCATCGACCCGCACGGCAATATAAGGCGTGAAGCCGTTATCGCAGCACCATTCCCAGATGGCCCGCAACAGGTAGGGTTTGGTCGACGGCAGTTCCATGGGCTACTTGCGCATCGCCTTTTCGGACGGCGTCAGCGCATCGATGAAGCCCTGACGACTGAAGATACGCTCGGCATACTTCATCAAGGGGGCAGCATTCTTGCCGAGATCGATGGCGTAATGGTCGAGACGCCACAGCAGCGGTGCGATCGCGACGTCGAGCATCGAGAACTCGTCACCCAGCATGAATTTCTGCTTGTTGAAGATGGGAATGATCTCGGTCAGGCGGGCGCGAATTTCCTGGCGCGCCTTGTCGGCGGTCTTGGCGTGCTTTTCTATCGTTTCCATGAACGAGAAGATTTCGCGCTCCATCCCGACCAGCAACTGGCGGGCGCGGGCGCGCATGATCGGATCTGCGGGCATCAGCTGCGGATGCGGAAAGCGCTCGTCGATGTATTCGTTGATGATGTTCGGCTCGAACAGCACCAGGTCGCGCTCAACCAGCACCGGCACGCGATTGTGCGGGTTGATCATCGCCAGGTCCTCCGGCTTGTTGAACATGTCGACATCGATGACCTGGAAATCCATGCCCTTCTCGTAGAGGACAATCCGGCAGCGATGGCTGAATGGGCAGGTCGTGCCCGAGTAGAGGTTCATCATTTGCAGAAACCTTCAAAATGAGATTCGGCATCGGGGGTTGACCTGAGCCAACCCGCGATGCCGTCAGCAAACCCGGCAAGGACTAGTGAATGTCTTTCCAGTAGTTCTTTTTCAGCGCATAGGCCAGCACGAAGAGCACCGCCAGGAAAGCAAGGACGAACCAGCCAAGGCGTTGGCGGTACAGCTGGTTCGGCTCGGCCATCCAGACCATGAAGGCGACCAGATCGGAAACCGACTTGTCGAACTCGGCGGGTGTCTGCTTGCCCGGAACAGCCAGTTCCAGCTTGTGCGTTTCATGATTCAGCACCTGCACGCCCTGCAGTTCATAGAGAACGTGCGGCATGCCGACATTCTCGAAAACCACGTTGTTCCAGCCGGTGGGGCGCTTCTCGTCACGATAGAAGGAACGCAGATAGGTGTAGAGCCAGTCGGCGCCAGAACCCATCTCGGAAGCACGCGCCCGCGAGATGACCGTAAGATCGGGCGGAGCCGCACCGAACCACTGCTTCTGTTCATCGGAGCGGGCGGCGACCCGCATCTGATCACCGATCTTGTCGGACGTGAACATCAGGTAGTCCTTCACCTGCTGCTCGGTCAAGCCAATTTCGGTCAGTTTGTTGTACCGCAGATGCGAGGCGCCATGGCAGTTCAGGCAGTAGTTGACGAACAGCTTGGCGCCATTCTGCAATGCGGCCTGGTCGCCGACCCCGCCTGGCCAGTGGTCGAGGTGAGCACCGCCGCTCGCGAGCACGGTGAGAGGCGCAAAAAGCAATGCCATCAGAAATTTTTTCATTTTTCGCATCCTCACTTCATCGTCACGCGTTCAGGCACGGACTTGAACTTGTCCATGCGGGACCACCACGGCATGCCCAGGAAGAAACCAAAGTAGAACAGCGTGCAGATCTGCGAGACCAGTTCGCCCATCGGGGACGGCGGCTGCGTGCCGAGATAGCCAAGAATGACGAAGCAGACCACGAACAGTGCCAACAGGGTCTTGTAGATCGGACCACGATAGCGGATCGACTTGACCGGGCTGCGGTCGAGCCAGGGCAGGAAGGCGAAGATCACGACCGAGGCCCCCATCGCCACCACACCCCAGAACTTGGCATCGAGGCCGAAGAAGTTCCAGACCATGGCGCGCAGGATCGAATAGTAGGGCGTGAAGTACCAGAC
>WBZP01000596.1_pt1 | contig 48483 bp, 36 predicted proteins | sample 5204301 | NCBI WGS metagenome assembly WBZP01 (sample SAMN12412401, study PRJNA552823) | activated sludge metagenome | isolation source: activated sludge from nitrification reactor of wastewater treatment plant... | place: USA: Pennsylvania | collected 2017
GCGCCTCTGGCTCCTGGGCTGATGCTTGTTCTGGTCCCTGCCCTTCTGTCATTCTGGTCATGGCTCGCTCCTTTCAGTTAGCGATACTTTACCATGACCTCATACACAAATTCCCTGACAGGCTCGCGCCTGCACTCCCGGCGCCCGGGCTTTCCTCTCGATTCTCGCTTCTCGCTTCTCGATCGCCTTACCCCACCTTTCGCACCACATCGCCCACCGCAATCGCGCCCGGCTCGATCACGCGCACGTACATGCCGCGCCGGCGCGCCTCGCGCCCTTCGCTCGAGTTGACGAAGCGGATGGCGTCGTGGCCATAGCGCTCGGTGAACTTGGCGCAGCCCGTGTGCGGCAGCGCCGTCACCTCGAGCAGGCAGCCGCCGATGCGCAGGCGCGTGCCCGGCGGCAGGTTCGCGGGGCTCAGGTCGATGTCGACGAAGAGCTGGTCGCCCGCCGGCAGCCAGTCGCTGCGGTCGGGCGCGAGCGCCTGAATGATGCGGCTGTTCATGAGCGCGACCTGGGCATCGAGCTTGACAGTCTCGCGCTGCCCCCACGAATCGCCCACCAGCCCGAACTCCGGCTCGAGCTGCCCTTGTTCGACAGCGACGCGCTCGTCCACCTGCGGGCGCAGGACGATCAACTCAACCCGCCCCTCGTCGTGCGGCGAGGGGCCGAGTGCGTCCACGGAGGCTTCAATTTCGTCGCGGGTGCGGTGTGCAGGCATGGTCTCTCTCCTGAATCAGCATGGCGTCGCGTCGATCTACATCAGTTCCAGGGCCAGGGCGGTGGCGCCGCCCAGCCCATGGCAAAGGGCGGCAAGCCCGCGCCGGCCCCCTTCGCGCCGCAGCGCGTTGAGCAGCGTGACGACGATGCGCGCGCCCGAAGCGCCAATCGGGTGGCCCAGCGCAATCGCGCCGCCATAGACGTTGAGCCGCTCATAGGGCACCTCGAGCATGCGGTGCAGCAGCACACTGTTGAGGGCAAAGGCCTCGTTGTTCTCGATCAGGTCGAAGGCGTCCAGCTCCAGCCCCGTCTTCCAGAGCAGCTTCTCGATTGCGGGCACAGGCGCTTCGGCAAAGCGCCACGGTTCGACGGCGGCCCAGGCGCCCCCCAGAAGGCGCGCCAGCGGCTGCAAGCCCCGTTCGCGCACGGCGCGCCCGCTAGCCAGCAGCAGCGCCGCCGCGCCGTCCGAAATCTGGCTCGAATTGCCGGCCGTCAGCACCCCTTCGCTGTGGAAGGCTGGGCGCAGCGCCGCCAGCGAATCGGGCGTGGTGTCGGCGCGGATACCCTCGTCCTGCTCCAGCCCAATCAGCTTGCGCCCCTGCTTGATCTGGATCGGCGCAATCTCGCCGGCGAACTTGCCCGCTGCCGTGGCCGCTGCGGCGCGCTGGTTCGAAAGCAGCGCCACCTCGTCCAGTTCGGCACGGCTCACGCCATGTTCCAACGCCAGGCGGTCGCTCTCCTCGCCCATCAGCTCACCTGTGGTGGGGTCGGTCAGCCCATCGACCAGCAGCTCGTCGCGCAACTCTTCGCGGCTGTCACCGGCCAGCAGCTTGTAGCCCCAGCGCGCCCGGTGGCTCAGATGGAAGCCCGCCTGCGACATCGACTCGATACCGCCCGCCAGCACCAGGTCTGCGTCGCCGCTGCGGATTGCCATGTCGGCGTTGAAGAGGCTCATCATGCCCGAGGAGCAGAGCATGTCGACGGCGTAGCCATCGACGGCCGCCGGGATGCCTGCCTTGAGCGCGGCGTGGCGGGGCAGCAGTTGGCCGTGGCCATGCTTGAGGATGTTGCCGAAGACGTAGAGGTCGAGGTCGGCCGGCGCCACGCCGCTGCGTTCGAGTGCGACGCGCATGGCGTGCGCGCCCAGTTCGACGGGCGAAAGCTCCTTGAGGCTGCCGCCGAAGCGGCCGATGGGGGTGCGTACGGCGGCGACGACGTAGCTTGCACCGTTTTCGAGCGATGGTGTGGCGGGCATCGGGGCCTCTCGTGGATCAACTGGGTGGGCGCTGGGGGAAACGCGCGCCATTGTACACCAGCCGCCAGCGCGCGCTTCAAACTGGCGCTTGACGGCCGCCGGCGCGGGCGTATGATAGAGGCAGTTGTATGCGCGCCGTGAACGGCCGCGCGAGGTGCATCCTCAGGCGATGCCCGCCCGCATCGCCGCCATCATCGCTGAACCGCCCCCTGCCATGGTTCCCCCAGCGCGGCAGTGTACAGGCGCCTGCGCCTCCACGAAGAACCCATCTGCCCGCCGCCGGGCACAGAGCCCGCGCGCCACGCTCCGCCGCTGCACGCCACACGCGCGCGCACTGTGGGCATGTGGCGTGCAGCGGGCGTGTTGCGCGCCGGTTGTGCTTCTGCTGCTGGCTGCAACGCTCCTCTTCCTGCCGCAGCCCGCGGCCGGGCAGGATCTGGCGCCCACGCTGCGCATTGCCGAAGTCTATTGGGGCGGCGGGCCACAGGAGCCATGGGCAGGCGGCTATGTGCAGCTGCTGAACGCCGGCGCGCAGCCACTGCCGCTGCAGGGCTGGCAGCTGCATCTGGTCGCAGGCCAAGGCGGTACAGCGCAGCTGTTGGCCCTGCAGGGTGAGCTGCCCGCCGGGGCTGCGCTGCTGGTGGCGCTGCGCGGCAGCCTGGCCGCCGAATTCGACATGCGCTGGGATGTAACGCTGCCCGTCGACGGCACACTGCTGCTGGTTGCCCCCGACGGCCGCGAGCTGGAGCTGCTCGGCTTCGGCGCCGCCACCCGCTTTGAGGGCGCGCCGGCGCCGCTGCCGCCATCTGGCATGGCGCTGGCGCGCGCCGCCGGCGGCTGCCAGGACAACGACCAGAACGCGCTCGACTTTGCCCCCGCGCCGCCGGCCCCGCGCACCTCGGCCGCGCCGCCCACGCCCTGCGCTGGGCCGGCCACACCCACTCCCTCGCCCACAGAGACACCCGCAGAGACGCCCGCGGCCACGCCGCCCCCCATCGAGAGCGCGACCCCCGCAGCGACAGCTGCGGCGGCTTCCACGCCCACGGCGACCTTCACGCCCACGGCGACCTTCACGCCTGCACCCGCCGCCACGTTCGCGCCCGCGGCTGCGGCCACGCCCACGGCTGCGGCCACGCCCACGGCTGCGGCCACGCCCACGGCTGCGGCCACGCCCACGGCTGCGGCCACGCCCACGGCCATCACGCCGCCAGGCAATCTGCTGCTCAGTGAGCTGATGGTGGCGCCCGCCGCCGTCGACGCCCTCGTCGGCCAGTGGGTAGAGCTCCAGAATATGGGCCCAGACGGCGCCGCCGCGGCCGGCTGGGTGCTGCAGAGCCGCAGCCGACGCCTGACGCTGCAGTCGAGCAAGCTCTTCGCAGCCGGCGCATCCATCGTGGTGGCCATCAGCGCCGACCCGGCGGAGAATGGCGGCGTCCCCACCCACGTGCTGGCGCCCGATCTTGCACTGCAGGCCGAAGATGAACTGCTGCTGCTCGCGCCGGACGGCACGGTGCGCGACCGGCTGGCCTGGGGCGGTGCCGGCCAGCCGGCGCCGCTGCCCGGGCGCAGCCTCGAGCGCACGGGGCCTGCGCCGGGCGCGGCATGGGCGCCGGCCTGGGCGCCGTGGCCGGGCAGCGCCGGCGATTGGGGCAGCCCGGGCGCCGCCTTTGTGCCGCCGCCCACCCCCACACCGCCGCCGCCCCTCCTGCTGAGCGAGGTAATGGTGGACCCCGCCGCGGTGGCCGACGAGCTTGGCGAGTGGGTGGAGCTCTACAACCCGACGGCCGCGTGGGTCTCGCTGCAGGGGTGGGCGCTGGCCACGGCAACCGACAGCACCTCCCTGCCTGCGGCCGCCGCGCTTGCGCCGGGCGGCTACCTGCTGCTGGGCGCCGAGACCGACGCTGCGCGCAACGGCGGGGTGGCGGCGCTGCAGCGCTGGCAGGGTGCGCTGCAACTGCCCAACGCCGGCGCCGAGCTGCGTCTGCTTGCACCCGATGGCGGTACGGTGGATGCGCTGGCGTGGGGCCAGGCGGCCGCACGCCCCGTTCTCCCCGGCCGCAGCCTCGAGCGGGCAGAGGGCGGCTGGCGCAGCGCGCTGCTGCCGTGGCCGGGCAGCGCCGGAGACTGGGGCAGCCCCGGTGCGCCCGCTCCGCCCGCACCCGTGCCCACGCCGGCCCCATCGGCATGGGGGCTGCCGGCCGCGTCCTCTCCCCTGCATCTGGACGAAGTGGCCTATGCCGGTGAGGAGGGTGAATACGCCGTCATCGTCAACGATTCGGCGGCCGCGGTGGCGCTGGAGGGCTGGCGGCTGAGCGACGCCGCGCTTCCAGGCGACGCCGAAGCCGTGCTGCTGCTGCCCGCGCTGCGCCTGGCGCCCGGTGCGGCGCTGGTGGTGGCGCGCGACGCACGCGCGTTTGCACAGCGCTTTGGCCGCGCGCCCGATGCCCAGTGGCAGGTCGGCGAGACGTTGCCCGGTGTGCCACTGCTTGCAGCCGACCCGCGCTTCAGCCATGGGCCGCTGGCGCTGAACGACGCCGGCGACGAGCTTCTGCTGCTCGCTCCGCCCCAAACGTCCGACGGCCTCCCCCTGCTGGCCGACCTGCTGCTGCTGGGCGCGGGCGGCAACGCGCTGGGCGCGAGCGGGGCGCAGGTTGCCGGCGCAGGCTGGGCGCTGCAGCGGCTGCCCGGCGCCGATTTCCCCACCTTTACCGACCAGCGGCTGCGCAGCTCGCCGGCGCCGGCAGACCCGCTCTTGCCGCAGCAAACGCCTGCCGCCGCACCGCCGCTGGCGCTCGTCGCCGGCCTCAATCCCGCGCTCCCCGGCGGCCTGACGCCCTTTGTCGGCGCGCTGGGTGTTCCTTCGACCTTCAGCGCAGCCGCGGAGAACGGCCCGGCCGGGCTCTCCTCGCCCCTGCTGATCTTCGCCCGCGCCCGCGCGCTGGGGCTCCACTTTGTGGCCCTGGCCGACCCCGCGCCGCTGAACCCGCTCCACCAGCAGGCGCTGCCGGCTGCTGTCACACTGCTGCCCGCCTGGCGCTGGCAGCAGGGCGGCGAGCAGGCGGTCGTCTACTCACTGCTCGTGCCGGCGTATGGCAGCCGCTGGGCGCTGCTGGCCGGGCAGATGGAGTTGGGCTTGCCGCTGCAGTGGCAGGGCGCGCCGACCGCAACCAGCGCCGAGTTGCTGACCTTTGCCCACAATGCAGGCGGGCGCACGCTCGCCCTTCCCGCCGATGGGCTGGCGGCGCCGCAGCTGGCCGCGCGCCTACGCGACGACACAGGCGCCGCCCTGCTCTCTGCAGGCAATGGGCTGGCCTTGGCCAATCCGGCGCTGCCGCCCCGCTACACTGGGTTAATCGCCACCTCGGCGCAGCCCGCCGACCTGCTCGAGGCGCTGCATGCCCGGCGCGGCTGGGTGACGACCGACCCTGCGCTCTGGGTGGCGCTCGTCGCCGACAGCCCCGCCGGCCCGCGCTGGATGGGCAGCAGCGTGGCGCCCGGCAACGCACGCATCCTGCACCTCTACGCCGGCGGCGCCCAATCCGGGATCGTCACCGTGACGCTCTGGCAGGGTGAGCGGGCGCTCGCCGTGCAGAGCCTGCCCGCCGGCACCCACGCCGGCGCGTGGATCGTGACGGTGCCGGCGGCGCCCAACGCCCAGCTTCACGCCACCGCCACGCGTGCCGACGGCCACTTTGCCCTGAGTGCCGCGCTCGCGATTGAGGGCGCGCCGCCGGCCACCCTCCTGATCCATGAGGCGTTGGCCCACCCCCGCCACGACGCCAACGGCGACGGTATGGTCGACGACCTGGACGAGTATGTGGAGATCTACAACCCTGGCCCCACGCCGGTGGACCTGGCAGGCTGGACGCTCTTTGACCTGAGCGAAGCCGACGCGCTGGGTGGGCGCTTTGCCTTTGGCGACGGCGCGGCGCTGGCCGCAGGCGCCTTCCGCACAGTCTGGCGCGCCGAGTCGCACATGTCGCTCAACGACCGCAACGAACGGCTCTACCTGGCCTGGCCGGGCGGCGGTTTCAGCGACGAGGTGGCCTGGACCGATGCACCCGACGATGGGCTGGCGGTTGGCCGCAGCGGCGGTGCGTGGGGCGCGCGTTTGCCGGCCACGCCGGGCCAAAGCGGCGCGGCCGAGGTGTCAGCCGTCCCGCTGCTCGCGCTCGCTGCGCCCGGCGTGGCCGGCACAGAAGCGCCGCAGCCGGTGGTGGCTGCGGCGCCCGCAAGTACGATTGTTGTGGGGGATGATTCCGCGTCGTCGGCTTCGGTGGCTACGGCGGCTTCGGTGGCCGCAGTGCGCAGCGCGCTGCCGGGTGCCCAGCTCCAGGTGGAGGGTGTGGTAACGGCGCCGCCCGGCCTGATCCACGGCTCGTTCTACCTGGCCGACGACGCAGGCAGCGGCGTGCGCGCCTATCTGGCCTACGCCGACTTCCCGCCGCTGGCGCTGGGCGACCGCGTGCGTGTGAGCGGGCGTGCGGCAACCTTCCGCGGCGAGCGCGAGCTGCTGGTCGATTCGGCGGCGGCCGTCGAGCTGCTGGCTGCCGGGCCGGCGCCCCAGCCGCTGGCCACTGCGCCGGCGCAGGTGGGCGAGGAACTTGAGAGCCGCCTGGTGACGCTGCTGGGCGCCGTGCTCTTTACCGACGACGACAGCCTCTACCTGGCCGACCTGCACCAGCCCAGCGCGCCGCCGCTGCGCGTGGTGGTGCTGCGCAGCCTGGGCTGGCCCCGCCCCGCCGCTGCGCCGGGTGAACTCTGGCGCGCCACCGGCGTGGTCAGCCAGCTCGAGGGGCGCACGCCGGGCGGCGGTTACCGTCTGCTGGTGCGCAGCGCATCCGACTTGGCGCGCGTGCCCGTGCCCTGAACTCCCCTACCCTAGCGGCGGCCCATCAGGCGCAGGATGCGGATGAAGATGTTGACGAAGTTGGTGAAGAGGATCATCGCGCCCACGATCGAGAGGCGCAGGCGCAGCGCGGGGTCGTTCACCCGGTCCATGTGCACGATCTGCTGCACGCCGTTGGCGGTGGAGAAGGCGAAGAGCGGCACACCGATCAGCGCCAGCCACCAATCCAGCGTTGCGCTGCGGAAGACAAGCCAGTTGAGCAGTGAGATGATCAGCAGCGCAACCACGGCGGCGAAGATGTAGAAGGTGTACTTGAGCAGGTTCATCTTCGTGAAGAGACCGAAGAGCAGCATCGCCCCAAAGAGCACCGTGGTATAGAGCAGCGCCTCCATCACCGATGCCGGGCTGTACTGGGCCACAATCAGCGAAAGCGACATGCCCGTCCACGCCGCATAGAGTGCAAAGAGCAGCATGCCCACCGGCGCCGGCACCCTGCGCACCAGCGTGGCGAAGAAGAAGGAGATCGCGATCCAGATTACCAGGCTCACAAGCCAGAACCAGTTGTTGCCGGCCATCCAGCGCGCCATAAAGCCCGATTCAGTCGCCCAGCGCGCTGTAAGTGCCGCAACCAGCATCCCGCCCACCATCCAGAGCAGGGAGAGCACGAGCACGGGGCGCACGCGCTGCGACGCGGCGTCGCTTGTGGTTGGAGCCATGGCGAGACTTTGGTTCATGGCAAGTTCTCCTGAAGAAAGGGGCGCAGCGTACTGAAGAAAGGGGCCGCCCCGTGCGAACGTTAGCCGAACGCCCCGTCGCTGCCGGTACGGCGCTTGGTCGTCTTGCACAGGATAGCGGTTTCAGCCGAGAAGGACAATGCCATGCATCACGCCGCGCCCGATTCCAACCCGCACCTGCGCCAGCCGCTGTTGCAGGCCGGCGCGCCGCTGCAAGGGGCGCGCGCCGTTCTGATCTCCCTGCACGGGCGGGGCGCTTCGGCGCACGAGGCCATGGATCTGGGTGCGCAGGTCGCGCCGCCCCAGGCCGCGGCGCAGGGGCTCTGCCTGCTGGCGCCACAGGCCACGCAGAACTCCTGGTACCCAAATCGTTTCATTACCCCCGCGGCGGGCAACGAGCCGTGGCTGTCGTGGGCGCTCGCCTGCGTCTGGGACGTCGTGGATCTGACGCTGGACGCTGGGGTGCCCGCCGAGCGGGTTCTGCTGCTGGGCTTTTCGCAGGGCGCCTGCCTGGCCCTGGAGGCAGCCGCCCGCCGCCCGCTGCGCTATGGTGGTGTGGCCGGCCTCAGCGGCGCGCTGATCGAAAATGGCGACCAGCCGCGCAGCTATGCCGGCAACCTTGCCGGTGTGCCCGTCTTTCTGGGCTGCAGCGACGTGGACTTCCACATTCCGCAAGCGCGCGTCGAGCGCAGCCGCACGCTGCTGGAGGGGCTGGGCGCGCAGGTGACGATGCGCATCTACCCCGGCCTGGGCCACACCGTGAACGCCGACGAAATCGCCACCGTTCGCGCCCTGATCGATGGCGCGCTCGCGGGAGCTTAAGGCGCAGGCGGCGCGGCCATGTCGCGCCGCACCAGCGAGGGCAGCACCCATGGTCCATGGCGGCGCACGGCGCGGCCGTGGTGCAGCCCCATCCAGCCGCAATCCACGTCGTGCTTACTCCACGCGCCGTAGCGAAAGAGCCCCAACAGCTCCCAAATGTAGAGCAGCAGCACAGCCAGCAGCGCGGGCAGCCAGAAGCCGGCCACCACAAAGGCCATGTAGTGGCGCGCCGGGTTGCTGTCATCCACAATTGCGGGGTTAAAGCCATCAGCGCCAAAGCGCAGCGGCGGCTGGCCCGCCATCTGGCGCAGAAAGCGCATGGGCGAGCCCAAATCGTGCAGGTGGATGTAGGCGCACTCCTCGCCCAACTGCATCACAAAGCGCGCCGAACCGGGCCATCCGGGCGGCGCTTCTGCAGCGCGGGTCACAATCGTCTGCACAAAGCCGTCAAAGCCGGTGTGGGGCATGCTTGCTCGCTGCTGGGGAGGTGGGCGGCGGAAAAGCAACGACGCCTGCCGGCTCTACGGCCGGCAAGCGCCTGGAGCAACTTGCTTCATTCTACTCTACGGTGCGACGCAGCGGGCGTGGCTCTCTGCGGCCTGCCCCTACGCGCCGTGCTCGTGCTGGGCGGGCAGTTCGGCCAGCTTGCGCCAGCGCTCGGCGGCGCCGCGGCGGAAGAGCGCCGGGTCGAAGTCGATCAGGAACTCCCAGCCCTCGGTCGACAGCCCCTCCTGCACGTCCTTCGTCAGGTCAAACTCGAGCGTGCGGTTGTCGGTGGTGACGACGAAGTGGAGCATGTCGTCCTTGCCGTCATCGAGAATGCGGGTGACGCAGGGGCGGTCGGTGCCCAGCGGCTTGCGGAAGAAGGCCGCCGAACAACGGGCACAGAAGGGCAGCGTTGCATCACAAAGCCCACGGTTCATGTAGATAATCACTGCAAGTCCTCCACTCCTATCAACCAGGCGAGAACCGTTTCGTATTCTCCAGTATGCGCCCGCCCGCGGCGGCGGACAAGGGACGAATGTCCCCTCGCGCAGCAGGCGATTGTCGCCCGGCGCCGCGCCGGTGTAAGCCAAGCGCAGGGTTAGGGGCGAACTGTTGGTGCCGGAAATGGCGGCTCGTGTTGAAGACTTCGGCTAGTGCCGGAAATGGCGGCGGCCGGTAAAGAGCATCACCAGCCCCAGCCGGTCGGCCGCTTCGATCACCTCGTTGTCGCGCACCGAGCCGCCCGGCTGCACAATTGCCGAGATGCCCAGCGCGGCGGCGCTCTCGACGCCGTCGGGGAAGGGGAAGAAGGCGTCCGAGGCGAGCACGGCGCCGGCGGCACGCGCGCCCGCCTTGTGGCCGGCGATCATCACCGAATCGACGCGACTCATCTGCCCGGCGCCCACGCCCACGGTGGCGCGCCGCTTGGCCAGCACGATCGCGTTGCTCTTCACGTGGCGCGCCGTGCGCCAGGCAAAGGCCAGGTCGGCCAATTGGGCGGCTGTGGGTGCGGCGGCGCTCACCACCTGCCAGCCTGCCGGGTCCATATCATCCTGGCTGCGGTCGATCTGCTGCACCAGCACGCCGCCGTAGATGCTGCGCAGCCCCAGCGGGCGCGGCTGCGTGCCACTGGCGCAGAGCACGCGCAGGTTCTTCTTGCTCTGCAGCAGCTCAAGCGCCTGCGGTTCGAAGGCGGGTGCGGCGATCACCTCGACAAAGAGGCTGCCGATCGCCTGCACTGTCTCCATGTCCAGCGGGCGGTTGACGGCGATGACGCCGCCGAACGCGCTTACCGTGTCGGAGGCGTAGGCGGCGGCCCAGGCTTCGGCCAGCGTAGCGCCGCTGGCCAGCCCGCAGGGGTTGCCGTGCTTGATGATCGCCACGGTGGGGTCGGGGAAATCCTGGGCGGCCTGCCAGGCGCCGTCCAGGTCGAGCCAGTTGTTGTAGCTCATCTCCTTGCCGTGGAGCACGTCGAAGGGGGGCTCTTCGCCCACGTAGCCATAGAGGCCGCCCTGCTGGTGCGGGTTCTCGCCGTAGCGGTTGAGCTGGACGCGCAGCAGGTCGAGGTGGAGCGCGCGCGGCAGCACCGAATCGGGCTGCGCCGGCGCGGCCTCCTCCTGCAGTTGGGTGGCCAGGTAGGCCGAGATGGCGCTGTCGTAGGCTGCGGTGTGGCGAAAGGCCTTCAGCGCCAGCGCGCGCCGCTGCTCGATTGCGGGGCCGCCGCCCGCAAAGGCCGCCGCCACCGCGCCGTAGTCACCGGGCGAGCAGACGACGGTCACCGACTCGTGGTTCTTGGCTGCGGCGCGCAGCAGCGCCACGCCGCCGATGTCGATCTCCTCGATCGCCGTGGCCAGCGTCACATGGGGTTCGGCCACCGTAGCTTCAAAGGGGTAGAGGTTGACCACCACCAGGTCGATGGGCTGGATGGCGTAGGCGTCCAGCTCCTCGAGGTGCTGGGGGGTGCGGCGGGCCAGAATGCCGCCGTGGATGGCCGGGTGCAGCGTCTTGACGCGCCCGCCCAGAATCTCGGGGAAGCCGGTGACCTGGTCGACTTCGGTGATGGGGATGCCGGCCTCGGCGATCTTGCGTGCGGTGCCGCCGCTGGCCACCAGTTCGCCGCCTGCCTCGTGCAGCGCGCGTGCGAACTCCACCAAACCCGTCTTGTCTGATACCGACAGCAGGGCACGAAACGGCGACATGGGGTTCTCCTTCCCGGGACGACAGGGTGGCGAGACAAGGGGTAGAGGGGGCGGCCGGCGGTTCGCCAGCCCCCGGCGTGTTTGGTGGCTGCGGGGTGCATGTGGCGTCAGCACTGCGCGGCACTGCCCTGGCGCGCTCTACGGTGTGCCTGGCTGCAATGGGCAGGGCTGCAATGGGTACTTGTGCTGACCTCTGAAGTATAGCAGCGGCGCGCGTGGCGCTGTCAATCTGCTGCGGCAGACCATCGCTCTACTGGTTCCGTGTCGCTGCACAATGGAAGGGCAGCGGTGGCTTTGGCGCAGGGTGGGCAAAAGAAAACCCGCCACACATCGGGGGAGATGCGTGCCGGGTTAGCGGGGGGTGGCAGGTTGTGTGGCCGCCGATTCCGTAACGGAGTGCGTGGCCTACAAGATGAATCGCAGAGAATCGCGTAATCCTTCACGCAATTCTGAAACTTCCTTTTCGCGTAGAGGATTCATGCGCGCAGAGCACCAATCTTTGCCTGCGCGCCCCTGGTTGACAGGAGGGCGGGCTGCTGTTACACTCTGCCGCACATGCTGTGATGGAGACGAGTAGGCGCTGCGCCGTCACCAGCGAGCCCGGAATGGTGGAAGCCGGGCGGCCCAGGCGGCGTCGAAGATCCCTCCGGAGCAGCGGCCCGAACGTCGCGCGGCGCCCCAGGCGCAGCGCCCAGTAGGCGCCGCCGGCCTGTGCGCCGTTATATGCACCGCGCGAACAGCCGTTTGCGGCCTCGCGCACCAAGCGCCTGTGCTGTGTGCCGCCTAGCGGCGCCCGGTCGGGAAGAGGGGTGGCACCGCGGACTGAAGCTCAGCCCGTCCCCAGTACGGGGACGGGCTGTTGTTGTCTGTGCCACCCAACTGGAAGCCTTAGCGGATTCGTGGATGCACTCTGAGCAGCTGGAAAAGAACGCCTATGCACCCAGATCTCTCGCTCTTGATTACGTTTACAGCTGCGCTGGTAAGCGCCTTTGTGGGCGGCTTTATCGCGCGCAAGCTGCACCTCTCGCCGCTGGTGGGCTACCTGGTGGCCGGCGTGGTGATCGGTCCCTTTACGCCCGGCTTTGTGGGCGACAGCGAATCGATCAGCCAGCTCGCCGAGGCCGGCGTCATCTTCATGATGTTCGGCGTGGGGCTGCACTTCTCGCTCAAGGACTTGTGGGCGGTGCGCAAGGTCGCAATCCCGGGCGCCGTCCTGCAGATCCTGCTGGGCACCGCCGCCGGCCTGGGGCTGGGCATGCTGTGGGGCTGGGACGTGCGCGCAGGGCTGGTGCTGGGCATGGCGGCCTCGATTGCCAGCACGGTGGTGCTGCTGCGCGGCCTGGCCGACCACAATCTGGTCAACACGATTCACGGCCGCACAGCCATCGGCTGGCTGGTGCTCGAAGACCTGGCGACGGTGCTGATCCTGGTACTGCTGCCCCTCTTTGCCAACGAAGGCGAAGGCAACATCTGGGTGAGCCTGGGGCTGACGCTGGTGCAGACGGCCGCCTTTGTCGCCGTGATGCTCTTTATCGGTGCGCGGGCACTGCCCTGGCTGCTGGCACGGATTGCGCTCACCCGCTCGCGCGAACTCTTTGTGCTGGCGGTGGTGGCGCTGGCGCTGGGCACGGCCTTCGTCGCCTCGGAGTTGTTCGGCGTCTCGCTGGCGTTGGGGGCCTTTCTGGCCGGCGTGGTGATCGGGGAATCCGACGTGGGCCATCAGGCCGGCGCCGAGATTATCCCCTTCCGCGACATCTTCTCGGTGATCTTCTTCGTTTCAGTGGGTATGCTCGTCAACCCGCTGATGGTGTGGAACAACCTGGGCCAGGTGCTGGCGCTGACGGCGCTGGTGGTGCTGGGCAAGGCGCTGATCAACCTGCTGCTCGGCTTCATTCTGCCGGCTTCGGGCAAGACGATTGTGGTTGTGGCGGCAAGCCTTAGCCAGATTGGCGAATTCTCGTTCCTGCTGGGCTTGAGCGGTGTGGCGCTGGGCATCCTGACCCGGGACCAGTACGGGTTGATTTTGGCGGCGGCGGTGATCTCGATCATGCTCAACCCCTTCATCTTCAACGCAATTCCTTTCACGCTGCGCACCCTGCAGCGTGTGCCCTGGCTCTGGCGCCTGCTGGACACGCCAAGCGGCCCGGCGCCCGAACCGCTGCAGGCGAGCGTGCAGGGCCACGTGCTTGTGGTTGGCCACGGGCGCGTGGGCCGGCGCATTCGCAATGTGCTCGAGCAGATGGGAGAACCGGTGCTGGTGGTGGAATCCGACGCCGAGCGCGCTGCCGAACTGCAGAAGCAGGGCGTCCCCACGCTCTATGGCGACGCCGCCAATTCCGAGATTCTGGACCACGCAGGGCTGGGCGCGGCGCGTGCGGCCGTCGTCACCCCCTCGGACGAGGCGACGACGGCGCTGGTGGTGGCCGCACTCAATAGCGCCATGCCCGCGCTGCCGATCATTGCCCGCGCCGGCACGGTGGCGGGCATGCAGCGGCTGGCCGCACTCGGCGCAGACCACGTGGTGCAGCCCGAACTGGAGGGCGCGCTCGAGATTCTGGCTCACGCGCTGCGCGCACTCAATCGCCCGGCCGACGAGATCCAGCTCTATATGGAGAGCGAACGCCGCCGCGCTTATGAAGGCGTCTCCAGCGAACTGGGCAGCTCGCTCGACGCCAAGCTGCGCCGCGCCGGCATGGAGATGATGGCCAGCGGCGGCGGCATTGGCATCGTTTGGCAGCCGGTGCAGGCGGGCAGCCCGCTGGCCGGCCGTAGCCTGCTGGATGCCAACCTGCGCGCACAGACGGGCGCCTCGGTGGTGGCGCTGGTGCGCGCAGGTCAGGTCCTCCCCAACCCCACGGCGGCCACCCTGCTGCAAGAGGATGACATGGTGGGGTTGATTGGGAATCCGGGACAGATTGCCGAATGTGCGCTGCTGCTGGCGCCAGATTCTGCCCGCAGCGAGGCGGAGGCGATTTCGCCTGCCGACTGACCTTTCCCGCCGCGCCGGCCCTGCCGCGCGAGCTCTGCCCTGCTCTCCCTGCCGCGCCGTGCAGCACAACGCCCGGCGCCCAACTCTGTCTACATCTGTACGCAACGAGGTTTCCCATGGCCGCTTCTCGCTTTGCCGATGTCAAACCCAGTGTGAACTATCCCGAGATGGAGGCGCGCGTGCTCGAGCTTTGGCGCGAGCGCAACGTCTTCCACCGCTCGATGGACGAACGCCAGGGCGCGCCCGTCTACGTCTTCCACGAAGGGCCGCCCACCGCTAACGGCCGCCCCGGCATCCACCACGTGCTGGCGCGCGCCTTCAAAGACATCTTCCCCCGCTACAAGACGATGCAGGGGCACTATGTGCTGCGCCGCGGCGGCTGGGATACACACGGCCTGCCCGTGGAGATTGAAGTGGAAAAGCAGTTGGGGCTGAGCGGCAAGCAGCAGATCGAGGCCTATGGTGTGGCCGCCTTCAACGCCCGCTGCCGCGCCAGCGCCATGGAATACATCCGTGACTGGGAGCGCTTGACCGAGCGCATGGGCTTCTGGGTCGACCTCGACACCGCCTACGTTACCTTCCACAACGAGTATGTCGAGTCGCTCTGGTGGATCCTCAAGCAGTTCTGGGAGCGCAACCTGCTCTACCAGGGTTACAAGGTGGTGCCCTACTGCCCGCGCTGCGGCACGCCCCTTAGCAGCCACGAGCTTTCGCTGGGCTATCGCGAGGGCACGGTGGACCCCAGCGTGCATGTGCGTTTCAAGCTGCGCGGGCGCGACAACGAGTTCCTGCTGGCGTGGACGACGACGCCGTGGACGCTGCCCGGCAACGTGGCGCTGGCTGTGGGCGCAAACATCGACTACGTCACCGTGCGCGAGGCCGACGGCTCGCTGCTGACGATGGCTGCGGCGCTGGCGCCCAGCGTGCTCAAGCCCGGCTACGAGGTGGTGCAGACGCGCAAGGGGAGCGAGCTGGCCGGCACGGAGTACGAGCCGCTCTTCAGCTTCCTGCCCGTCGAGGCGGGTGTGAAGTACGCCTATGTCGTGACGGCCGACTTTGTGAGCACCGAGGATGGCACGGGCATCGTACACATTGCCCCCGCCTTTGGCGCCGACGACATGGAAGTGGGTCGCCGCCACAACCTGCCGCTGCTGCAGACGGTGCTGCCCGACGGCAGCTTCCGCCCCGAGGTGACGCCTTGGGCCGGCATCTTTGTCAAGGAGGCCGACCCGGCAATCACGGCCGAGCTGGACGCGCGCGGGCTGCTCTACCGTGCGGGCACAATCGAGCACACCTACCCTTTCTGCTGGCGCTGCGAGTCGCCGCTGCTCTACTACGCGCGCGAAACCTGGTACATCCGCACCAGCGCCAAGCGCGCCGAACTGCTGGCCGGCAACCAGCAGATCAACTGGTACCCCGAGCACATCCGCGAGGGGCGCTTTGGCAACTGGCTCGAGAACAACGTGGACTGGGCGCTGGGGCGCGACCGCTACTGGGGCACGCCGCTGCCGCTCTGGCGCAGCGACGCGCCGGGCTCCACCTACACCGAGTGCATCGGCAGCGTGGCCGAGCTGGAGCAGAAGGCCGGCCGCGCGCTGGCCGAACTGGACCTGCACCGCCCCTACGTCGACGAGATCAGCTGGCCCGCACCCGACGGCGGTACCATGCGCCGCGTGCGCGAGGTGGCCGACTGCTGGTTCGACAGCGGCAGCATGCACGTTGCACAGTGGCACTACCCCTTTGCCAACCAGGCCAAGTGGGAGGAGCAGGCGCAGGCCGACTATATCTGCGAGGCCATCGACCAGACGCGCGGCTGGTTCTACACGCTGCACGCCGTCAGCACGCTGCTCTTCGACCGGCCGGCCTACAAGAATGTGATCTGCCTGGGCCACATCATGGCCGAAGACGGCAACAAGATGAGCAAGTCGCGCGGCAACACGGTAGACCCATGGGAGGTCTTTGACACCCAGGGCGCCGACGCCACGCGCTGGTACATGTACACCGCCAGCCCGCCGGGAAACAGTCGCCGTTTCAGCGTCAACCTGGTGGCTGAGACGGTGCGCAAGTTCCTGAACACACTCTGGAACACCTACAGCTTCCTTGTCACCTATGCCAACCTGGCCGAATGGGTGCCGGGCGCTGAGTCTGAACCCGCTGCGCCTCCGGCCAACCTGCTCGACGCCTGGGTGCTGGCCGAGCTGAACCGGCTGGTGCGCGACGTGACCGAAGCCATGGAAACCTACGACGTGCTGGGCGCCACCCGCCCCGTGGCCGACTTTGTAGACAATGTGAGCAACTGGTACGTGCGCCTCAACCGCCGCCGCTTCTGGGATGGCGACGCCGACGCCCTGGCCACGCTCCACCACGTGCTGGTGACGGTGGCCAAGCTGCTGGCGCCCACCACTCCCTTCATCGCCGAGGAGCTCTACCAGAACCTGGTGGTGGGCGTAGGTGCAAGTGACGCGGCCGCCGATTCGGTGCACCTGGCGCGCTGGCCGCAGCTGCAGGCCGCGCTCGTCAACGAGCAGCTGACCGGGGATATGGCGCTGGTGCAGCGGGTAACGAGCCTGGGTCACGCCGCGCGCCAGAACGCCAACCTCAAGGTGCGCCAACCACTGGCGCAGGTGGTGGTGCGCACCCGCAACCAAGCCGAAGGTGACGCCCTGCGCCGGCTGCAGCAGTTCATGCTCGACGAGCTCAATGTCAAGCAGCTCGTCTTTACCGACGCGGGCAGCGACCTGGTCGATGTCACCGTCTTCCCCTACCCCAAGCAACTGGGGCAGAAGTACGGCAAGGGCTACCCGAAGATTCGCCAGGCGATGAGCGGCATGGCTCAGTTCGAGATGGCCGGGCGTCTGCAGCGCGGCGAGAGCGTGGAGGTGGAGGCCGAGGGCGAAACCTATCTGGTTGCCCCCGAGGATGTGGAGGTGCGTTCGACCCCGCGCAGCGGCTACAGCGTGGCCGAGGATGGCGGCTACCTGGTAGCCGTGACCACCGAGCTGGACAACGCGCTGATCCAGGAGGGCTACGCGCGCGAGATCGTGCGCCGCATCCAGCAACTGCGCAAGGATGCCAACCTCGAGATCAGCGACCGCATTGTGACCTGGATCGCCGACGGTGCGTTGATGCACGAGGTGCTGGCCCACTATGGCGACACGATCCGCGACGAAACGTTGTGCGTGGAACTGGTGCAGGTGCACCCCGGCGCTGCGGCCAACGGCCAGACGGGCGGCATCCCGCCCCACCTGCCGGCCGCCCGCTTCGAACTGGGCGGCGGCGAGGTGACGGTGGCCATCGCCCACAAGCAGGGGTAGCCACGCGGCGCCACTCGCGGCGACTCGACGCCACGCGACGCACGGAGATCAAGAATGAACAGGGGGAGCGACCGTGCGGCCGCTCCCCCTGTTTTTCGCCGGCGGATTCGTGTGTGGGATGGGTGCCACGCAGGCAAGGCGCTTTACGCTCTGTAGGCACTCGGCTATACTCGCGGCAGGCGCCGCTGTGCACCTGCCCGAAAGCTGCACCCATCACACTCGCTTCGCCAGCACACCCTCTGCGGAAACCCTTCCTTGACCGAAACCACTGGCCCCGCAAGCAGCGAGCCGATCTTCCCCGACAGTCTGCTGCGCCTTCTGCGCGACACCCTCTACCAGTGGAACCTGGGCAAGGCGTATGTCTATGCGGCGGCACTGGCCTTCTATACCATCTTCTCGGCGGTGCCGCTGATCATCTTTCTGGTCAACATTGCCGGTCGCGTCTCCGGGGCAGAATCGCTCGAGGCGCGCATTTTGCAGCTGGTGGCCCAGGACGCCGGCACGGTGCCCGGCACCTTCCTCGATTCGCTGGTGACCGAAAGCCACACCACACAGCAGCAGGGCGTGGCCACCGGCATCGGCATCCTCTTCGTCATCTACGCTGCCTCGACCATCTTCCACCAGCTGCAGAACTCGATCAACGCCATGTACGGCCTGCCCGAAGAGCGGACGTCGCTGCGCCACGGCATCCTCTACTTCCTGATTGCGCGCCTCTTCTCGGCCGTGGTGGTGGTGCTGATGGGTGTGGTCTTCCTGATTGTGCTGGTGGCAAACCTCATTCTCTCCACACTGCCGCCCACCCCGCTCGAAACCTTGATCGCCGACTGGCCCTTTACCACCTTCTTCCTGCGCTGGGTGGTGGCGCCGCTTGCTTCGATCGCCTTCTTCACCGTGCTCTACCACCAGCTGCCGGCGGGGCGGCTGCGTTGGCGCGATGTGGTTCCGGGCGCCGTGCTCACCGTGCTGCTGATCAGCGTGGGCAACCGCATCATCAGCGTCTACCTCGAGCGCATCTTTCGGGTGGCGCTCTACGGCGCCAGCGGCACCGTGGTGCTCTTTCTGGTCTGGATCTACTACATCGCGCTGATCATCCTCTTTGGCGCCAAGTTCATCGCCCTCTATGCCGAGCGCTACGGCCAGCCGGTCGCGCCCAAGCGGCGGCTGCTTGTGCACCGCACGGAACCATGAGCAGCCCGGCGACGTCCTCACACGTGCCGCCGCGCCCGAGCGCATGGGCGCGCGCCGGGGCGGTGCTGCGCCAGCGCTGCCCGGTTTGCCTGCAGGGGCGGGTCTTCCGTTCGCTGCTGGGCATGCACCGCAGCTGTCCTGTCTGCGGCACGGTCTATGAGCGCGAGCATGGCTACTTCCTGAATTCCATGTTCATCGCCTACGCGGCGGGCTTTCTGGTGCTGGTGCCTTCGGCGCTGCTGCTGGCGCTGCGCAATGTATCGGTGGGGATCTTTTCGGCCGTGCTCATCGCCGAGACCATCCTCGTCTGGCCGCTGATCTTTCGCTATTCGCGCGTGCTCTGGATGCATATCGACCAGGTGCTTGATCCACGCCCGCTGCCTGCGCCGGCAGACGAAGCGCAGCTGCCTTCCGCTGCGGCCCCGTTTGCGGCCCCGCATCCGGGCGCGCCGCCAAATTCCGGCGCGGCAGTTGGCTCCGGTGCAGGGTTGGGCGATGACGATTGAGCAGATCGTCCTGATTGTGGCGCTGCTGCTGGCGCTGAGCGTGGTGGCGGCCTATGCCTCGGGCCGCTTTGGCGTGCCGGCGCTGGTGATCTTTCTGGGCATCGGCATGCTGGCCGGTGCCGATGGACCGGGCGGCATCGACTTCAATGATGCCCGGTTGGCGCAGTCGGTGGGTGTGGTGGCGCTGCTCTTCATTCTCTACACCGGCGGGCTGGAGACGAACTGGCAGCAGATTCGCCCCGTGCTCGTGCCGGGGCTGCTGCTCGCAAATGTCGGCGTTGTCTTCAGCGCCGGGCTGCTGGGGATCTTCGCCGTCTACGCCCTTGGCTTCTCGTGGCTCGAAGGGCTGCTGCTGGGCGCGATCGTCTCCTCCACCGACGCCGCCGCCGTCTTCTCGATCCTGCGCGTGCAGAGCATCAAGCTGCGCGGCCAGCTCGAACCGCTGGTTGAGCTGGAATCGGGCACCAACGACCCGGTCGCCGTGCTCCTGACCAGCGCACTGACGACGCTGTTGATTGAACCCGACGCCCGCTGGGTCAACGAACTCTTTGGCTTTGTGATGGAGATGACGCTGGGCGCCGCCGGCGGCTACCTGATGGGCCGGCTGACGGTGCGCGTCTTCAACCGCGCCCGCCTGGCCCAGGAGGGGCTCTACGCCGTGCTTTCGGTGGCGATGGCGCTGCTCACCTTTGGCGTAGTGACGCTGGTGCATGGCAGCGGCTTTCTCGCCGTCTATGTGGCCGGCGTGGTGGTGGGCAACAGCCGTATGGTGCACAAGGGCACTATCCTGCGCTTTCACGAGGGGCTTTCGTGGCTGGCGCAGATCGCCATGTTCCTGACGCTGGGGCTGCTCGTCTATCCGTCCGAACTGCCTTCCGTGGCCGGGCTGGGCATTGCCACGGCGCTCTTCCTGACACTGGTGGCCCGCCCGCTGAGCGTCGGGCTGACCCTCTTCTGGGCGCGCTTCGAGCTGCGCGAGCTGGCCGTGGTCTCGTGGGCGGGGTTGCGCGGCGCCGTGCCGATTGTGCTGGCCACCTTTCCGCTGCTGGCCGGCGTAGAGCGGGCGCCGCAGATCTTCAACATCATCGTCTTTGTGGTAGTGGTTTCGGTGCTGCTGCAGGGAACCACGCTGGCAGCTTTGGCGACGCGCCTGGGGTTGAGCCCGCCCCGCCCCGCTGCGGCGGCAAGTGTTGCCCCCGTGGCGCCTTCGCTGCACGCCGAGCTGATCGCCGCCACCGTGCCCGCCGGTTCGCTTTCGGCCAACAAGAGCCTCTTCGATGTGCGGCTGCCGCCGGGCGTGCTGGTGGCGCAGATTCACCGCGGCGAGGAGCCCTTTGTGCCCAGCGGCAGCACCATCCTGCACCCGGGCGACGAACTGATGGTGCTGGGCACCCACGCCACGCCCGAGGCGCTTGAGAAGCTGGGGCTAGAGGTGCACACGCTGGTGGTGGCCAAGCCCGAGCCGCTCGTGCATGTGGCTCCCCCGCCCGAAGACGCCGCGGCCGGCCCGCCTGCCACCCCCGCCGAGGGCGAGCTGCTGGACTCGGCGTTGCAGCCGCCGCACGGCCCCATTTTGTAGCCCATCCTCCTCCCTCCAAACCAGGAAGGCGCCATGCTACACACCTTCGCCCCCAACCACTATCACCACACGCTGGGCAGCCACGCCCCCGTGCTCACGCTGCAGCCGGGCGACCGCGTGCGCACCACCACCGTCGACGCCGCAGGTGTCGACGCCGCCGGCGCGCAGGTAACGCACGGCCCCAACCCCACGACCGGCCCCTTTGCGATTGCCGGCGCCCAGCCCGGCGATACGCTGCAGGTGACGCTGCACGCGATTACGCCCAACCGGCCGATGGGCTGGAGCGGCACCGCGCTGGCTGCCAACGTGGTCGAACCCGAAGCAGCCATCTACCTGCCCCGCCCGCGCAAGGGGGGCGACGCCGACGGGCTGTGGGAGGTGGACGTAGCCGCCAACCGGGCCACACTGGTTGGGCCCGGTTCTGACGGGAGTGCAGACGCGGCGGGCACGCGCCTGGCCGGCCTGACGCTGCCGCTGGCGCCGATGATTGGCTGCTTTGGCGTCGCACCCGCCGGCGGCGAGGCGATCTCCACCGCCACCTCGGGGCAGCACGGCGGCAACATGGACTGGCGCGGCTTCACCGCCGGCGTGGTGGTGCGCTTTCCCGTCTTTGTGCCCGGCGCGCTCTTCTTTCTGGGCGATGTGCACGCCCGCCAGGGCCACGGCGAGATCGCCGGCACGGGGATCGAGATCTCGGCCGACGTGGAGTTCAGTGTGGAGTTGCTGCGCGACCGGCCGCAGCCGTCGCCCGCATGGCCCCAGGCCGACGACGGCGCCTTCCTTTGCACCGTGGGCAACGCCCGCCCGCTGGAGCAGGCGCTGCAGCACGCCACCACCGCCATGGCGCAGCTGCTGCAGGTGAAATATGGTCTGGAGGCGCGCAGCGCGCAGACGCTGATGGGTCAGGTGGTGGAGTACGAGATTGCCAACGTCTTCAACCCCGCCTTCTCAGTTGTCTGCAAGATGCCCAAAGCGGTGTTGGCGCTGCTGCCCAACCCGCAATCCCATTGACCCGCCCCTTTGCTAGGAGAGCCAACCATGCAGGCGATTCGCGTTCACACCCCCGGCGGTCCCGACGTTCTGCAGCTTGAAGAGCTGCCCGCGCTCACGCCCGGCCCCGGCGAGGTGGTTGTGCGTCTCGAAGCGATCGGCGTCAACTTTATCGATATCTATCAGCGCACGGGCGCCTACAAGATGGCGCTGCCCTTTACGCCCGGCATGGAGGGCGCCGGCGTGATCGAGGCGGTGGGCGAAGGGGTGGCCGAGCCGGCCGTGGGCCAGCGCGTGGCGTGGGCCATGGTGCCCGGTGCCTATGCCCAGCAGGCGCTGCTGCCGGCGGCCAAGGTGGTGCCCCTGCCCGCCGCCGTGGAGAGCCGCCAGGGCGCCGCGCTCATGCTGCAGGGCATGACGGCGCACTACCTGGCCACCGACACCTTCGCCCTCAAGCCCGGGCAAACGGCGCTGATCCACGCCGGCGCCGGCGGAACCGGGCGGCTGCTGGTGCAGGTTGCAAAGCGGCGCGGCGCGCGCGTGCTCACCACGGTGGGCAGCCGCGACAAAGAGGCGGCGGCGCGCGCGGCGGGCGCCGACGAGGTGATTCTCTACAATGAAGTGGACTTTGAGGCGGCGGTCAAGGAGATCACCGGCGGCGCCGGCGTCGATGTGGTCTACGATTCGGTGGGCGCGACGACCTTCGACAAGGGGCTGAACTGCCTGCGCCCGCGCGGGATGATGGTGCTCTGGGGCCAGGCCTCGGGCGCGGTGCCGCCATTCGACCCACAGATCCTCAATGCCAAAGGCTCGCTCTATCTCACGCGCCCGGCACTCGGCGCCTACATGCGCACGCGCGACGAGCTGCTCGCCCGCGCCGGCGAGCTCTTCACCTGGGTGGCCGACGGCTCGCTCGAGGTGCGCATCGACAGCAGTTGGCCGCTGGCTGCAGCAGGCCAGGCCCACGAGCATCTTGCCGCCCGCAAGAGCCAGGGCAAGCTGCTGCTGCTGCCCGATTAACCGAGCCTGCTCTCAACGGAAGAAATCGACCCAGGTCAGGCTGAAGCTGCGGCCATCGGCGCGCAGGAAGGCACTGGGCACGGTGACCTCGAAGTGGGCGTTCTGCAGCGGGATCGTGGGCGCCAGCGCCGGGTCGTCGCTGACGATGCCCGTCTCCATCCACCAGGGGTGGCCGCGCGTGATCGGCGTGTCGCTGCCGTCGGCCGTGTGCAGCGACTGCAGCAGAGGCAGCTCGACGCCGGCCGCCAACGCCGTCACCGCTGCCGAGGAAGGAACGCTGACGGTGACCACCGTGCCGTCGGGCGCGCCGAAGGTGAGCTGCTCGAGGCCGCGCACATGCAGGCGCAGGACGATGTCGCGCACCTCTAGCCCCGCGTCCAGTCGCACGTCGGCGCCGCCGATGCCGGTGTCGCTGCGAATGTCGAGCAGTAGGGCGCTGCCGATGCGCAGCGGGGTGATCTGGGCGTCGCGCACGTTCTCAATCTGCACGCCGCCGGCCGGGGTGGCGCTCTCGCTTTGGGCTGCGCAGGCGCTCAGCAGCAGCCCCAGCCAGAGCAGGGCTGCGGCCAGCGAAGCGCTTGTGCGCACCGGGCGAAGTTGCTGAGTCACTGCGGCTCCTTCCCGCTCGATCCGTGGCGGCGCAGCGCCCAACCGGCCGCACCCGCCGCTGCGGATCGTACACCGGCCCGCAACGAAACTGAAATCGCGCCAAAAGAGAACACAGCAGAACAGGTACACGGAAAACAACGGAGACGGCGGAAACAACGGAATGATTGGGTCGTTTGCTTTTCCCGTTGGTTCCGTAGTTTCCGCTTCTTCCGTGTACCTGTTTTTCCGTGTACCTTGTATTTTTCCGTGTACGTTCCCTTGTTCTCTGCCCATGCGCCCACGTCTGGTCGATTGGTCTCTGCTTGCCGCAACCCTGCTCGAACTGATGTCGGGGTTGATTTCGTTCTGGGTGGGGAAGCCGGAGGGGCGCTGGCTCTTCTGGCTGCACGGTGCGCTGGGGCTGGCGATCCTGCTGCTGCTGGGCTGGAAGCTGGTGCGCGTCTGGCCCCGCCTGCGCGCGGCGCGTTTGTGGCGCGAGAGCGCCCCTGCCTTGCTGCTCTCGCTGGCGGCGCTGCTGCTGGCGCTGCTGGCGATTGGATCGGGTGCGTGGTGGGCAAGCATGCTTGGGCCGCTGGGCTATCCCAACGGCCTCAACTGGCACGTGATCTTCGGCCTTCTGCTCACGCTGCTGGTGGCCGGCCACATGCTTGTACGCTTCAAGCCCCTGCGCCGGGTCGACCTGCAGGGGCGTCGCACAGCTCTGCACTTTCTGAGCGTGGCGGCCTTTGGCGGTGCGCTCTGGCTGACGCAGCAGGGGGCGAACCATGCGCTGCGGCTGCCCGGCGCGCAGCGGCGCTTTACCGGCTCGCGCGAACAGGGCTCGCTGCAAGGGCTGGCCTTCCCGGCCACGATGTGGATGTTCGATAACCCGGCCCCCATCGACCCCAAGCGCTTCACCCTGCGCGTGACGGGCGCCGTGGCGCAGCCGCAGCAGCTGGACCTGGCCGCGATCGCCGCGCTGCCCCAGCACACGCGTACGGCGCTGCTCGACTGCACCGGCGGCTGGTACACTACGCAGATATGGCACGGCATCCGTGTGAGCGACCTGCTGGACGCCGCCCAGCCCACGGCGCAGGCGCTGGCCGTCAGCTTCGTCTCCGTTACCGGCTACCGCTGGAGCGTGCCGCTGGCCGAAGCGCAAACTCTGCTGCTGGCCCAGCGTGTGGGCGAGGAATGGCTGGACCACGGGCGCGGCTTCCCGCTGCGCTTGGTGGCACCCGGCCGGCGCGGCCTGCAGTGGGTCAAGTGGGTGATCGAGGTGCGCGTGCTCACGGCGCAGGACTGGGCGCAGTGGGGTGCGATCTTCACCAGTGGGCTGGATCGCGCATAGCGGGCTGAGCGGTGCGCGCAGCCAGTGGGCGCAGCGTATAACCAAAGGAGGCGGAACGATGGCGGCATTGCCTTTCGACTTTGGCGGGCAGGTGGTGGTGGTGACGGGCGCAGTGGGCACGCTGGGCAGCGCACTGGCGCCCGCCTTTGCCGACGCCGGCGCCCACGTGGCGCCAATCGACCACCGCAGCGGGCGGCTGGCCAAGGCCTTCCCCACCCTGGACGCCGCACACCATCTGCTGCTCGACGGGGTGGACGCCGCCGACGAGCAGGCTGCTGCCCAGGCCGTCGCGCGCGTGCTCGAGCGCTTCGGCCGCATCGATGTGCTCGTCAACAGCGCCGGCGGCTTCACCGGCGGCGCGCCCATCCACGAGACGCCGCTGGACGAGTGGGACCAGATGTTGCGCCTGAACCTGCGCACGGCGCTGGTGATGAGCCGCGCCGTGACGCCGCAGATGATCAGCCAGGGCGCCGGCTGCATTGTGCATGTGGGGTCGCGCGCAGGCGTGGTGGGCGGCGCGAATGTGGCCGCCTACGCCGCCTCGAAACGCGCGCTGCAGACGCTGGCCGAAAGCCAGGCCGCCGAGCTGAAGGGCAAGGGCGTCACCGTCAACATTGTGCTGCCCAGCACGATCGATTCGGAGCAAGCACGCGCCGGCTCACCCAAGGCCGACCCCGCCAAGTGGGTCACGCCCGCCTCGCTCGCCGGCGTGATCCTCTTCCTGGCCTCGCCGCTGGCGCATGACGTGACGGGCGCAGCGCTGCCGGTCTACGGAAGAGTATGAAGAGATCGAGAAGCGAGAAGCGAGAAGACAGCAGCCGCCAACCTGACTTCTCAAATCCACGGCGCATGGCCGCCGATTGCAGTCTTCTCGCTTCTCGATTCTCGCTTCTCGATCCTTGGAGGCCAGATGCAGGACGAAACAGAGCAAGGCGGCTTTCCCGTGCCGCTGCACAACGCCGCGCCGCTGGACGCGCCCGAGCAGGCGCCTTACGCCCATCATCTCTTCCTTTGCAGCGGGCGCTACTGCGACCCCGAAGGCAAGGCCATCGCGCTCTACAACGCGCTGCCGCGCCTGCTGGGCGAGTTGGGCGCATACGACAACCCTGCCCGCATCAAGCGTGGGCTGACCGCCTGTCTGGGCGTCTGCTACGGCGGGCCGCTGCTGGTGGTCTACCCCGAGGGCATCTGGTACCACCATGTGGACGAAGCGCTGCTACAGCGGATTGTGCGCGAACACCTGGAGCAAGGGCGCCCCGTGCGCGAGGCGATCTTTCATCAGCTGCACGCGCCGCCGGCAGAATCGGGCGCAAGCGGGGCATCTGTCCCTTGACAAGCGCAGCGCGGGCGACTATGCTGGCGGCGACAAACGATCTGTTGTCGACGGATCAGGCGCCTGACGCCCCGGATGGCTCAGGCATCATAAGGCGAAGCCGGTGCAAGTCCGGCGCTGTCCCGCAACTGTAACCGCCGCGCAGCCCGAGCATGGGTGCGCGACGGAAGCCAGGTCGCCCGCCTGTTCTGTGCACAACCACCTCCGAGGCCGGGGTGGGTGCCACGGTGCGAACCTCCGAGACACCTTTCCGCCAGGAAGGTGTCTTTTTGTGCCCGCCCCACATTGTGCTGCCCACTGCAGCTGCCAATGTGTCCATACGAGAGGAAGCGCTGCCATGTCCGCACCCGTTCTGCCCGCTGCCAAGCGCCTGCTGCGCCCACTGTTGCCCGCTGCGTTTGTGGTTGCCCTTGCCCTGCTGCTGCTGGGCGTGCAGCCCGCGGCGGCGCAGGATGACGTGCCCGCCGCCCCTTCGGCGTGGGTGATTGTGGAGAGCGGCGCCGGCGGCGCGTGGGTGCGCCCGATTACCAGCACGCTGCCCTTTTCGGGGCTGGTGGCGCTGCAGGCCACCGGGCTGGATGTGGCGGTGGCCGAAACCGACTTTGGCCCGGCCGTCTGCGCGATTCAAGGCGTGGGCTGCCCGGCCGAAGACTGCTTCTGCAACGAGGCCGAGTTCTGGAACTACAGCTTCTGGGATGGCGCGGCGTGGGTGGGCTACCCGGTGGGCGCCTCCTCCTCCGTGATCACAACCACAGGCGCGGCCGAGGGCTGGCGCTGGGGCAGCTTTGAGGGCGCGCAGGGCGTAACGCCCGCCGAGGCCGCCGCCGCCCAGGGCGCGCTCGACTGGCTGGCGGCCCAGCAGCAGGCTGACGGCGGCTACGGCAGCATGGGCGGCGCGCTCGAAACGCTGCTGGCCATCGGCGCCAACGGGCTGGATGCCGGCGCCTGGCAGTCGGCCGACGCCACGCGCTCGCTCGAGCAGTACAGCCGCTTCAACCAGGCGCGCTTCTCGCGCAGCGATGCGGCGGCGCCTGGCAAGCTGGCCGTGGCCCTGGCCGGCGCCGACGCCTGCGTCTCGCGCGGCACGGTGCTGCCCCTGGCCCGCTTCGACGAGGAGAGCGGCGCATTCGCCCCCTCCAACGGCGCGCAGGCCTGGGCCATGCTCGGCACGGCGGCCATGAGCGAAACCGTGCCCGCCGCCGCCGTCGCGACCCTGATCGCCAACCAGGATGCCGGCGGCGGCTGGGAGTGGCAAGCGGGCTTTGGCCCCGACAGCAACACCACATCGCTGGCCGTGCAGGCGCTCGTCGCCGCCGGCGAACCGGTGACCTCGACCGCGATCATCAGCGGCCTGGCCTATCTGCGCTCGGTGCAGCAGGCCGACGGCGGCTTTGCCTACGATGCCGTCGGCGGCTTCGGCAGCGACGCCAACTCCACCGCCTACAGCGTGCAGGCGCTGGCGGCTGTGGGCGAAGACCCCACGGGTGAGGCCTGGAGTGTGGAGGGTGCCACACCGGTCGAATTCCTGCTCTCGCTGCAGCTGGAGGATGGTTCGCTGGAGTGGCAGGCCGGCAGCGGCGCCAACGCCTTTGCCACCCAGCAGGCCGTTGCTGCGCTGCTGCGGCGCCCCTTCCCCTCGGCAGTGCGCCCGCTGCAGCGCTGCACGGCGCAGTGATCTCTATGAAGCGGAGTGCAGTGCGCGTGGCAGTGCGCGTGGCAGTGCGCGTGGCTCTCCTGCTTTGCGTGCTGCTGAGTGGTGCGGCGCTCTCTCACCCTGCCCGTGCGCAGGAGCCGAATCCTGAGCCGAACCGCGCCGGGTTGGTGGTGGTGAAGGGTGACGGCGAGGTCATCAGCCGCTGCGTCGAGTTCAGCGAGGAGAGCATCAGCGGCTACGATCTGATCGCCTCCTCGGGGGTGGCCTTCAGCAGCGAGGCGGCCGCCATGGGCGCCACGATCTGCAGCCTGGATGGTGAGGGCTGCTCGTTCCCGCAGGAGAGCTGCTTCTGCCAGTGCAAGAGCAGCCCGTGCGTCTACTGGTCGTACTGGCTGTACGCTGACGAAGGCTGGAGCTACTCGAACCTGGGCGCGGCCAACCAGCGTGTGCGCGACGGCGAACTGCAGGGCTGGGTCTGGGGCGCCGGCACCTCGGGCAGCGCGCCCGAGCCGCCGGAGATGGACTTTGCCGACGTCTGCGCCGCGCCCGACGCCGCGCCGGCGGCGACGTCCCAACCGGCGGGCGCGCCGGCTGCAGTGAGCGCAGAGGCGGCGGTTCCTGCTGCTCTGCCTGCCGAAGCCGGCGAGACTGCGGCTGCCGATGCAGAAGAGGGCATGGTGCAGCGCGGCGTTGCACTGTCGTGGATCTGGCTGGGGGCGGCGCTGCTTGTGCCGCTGCTGCTGCTTGCGGGCTTGCAGCTGCGTCGGGGGTCCCGTCCTCGACCGCAGGCCTGAATGGAGAGTGGCGAAAGGGGAAGCATATGAAGCTGGCCGAGGCGCTGATTCTGCGCGCCGACCACAAAAAGCGCATCGAGCAGCTGCGCTACCGCATTCTGCGCAACGCCAAGGTGCAGGAGGGGGACGCACCCGCCGAAGAGCCGGCCGCCCTGCTGCGCGAGTTCGAAGAGACCAACCAGGCGCTGCTGCAGCTGATCCAGCAGATTAACCTGACCAACAGCCGCACGCCCCTGAATCAGGGCAGCCTGGCCGATGCGATTGCCGAGCGCGATGTGCTGCGCCTGCGCGCCCAGCTCTATCGCGACCTGGCCGCTGCGGCCACGGTGACGCAGGAGCGCTCCATGCGCACAGAGATCAAGTTCCGCAGCACGCTCAGCGTCGCCGAGATGCAGCGCACGGCCGACGAGCTGTCGCGCACCTACCGCGACCTGGACGCCGCAATCCAGGGGCTGAACTGGGCGACGGAGATGATTGAGAGTTAGCGGCTGTCGCAGAGATTGCGAGCGAGTTGGTAGCGTAGTCTGGCTGCAGGCGAGCACGAAAACCCTCCCGATCGGGTAAAAGATCGGTCCTTGGCACGGTTCGGGGCAGCCGGATGGGTTCGAGTCCCTCCTTCACAGCGTAAGCCCAGGAATGTGACAAGCGTACAGGGTATTGCGTACGACGTACTCCCGCCGTGCTGATGTAGCCAGAGGACGTGAGGGTGGGACAGGGGCGCTCGCTCGCCCGGATGCAGGCGGCCGTTGCAGAGCCGCCATTCGTTTGCCGTTGGCGTTTTGTGGATTGTGATTGCCGCATGACTGTGACTGCTGCATGACTGTGACTGATTCGATTCTGACTGATCAAGCGTTCCTCCTGCCCGCACAGGGCGGCGCAGCGGCGCGCGCGGCCTTCGCACGCCGGCTGCTCAGCGGGCTGCTGCTGGCGCTCACCACGCTGCTGGGGCTGGCGGCCTTCCTCTACCCCTTCTGGGCGCCGGCGCTGGCCGGAGTGGGCGCCACCGGCGGCAACGGCGCACACACCGCCGATGCGCCGCTGGTGCTGGCCGGCATTGTGCTGCTCTGCTTTGCCGTGCTGCTGGTCGAGGTGCAGGCGCAGGCGGTGAGCACCAAGGCGATTGCCCTGCTGGGCGTGCTGGTGGCGCTGAACAGTGTGCTGCGCTTTGCCGAGGTGGCGATCCCGGGGCCGGGCGGTTTCAGCCCCATCTTCCTGCTGATCATTACGGGCGGCTACATCTTCGGCGCCCGCATCGGCTTCCTGCTTGGCGCGCTGACGATGGTGGCCTCGGCGCTGATCACCGGCGGCGTTGGCCCCTGGCTCCCCTATCAGATGCTCACCGCAGGCTGGGTGGGGATGACGGCGCCGCTCTGCCGGGCGCCGGCGCGTGCGCTTGCCGCGCTGCTGGCGCGCGTGGCGCCCCGCCTGGCTCCCGCAACGGCCGAGGTGGTGGTGCTGGCACTCTTCGGCGCCGTCTGGGGCATCCTCTTCGGCATGGTCATGAACATCTGGTTCTGGCCCTATGCCGTGGGCTCGGCTGCGATGACGTGGGAGGCCGGCGAAGGTGCGCTCTCCACGCTGCGCTCCTACATGCTCTTCTACGCCGTCACCTCGCTGGTGTGGGACCTGCTGCGCGCCGCCGGCAACGTGCTGCTGCTGGGACTGATGGGCGCGGCGGTGCTGCGCATCCTGCGCCGTTTCCAGCAGCGCTTCGACTTCACCTATCTGCCGCTGCCCGCGCCCCATCCCGAAGCCCATCCCGCTCCCCACCACCTGCCGCAGGGCGCGCCCCGCCCGGCGCCGGCTGCTGCTGCCCTCAGCGGCCGGCACGAACGATGAGCCCCGAGCGCCCGCTCCACGCCGGCGTCTGGCTGCTCTGGGTGGCGGCCGCGCTGATTGTGCTGAGCGTGACGCGCAACCCCGCCTATGTGGCGCTGGCGCTGCTCTGGGTGGCGGGCACCTTTGTGCTGGCGCAGCGCAACCCCGTGGCGCCCGGGCTGCGTGTGCTTTCGCCCCTGCGCTTTGGGCTGATTGTGGTGCCCAGCGCGGCGCTGCTCAACGCCCTCTTTGTCCACATCGGCGAGACCAGGCTGATCACGCTGCCCGCCGCGCTGCCGCTGATCGGCGGCCCAATCACCGCCGAAGCGCTCGTCTACGGCGCGCTCAACGGCCTGGTGCTCACGGGCATCTTCGCCGCCTTCTCCGTCTTCAACCTGATGACGTCGGTGCGCGCGCTGGTGCGGCTGGTGCCGCGCGCCTACTACCCGGTGGCGGTGACGCTGGCGATTGCGGTGACCTTTGTGCCCGTTACGCTGCGCCAGGCCGAGCAGATTCGGGAGGCGCAGGCGGTGCGCGGGGCGCGGCTGCGCGGCCTGCGCGGCTGGCTGCCGCTCTTTTTGCCCCTGCTGAGCAGCGGGCTGGAGCGGGCGCTGCAGTTGGCCGAGGCGATGGTGGCGCGCGGCTTTGCCACCGGCGCCGCCGACGCCGATGCCGACGCCGGCGCCCGTGCTCAGGTGCGCACGCAACTGCTGCTGGTGGTGGGGATTGTGGGCGTGGTGGCGGCCTGGCTGCTGCAGATTGCCGGCTGGCCGCCGGGCGACGGCGCCTTTGCCTGGACGCTGCGCGCGCTGCTGCTGGCTGCCGGGCTGCTGGCGGTGGGCATGGCGCTGCGCCAGGCTGGGCGCGGTTTCCAGCACACCGTCTATCGGCCGCAGGCGTGGCAGCGCGCCGACTGGGCCGTGGCCGCCTGCGCCCTTGCCACCGCCGCGCTCTTCCTGCTGCCGCTGCCGGGCGTGGATCGCAGCACGCTGGCCTGGACGCCCTATCCGGCGCTTACGCTGCCGGCGCTGAGCCCGCTGCTGGCGCTGGGCAGTTGGGGGCTGCTGGCGCCCGCCGTGCTCGCCCTGCTCGAGCAGAGCCGGAGCGAGCCTGCAAGTCCCGAGCAGGGCTACGCTGAGCAGGGCTACGTTGAGCAGAGCCTGATGGAGCGTGCGCCGTGAACGGGCTGCAGCGGGATGCTGCCCCAGCCATGGAGCCTGTGCAGGGCGAGGCCGGCACGGCCGTGCGCATGCAGCATGTGCGCTACAGCTACCCCGGCGCCGCGCAGCCTGCGCTCGACGACTGCTCGCTGGCGCTCCCCGCCGGCGAGTTCGTGATCGTCGCCGGCGCGTCGGGCAGCGGCAAGAGCACGCTGCTGCGCTGCCTCAATGGGCTGGTGCCCCACTTCAGCGGCGGCAGCTTCAGCGGCTCGCTCTCGGTCTTCGGGCTTGACCCCGTCGCCGCCACCCCGCGCACCATGAGCCGCCACGTCGGCTTTGTCTTCCAGGACCCGGAGACCCAGTTTGTTGTCGACCGCGTGGAGGATGAGATTGCCTTTGCGCTCGAGAACGCCGGCTTGGCCCAGCACGATATGCGCGTGCGCGTGGAGGAGACGCTCGACCTGCTGGACCTGGCGCCGCTGCGCGCCCGCGCCCTGAGCACCCTCTCGGGCGGCGAGAAGCAGCGGGTGGCGATTGCCGCCGCCCTGGCGCTGCGCCCACGCCTGCTCGTGCTCGATGAGCCGACCTCGCAGCTGGACCCCAAATCGGCCGAGGATGTGCTCAACGCCCTGGTGCGGCTGAACCACGACCTGGGGCTGATGGTGGTGCTGGCCGAACACCGGCTGGAGCGCGTGCTGGCCTATGCCGACCGCCTGGTCTGGCTCACGGGAGAGGGGGGGCCGCCGCTCAACGACACGCCCGCGCGCGTGCTGGCGCAGGTGACGGGCGGGCCGCCGCTGGCGCAGGTCGCGCGCCGACTGGGCTGGTCGCCGCTGCCGCTGACCATCAAACAGGGGCTGCGCTTTAGCCGCGCGCTGGCCACGCCCGCCGCGCCTGCCTCCTTGCCCCAGCCGGCGCTGGTGCAGAAGCCCGCGCTGCAGGTGACGAATCTGCACGCCGCGTATGGCGGGCGCGCTGTGCTGCGCGGCGTCTCGCTGGCGGTGCAGCCGGGCGAGGCGGTGGTGCTGATGGGGCGCAACGGCGCCGGCAAGACGACGCTGCTCAAGAGCTTGGTGGGGCTGGTGCGCCCAACGCAGGGCCGCGTGCTGGTGGCGGGCGCCGACATTGCCGGCCGCGACACCGCCGAAATCTGCCGCACGGTGGCCTATCTGCCGCAGGACCCCAACGCGCTGCTCTTTGCCGACACGGTGGCCGACGAGCTGGCGCTGACGTTGCGCAACCACACACTCCCCGCCGACACGCCCGCGGCGCAGAGCCAGATGCAGGCGCTGCTCACCCGCCTGCGCCTGGGCGACAAAGCCGCCGCCTACCCGCGCGACCTCAGCGTGGGCGAGCGCCAGCGCGTGGCCCTGGCCGCCGTCACCGTGACGCGGCCGGCGGCGCTGCTGCTCGATGAGCCGACGCGCGGGCTGGACGCCGAGGCCAAGGCGCTGCTCGTCGAGCTTTTGCGCAGTTGGAAGCGGGACGGCGCCGCGCTGCTGGTTGTGACCCACGACGTGGAGTTTGCCGCCGCTCTGGCCGACCGTGTGGTGCTGCTCAGCCAGGGCGAAGTGATTGTGGATGGCGCACCGGCGCAGGTGCTGGCCGGTTCACCGCTCTTTGCCACGCAGGTGGCGCGCCTCTTTCCGCACACGGGCTGGCTCACCGCCGAGCACGCCCTGACTGCGCTGCAGCCGGCCTGACTCCTGCCCGCATCAACCTGCATCAACCCGAAGCTTCCTGCTGCATGAATGCGCCGCGTTGCCGGCCCTGTTGAAGTCCTGTAAGGAGAGAACGATGCCTCGTTTGACCAAGATCTACACCCGCATGGGCGACAGCGGCGAGACGGCGCTGGGCGGCGGCCAGCGTGTGCCCAAAGATACGCTGCGCGTCAGCGTCTACGGCACGGTGGATGAGCTGAACTCGCAGATTGGGGTGGCGCTGGCGATGGGGCTGGCGCCCGAGGTGGCCGCCGTGCTCACTCGCGTGCAGAACGAGCTCTTCGATTTAGGCTCGGACCTCTGCTTCCTCGAGCAAGACAAGCAGAAGTGGCCGCTGCCCCAGATCGAGCAGCGCCACGTGGCCGCGCTGGAAGCGACGATTGACGAGATGCAGGGCGTGCTTGGCCCGCTGCAGAACTTCATCCTGCCCGGCGGCACGGCCGGGGCGGCGCAGCTGCATGTGGCGCGCACCGTTTGCCGCCGCGCCGAGCGCGAGAGCAGTACGCTGGCGCGCGAAGAAGGGGTGGGGCCGCAGGTGCTCGCCTACCTCAACCGCCTCTCCGACGCGCTCTTCGTCATGTCGCGCTTCGAAAACCACGCGCGCGGCGTCGCCCAGCCCCTCTGGCGGCCTGGCGCGTAATCACAGCAAGAGAGACAGTACACGGAAACAACGGAAACGACGGAGATTGGGCTGCCGGCCAATTTCCGTCGTTTCCGTGTACTGTTCAGGTTGTTTCCGCCGTTCGCCGCTCGATCCTCCAGCTCCGGCCGCCTTCTCGCTTCTCGATCGCTTCTACTTCGTCGTCCTCAGCTCCACAAACGAAGTCTTGCCCGCCTCCACCGTCACCTCGGCAGCGACGCGCTCGCCGTTCACCTGCCCCACCACCACATAGTCGCCCGCAGGGACGGCCTCCATGGCGGTGTTTTCGCCATAGGCCGGGTCGGGGTTCACGCTCTCGTTGTCGGGGTAGACCTCCATCACGCGCGCCCACGAGGCGACGTTGCCCGAAAAGCGCGCCAGCGTCAGGCGGGCGGTGGGCCAGGTGCGGCCGTCGGCGGTGAGCAGGCGTGCCGCCACTGCGCCGTGGCCTGCCGGCGGCTCGACCCACAGGTAGGGGTTGACGCTTGCCTCGTAGGTGTTGGCGCCCACGCGCATCTCTACATGCAGGTGGGGGCCGATGGCGATGCCCGTCATGCCCACGCGGCCCACCAGGTCATCGGGCTGCACGCGTTGCCCTTGCTGCACCAGCACCTCGCTCAGGTGACCGTAGAGCAGGTAGACGTCCATCTCGCCGCCGGCCACAATCAGCCGCTTGTCGAGCAGGATCACCACGGCGTTGCCGTAGAAGTTGGGGTAGGGGCCAAGCACGTTCGGGTCGTCCAGCCCGGCGTGGACAACGGTGCCGGTGGTGGCGGCGCGCACAGGGGTGCCGCTGGGGTTGGCGATGTCCATGCCGTGGTGGGGGCGATAGCGGCCGCCGGCTGTGGAGCCGAACTGGTAGGAGGGCGCCGCAATCTGGTTCTCCACCGAGCCGGGGTGCGGACGCCCCACCCAGAAATGCGTGCTCTCGCTGCCGGCAATAAAGGTAGACCAGGCGCGCCCCGGCTCGAGCACCACCGGCGCCAGTGTCGGCTCGGGGGGCGTCTCGGGCTGGGGCGTCGAGACGCCGAGCACGGGCGCATATTCGATCGCGGGCAGAATGCGCGGCTGCGCGAGATCCTTGAGCGAGGGGGCTGCTACGGGCAGGCCGCCGTTGGCTTCGGCCGCCAGGGCGCGGATCAGGACGGGCTGCTGCAGGTCGCCGCTGTAGAGCGCAAGCGCGGCGCCTTCGGACCTCTGCTGCGCCACCAGTGGCTCGGCAAAGAGACGGCGCTCGGCTTCGGAGTTGGGCGTGGGGGTAACGATCTCGATTGCGAAGGGCCAGGCAGGCTGCACCGTGCCGCTCGCGTTCGCCTGCGCGAGGGCCGATGTGCCGCTCTGAACGTCCTTGATGGCAGCGGCGGGCGGCGCGCTTGCGGCATCCGGCGCGCTTGCGGCATCCGGCGCGCTGGGCAACGCGGGCGCGAGCGTGGCGCTGCTCTGCTGGTTGGCCGGGTTCACCACCGCCAACTCGATCGCGCGCTGGCTCATCGCCACCTGCGGCGCTTCCACCGTGCGCGCCGGCAGCAGCGCATCGGCCGTGAACGATCGATCGGCCGGCTGCTGGGGCGTCTGCACCAGCGCGGCGCTGGGCTGCGCGTTGCGCCAGAACTCGGCGCTGCCCACACCCCAAAGCAGCAGCGCCGCCACCAGCGCCACACCCAGCGTGCGCAGGGCAGCCGGCGCAAAGACGCGCAACTCCTCCTGCAGCGAGGGGGGCGGCGGCGCCGGTTCATTCGGCCAGGTGACCGGGCGTAGCGGTCGCACCGGCGCAGCGCCCGGCAGGGGCGCCGCCGCAGCCAGAGCACCCGCGCGCTGTGCTAAACTGGCGTAATCGGGAATGGGCGGCTCGCTGGGCTGCCCCACCAGCCATTCGTAGCCGGAGGCACGCAGCCCTTGAACCGTTTCGACACCGAAGACGCGGCAGAGCAACCAGTCGGCCGCGACCTGGATGCGCAGGGGGGCGATGGCGCCCTCGGCGCCGAGTTGGCTGACGCCGGCCAGACCAGCGCCGCCGATCTGATCAGTGCTGCCCTGGGCAACACCGGGGAGACTCCTGCCGCTGGGGAGAGTGCTGCTGGGGACGCCGTCGAGGCGTTGCGCTCGTTTCACGTGGATATCTTTACACTCTTCCCCCAGATGTTCGGCGGCCCCTTTGGCGAAAGCATCATCAAGCGCGCGCTGGTGCGCGGGCTGCTTTCGGTGGCGCTGCACAACATCCGGGATTACACGACCGATCGCCACCATGTGTGTGACGATACGCCCTATGGCGGCGGCGGCGGCATGGTGATGAAACCCGAGCCGATCCTGCGCGCCGTCGAAACGGTGCTGGCGCAGCCGGCGGGCTGGGCGCTGCCCGCAAGCGATGCCTGGGTGGCGCTGCCGCCCTGGAATGAGCACGAGGCTGCGCAACTGCCTGCCGACACGCCGATTGTGCTGCTCTCGCCCCAGGGGCGGCCGCTGACGCAGCGTGTGGTGAGCGAGCTGGTTGCCCACCCGCGCGTGGCGCTGATCTGCGGCCGCTACGAGGGTGTGGACGAACGGGTGCGCACGCAGTTGGTGACCGACGAGATCAGCATCGGCGACTACGTGCTCAGCGGCGGCGAGCTGGCCGCCATGGTGCTTGTGGACGCCATGACGCGCCTGCTGCCCGGCGCCCTGGGCTACGAGCTGGGCGCCCACCAGGACAGCCATTCGCCAGGCACGGGCGGCCTGCTCGAAGGGCCGCAGTACACGCGCCCCTTCAGCTTTCGCGGCGAAGCGATCCCCGAAATCCTGATCAGCGGCCACCACGCCAACGTCGACCGCTGGCGGCGCGAACAGGCACTCTTGCGCACGCTGCTCAGCCGCCCCGACCTGCTGGCCGGCGCCGAGCTTTCGAAGCGCGACCGCGCGCTGCTTGCCGCGCACGGCTGGCAGGCGCCATTATAGCAGCCCGCGTCTATCAACGCCGATTAAACAGCAACTGATTGACGCAAGGATGCAAGGGAAAAGCGCAACTGAAGGGCGCAAGGAACAGCAAGGAACAGCAAGGAACGGCAACGGCCTGCGGGGTGCGGCTGTGTGATGCGTGAACTGAGAATCAGACGCCCGACCGAGTGGACTCGGCCGGGCGTCTGCTGCAATGCACAGGGGGAGTGCGCAGGCTCTGCTGCGTTTGCGCCGCGCGTGGGGGCGCGGGTTACGGCAGCAGGTCGTAAGCGACCAGGGTGAGGAACTCGATGAACTCCTCGCTGAGCACCAGCTTGTCCATCAGCGCCACGGCGTCGGCGTAGCGTTCGACGCCCACACCGCCCAGCTTGGCCAGCTCTTCGTCGCGCACTTGGGCGTAAAGCTCGGCGGTGATGGCGCGGCCGTCATCCAGGCGGGCGTGGTGGTGGCGCCACTGCCAGAGCTGCGAGCGGGCGATCTCGGCCGTGGCCACATCTTCCATCAGGTTGTGGATGGCGGCGGCGCCGTTGCCCCCCAGCCACGCGTTCAGATACTGCAGCGCGACGCTGACGTTGGCGCGCAGCCCGGCCTCGGTGATGCGGCCGTTGGGCACGCTGGGGTTCAGAATCTCGTACGACTGGATGTCGACCTCTTCGCGCATGCGCTCCTTCTGGTTGGGCCGCGCGCCCAGCACACCGTCGAAGATCTCGCGCGCGATGGGCACCAGGTCGGGGTGGGCCACCCAGGTGCCGTCGCAGCCGTCGGCGGATTCGCGCAGCTTGTCCTCGCGCACGCGCGCCAGGGCGTTTTCCGTCACGGCCATGTCGCGGCGGTTGGGGATGAAGGCCGCCATGCCGCCGATGGCGTGCGCGCCGCGCTTGTGGCAGGTCTGGATCAGCCGCTCGGTGTAGGCGCGCATAAAGGGGACGGTCATCGTCACCTGGGCGCGGTCGGGCAGCACAAAGCGCTCGACGGTGCAGAACTTCTTGATGGCGCTGAAGATGTAGTCCCAACGCCCGGCGTTGAGGCCGGCGGCATGTTCGCGCAGCTCGTAGAGGATCTCGTCCATCTCGAGCGCGGCGAGCACGGTTTCAATCAGCACGGTGGCGCGAATCGTGCCGCGCGGGATGCCCACCTTCTCCTGTGCATGAAGGAAGACGTCGTTCCAGAGGCGCGCTTCGTGGTGGTTCTCGAGCTTGGGCAGGTAGAAGTAGGGGCCGGAGCCGCGCGCCAGCAGCTCGTGCGCGTTGCGGAAGAGGTAGAGACCAAAATCGAAGAGGCTGCCGCTGACCGGGGCGCCGTCCACCGTCACATGCTTCTCCACCAGGTGCCAGCCGCGCGGGCGCACCAGCAGCGTCGCCACCTGCTCGTTGAGCTGGTAGACCTTGCCGTCGGGGTTTGCGAACTCGATCGTGCGCCGGATGGCGTCCGAGCAGTTGATCTGGCCGAGGATCACATTCTCCCACGTGGGCGAGAGCGCGTCCTCGAAGTCGCCCATGAAGACGCTGGCGCCCGAGTTGAGGGCGTTGATCATCATCTTGCGCTCGGTGGGGCCGGTGATCTCGACGCGGCGGTCGTTGAGGTCGGCGGGAGCAGGGGCGACGAACCAGATCGCCTCGCGCACCGAAGCGGTTTCGGCCGGATACTCGGGGATGTGGCCGGCGCTGATTTCGGCCTGGCGCACGGCGCGGCGGGCCAGCAGTTCGGCGCGGCGCGGGCCAAAGGTGCGCTGCAGGTCGGCTACAAAGGCCAGCGCCTCGGGCGTCAGCACCTGCAGCACGGCGGGAGTGATGGGGCCGAGGATGGCGACGCCGGCGGGCAGTGCGGGTGCAGGGGCGGCGGATGCGGCAGAGCTCAAGTCAGACATGGCGAACTCCTGGTCGGCCGGGGCCGGCGCGCGAAAGCCGGCGCGTGCGTGTGGATGCGGATACTGGTGCGGGAAGAGTGGCGGGCGAGGGAGCCCGGTGGCAGGGTGACGCCCCGCCATTCTAGCACGCCCCACGTTGCGCGCGGATTCGGGCTGGGTTGAGGGTTCGCGGCCAACAAGCAGGGCGGCGCCAAGCCGGCGCCGCCCAACAACCGATCATTCGCTTGTCGCACCCTTCTGGTCGGGTGCCCTGCCTTACGGGCGCTGCCCCAATGCCGGAGGCTCGTGCAGGTAGGCCGATGAAAAGCCGTTGGCGCTGTCGCGAAGGCTCTCGACGCCGCTCTTGTCGTAGTAGCCGCGCTGCATCAGCTTTGCTTCCCGCTGGCTGAACTCCTCGAACACCTGAGCGCCCAGCTCCTCATCAAATTTCTTGATGACTTCTCGGGCAGCGCGAATCGGCGCACGCTTCTTATCCAGATAGAGACCCAGGGCAAACAGAGCAATCGCACCCAGAATGATCATCAATCCGATGTGGCGTACCCCCTCAAGAGAGAAGATGATTGCACCCCACATCAGGCCAAAGATAATCAGTATGATTTGCACCGGTCCCAAGCCCTTCTTCACGGTCTTTCCCGGCACGTCAATCTTCTTGGCTTCGATGTAGGCCTGCACTCTATCGACGTGTTTGAGATAGAAGTCGGCGTCGTCTGCATCGACAAGGGACTGCGACAGGTTCGCAAAGGCCTGGGTATCGGCAGGAGACATGCGAGACAACGCCACCTTGATGTTGTACTCAAGTGAACGGTGAAATGCCTTCGCATATTCCTTGTCGGGCAGGCTGTCGAAGAGAGCGGGCGTCAGCCCCGCACCCGCCACAGCAAACTGCATCAAGCGCAACTTGCCTGCTGCTAGCCTCGGATCTGTTTGCAGGAGAATCGCGGCGTCGTCGGCCGCGGCTCTCATGGCAAAGAGGATGTTGCGTGCCTGCTGCTGCATGGCCGCGCGCTGCGCACCTTGCAACGCCAGTGCGGCGCCGACGTCATTTGCCTGCTGCAACTGGGAGATATGCGCCGCGTTTGCGACATGAAGACCCAGACTTGCGACGTCCAACACGGTATCGAAAATGCCCATCGCTTCGCCTCCTGAGTTTGAGTGGAGAAGTTCTTGAACGGGTCGGCAACTCGGCGGTCAATCGACTTGGTGCGCTGTAAACCCGCATGTGGTCATCAGCGGCTGCTCTCGTTCAGCATGTTCGACACTATTGGCCACACTCGAATAAGGCGCGACCCGGACAAGAACTTTCATGCGGCGAGCCGCAGACGCGAAAGTCGGCGCTCGGCCCCGTCCTGACAGGGCTGAGCGCCAACTTGGCTGCGTGTGATTGAGGGTGGTGTTCGTTTGTCTGGGCGCCCTACTCCACCGGCGGCCCCTGTTCGTCCAGCATCCAGCGCATCACCTTGCCGGTGCGCGTCTTGGGCAGCGATTCGACGAAGCGAATCTCCAGCGGCGGCGCGGCCGGGCCCAGCTCGGCGCGCACGTAGGCCTCCAGCGTGGCGCGCAGGGCGTCGTCGCCGTGGGCGCCCGTCACCGGCACAATAAAGCAGCGCACGCAGTCGGCCTCGCGCAGGCAGGCGGCCAGCGTGGTCACCACCTCGGCCACGGCGGGGTGGGCGGCAAGGGTCCACTCCACCGTCATCGCGTCGCCGGCCAACTGGCTCTGTGCGGTCTGTTCGGCGGCGGCGTCGGCGCGCGCCCTGGCGCTCTCGGCGCTGCTCTCTTGGCCCATCTCAGGGGGCAAACTCTCGGCGTTCACGGCAAGTATCGCTACCCTTCCAGTGTGCTGGTATCGCCAATCGGCTGGCCCATGGCCTGCGCCTTGAGCAGCCGGCGCATGATCTTGCCGCTGCGCGTCTTGGGCAGGCTGGGCACAAAGTCGATGCGGGCGGGGATGGCAATCGGCCCCACCTCGTGGCGCACGTGCTCCTTCAACTCCTTCTCCAGCGCTTCGCTGCCCTGCAGCCCGGCGTTGAGGATGCAGTAGGCGTAGATGGCGTTGCCCTTCAGGTCGTCCGGCACGCCGATCACGGCGGCTTCGGCCACCTGCGCGTGGCTCACCAGCGCGCTCTCGATCTCGGCCGTGCCCAGCCGGTAGCCCGAGACCTTGATCACGTCGTCCATGCGGCCGATGATCCAGAAGTAGCCATCCTCGTCGCGGCGCGCGCTGTCGCCGGTAAAGTACCAGCCTTGGGCGGCAAAGTCGCTCCAATAGGTCATGCGATAGCGGTCGGGGTCGCCCCACACGGTGCGCGCCATGCCGGGCCAGGGGTGCTTGATGACGAGGTAGCCATCCTCGTTGGCCGCGGCCGAAGTGCCATCCTCGCGCACCACGTCGGCCTGGATGCCGGCAAAGGGCAGGGTGCCGCTGCCGGGCTTGAGCGGCACCACCGGCGTGGGCGTAATCATGAAGCCGCCGGTCTCGGTCTGCCACCAGGTGTCGATCACCGGGCAGCGCTCGTGGCCGATGAACTTGTGGTACCAGCGCCACGCCTCGGGGTTGATTGGCTCGCCCACCGTGCCCAGCAGGCGCAGGCTGCTCAGGTCGTGGCGTTCGGTCCACGCCTCGCCAAAGCGCATCAGGCTGCGGATCGCGGTGGGCGCGGTGTAGAGGATCGAGATGTTGTACTTCTCTACCAGGTGCCACCAGCGGTCGGGATAGGGGAAGCCGGGCGCGCCCTCGTAGATGAAGCTGGTGGCGCCCAGAATCAGCGGCGCATAGACGATGTAGGAGTGGCCGGTGATCCAGCCTGGGTCGGCGGCGCACCAGTAGCGGTCATCCTCCTTCAGGTCGAAGACCACCTTAAGCGTGGTGGCAATGTGCACCTGATAGCCGCCGCAGGTGTGGAGCAGCCCCTTGGGCTTGCCGGTGGTGCCCGAGGTGTAGAGGATAAAGAGCGGGTCTTCGGCGTCCATCACCTCGGTTTCGCAGTAGGGGCTGGCGATGGGCAGGGCGATCAGGTCGTGCCACCAGAAGTCGCGCCCGGCCTGCATGTTCACCTGCTGCCCCGTGCGCTTAAGCACAATCACCTTCTGCACAATCGGGCTACGGTTCACCGCTTCGTCGGTAATTTCCTTCAGGTTCACCGTCTTGCCGCGCAGCCAGGCGCCGTCGCAGGTCACCACCACCTTGCTGCGGGCGTCGGTGATGCGGTCGGCCAGCGCCTGTTCGCTGAAACCGCCGTAGACCACGCTGTGGATGGCGCCGATCTTGGCCGTGGCGAGCATGGCGATCGGCAGCTCGGGCACGCGCCCCATATAGATGGTAACGGTGTCGCCCTTCTTCACCCCCATGCTCTTGAGCACGTTGGCAAAGCGGTTGACCTCCTTCCAGAGCTTGAAATAGGAGAAGGTGCGCTGCTCGCCGTCTTCGGCCTCCCAGATCATGGCGAGCTTGTTCTTGCGCCAGCTCTTGGCGTGGCGGTCGAGCGCGTTGTGGGCGATGTTGGTCTTGCCGCCCACAAACCACTTGAAGAAGGGGGGCGTGCTGCGGTCGAGCACCGTCTCGTAGGGCTGGTACCAGTCGATCACCTCGCGCGCATTGGCATCCCAGAAGGCGACGGGGTCTTCGATCGCGCCGATGCGCGTCTGCAGGTAATCGGGATAGGCGGCGTTGGCCACCACCTCGGGCGAAGGCGCATAGAGTTCGCTGCGGGCAGAGGAAAAGGGCTCGGCAGCGTGGGGCGTCGCGCTCATGGTGGGGAGTCTCCTCTTCAGGGGTGAGCGACTGGACAGGGAGAGCGGCGGCGGCTCGCTCCACGGATGCGAAGTGTGCCGGCGCGCTCGAATGGAATCCGTTGTGAAGCTTGAGGTGGGGAAGCCGGGCGGCGCCAGCCACAAGTTGCTGCGCCGCCGCCATTGTACCCACGCACAGGCAAAGTGCCAAGCGCATTGCGCAGGGCGGGCCTTCTTCTGTCGCAGGGCGGGCCTGGTGTGATGAGGGTGCAATTACGAGTTGTCAGAAGAGTTGACATAATGAAAGTCGCGATGGTGCCCTTCGGCTCTTTCTCAGAGGGGACACTTCATTTGGCGTGCCGGCGCACAAACTCACTGACAACTCTTGATTGCACCCGTGTGATGAAAGGTGATTGACAGCCCTGCGCCGGCGCAGTAGAATGCGATTGAATCCGATTGTTTGCTAGCGAATATGAGCGAAACGGTGCGCCCGTGTCCAGCTCTGCCCTCTCCACACCCGAACGCCGCCAACTGCTGCTGGGCTGGATTGAAGAGCGCCAGCGCGCCAGCCTGCCCGAAATCCTGCAGGCCTTTGGCGTGAGCCCGGCGACGGCGCGGCGCGACCTCGAAGCGCTGGCCGAAGCTGGGCAGGTGCAGCGCGTGCGCGGCGCCGTGCTCGCCAAGCGCCCCTCGCCGCCCGAAGCGCCCGTGCGCCTGCGCGCCGCCGAACAGCGCGACGAAAAGCTGCGCATTGCCGACGCCGTGGCCGCGCTGATTGGCGATAACGAGACACTCTTTCTGGGCAGCGGCACCACGGTTGAAGCGATTGCGCAGCGGCTGGTCGAGCGGCGGGGGCTGACGGTGCTCACAAACTCGCTGCCCGTGCTCAACGCGCTGGCCGCCGCACCGGGCGTCACGCTGGTTTCGCTGGGCGGCACGCTGCGCCCCACTGAGCTCTCGCTGATTGGCCCGCTCACCATGCGCGCGCTTGATGACCTGCGCCACATCAAGGTGGTGATGGGCATCCGTGCCATCGACATTGCCCACGGGCTGACCAACGCCTGGCTCGACGAAAGCCTGATCGACCGCGCCCTGATCGAGATGGGCAGCGACGTGATCATCGCCGCCGACCACACAAAGTGCGAGCGCGTCTCCACCGTCTTTGTGGCGCCGATCGAAAAGGTGACGACGCTGGTGACCGACGCCGGCGCACCCGCCGCCTTTGTGCAGGCCGTGCGCGAGCGGGGCGTCACCGTGCTCACAGTCTGAAAAGAACGCAAACATCTGACGCAAGGGCGCGAAAGACGCCAGGGAGCGCAAGGAACTGCCACAACAAGCAGTTGCCGTTCCTCGCTCTTCCTTGTGTTCCCTGGCGTCCTGGCGCCCTTGCGTCAGAAGCAGTTTCCACACCGCGCGGGTTGGGAGCCCGCCCCTGCCATGCTGCTCGAAGACTACCGCCCGCGCCCGGCAGTGGTGGCGCCCACCACCGAAGTGAACGTCCCCCGCTATCCGGCCGTCGACGCCCACAATCACCTGGGCACCCCCTTTGGCGGCGGCTGGGACAAACGCCCGGTTGCCCAGCTGCTTGACCTGCTGGACGAGGCCCAGATCCGCATGTATGTGGACCTGGACGGCGGCTGGGGCGAAGAGATTCTGCACGCGCACCTGGACCTCTTCAAGGCCGCGGCCCCCGAACGCTTTCGCGTCTTTGGCGGCGTGGCGTGGCAGGCCTGGCCCGAACAGGGCAACCGCTTTGGCGAATTCGCCGCCGACCGCCTGCGTGCCCAGGTAGCCCGCGGCGCCGAGGGGCTGAAGATCTGGAAGCCCTTTGGCCTGCACGTGCGCGACCACACCGGCGCGCGTGTGGCCGTGGACGACGCCCGGCTGGACCCGCTGTGGGCCACCGCCGGCGAACTGGGGCTGCCCGTGCTGGTGCACGTGGCCGACCCGGTGGCCTTCTTCGACCCGCTGGACGCGCACAACGAGCGCTGGGACGAGCTGCACGCCCACCCCGACTGGCACTTCCCCAGCCCACCCTTTCCCCCTTTCCTGCAGATTCTGGAGGAGTTCGCGGCGCTGGTGGCTCGCCACCCGCAGACCCACTTTGTGGGCGCGCACGTGGCCTGCTACGCCGAGAATCTGGAATGGGTGAGCGACCTGCTCGACCGCTGCCCCAACCTCAGCATCGACTTCAGCGCCCGCATCGGCGAGCTGGGACGCCGCCCCTACGCCGCACGCCGCCTCTTCCTGCGCCACGCCGACCGCATCCTCTACGGCACCGACGCCGGGCCGGACCTTGACGCCTACCGCCTCTACTACCGCTTCCTCGAGAGCGACGACGAATACTTCAGCTATGACGGCGAGGAGGTTTCGGGGCAGGGGCGCTGGCGCATTTATGGGCTGCATCTGCCCGACGACGTGCTGCGCAAGGTCTACTACGACAACGCCGCTCGCCTCTATGGACTGCCGCCGCTGCCCGCCGTTTGACTGCCGCCCAAGCTGAACAGGAGCTACCCGATGAGCATCCCCACACCCTCTACCAAAGCCGCCGGCGCGTGGACGCACGCCGAACTGCACTCGCAGCCCGAAGTCTGGCGCGCCACGCTGCAGCAGTTGGCCGCCGAACGCGAGAGCCTGCGCGCCTTTGTGCAGCAGGGAGAGTACAGCCACGTGCTCTTCACCGCCTGCGGCTCGCCCTACTACCTGGGGATCTATGCCGCGGCCGTGCTGCAGCGCGTGGCCGGCGTCCCCGCCCAGGCGCTGCCGGCGTCCGAAGTCTGGCTGAATCCTGCCGCGGTGACGCCGGCCACCGGGCGCAGGCTGCTGGTGGTGCTCAGCCGCTCGGGCGAGACGAGCGAGGTGCTGCGCGCCGTGCGCCGCTGGCAGGACGATGGGCTGGGCGACGTGCTGACGATCTGCGGCTACCCCAGCAGCGCGCTGGCGCAGCTGGGTACGCGCAACGTTGTGCTTCCCGGCGTGCAGGAAGAGAGCATGGCGCAGACGCGCGCCTTTACCGTGCTGCAGTTGGCCACACTGGCCCTGGCCGCGCTCTGGGCGGATGATGCCGCGCTGTGGGAGGAACTGCAGCGGCTGCCCGCCGCGCTCGAGGCGCTCTTTGCCCGTTGTGTGGAGCCGATGACGGCGCTGGGCAGCGACCTAAGCATCGAACGCCTCTACTTCCTGGGTTCGGGGCTGCGCTTTGGGCTGGCCAACGAGGCGAGCCTGAAGATGAAGGAGATGTCGCTCAGCCACAGCGAGCCCTTCCACGTGCTCGAGTTTCGCCACGGGCCCAAGTCCATGGTTAACGAGCAGGCGCTGGTGCTCTGCTTCCGTTCGCCGCAGCTGGTGGCGCTGGAGGAGGCGGTGCTGCACGAGCTGCGCAGCAACCAGGGCGGCCGCACCCTTTCGGTGGGCGAAAGCGGCTGCGACGTAAGCTTTGAGAGCGGGCTGGGCGAGGTGGCCCAAAGCCTGCTCTGCGTGCCGGTGGCGCAGCTGATCGCCCTTGCACGGGCGCTGGCCAAGGGGCTGGACCCCGACAGCCCCGCCAACCTGTCGCCCTTTGTGGTGCTCGACGCCTGAAACTGCCCCTTTGTTCAGGCGCCTGGCTGCCTGTTGCCCTTTCTGCACTGCGACCCATTCAGGAACTTAAGGAGAGAGCCATGAAGAAGGTCCTAGCCCTGCTACTGACTCTGCTGATACTGCTGCTGGCCGCCTGCGCAGGCGGGGCGCCGGCCACACCCGCTGATGCCGAGAGCGCCGAGGGCGAGGCGGCCGCGGGCGCCACCGAAGTCACCTACATGCTTTGGGGCTCGCCCGAAGAGCTGACCGTCTGGCAGGCCATCGTCGACGAGTTCGAGGCCGCCCACCCAGACATCAGCGTCAACGTGGAAGTGAGCGACTGGGACAGCTACTGGAACAAGCTGCAGACGCTCTTTGCCGGCAACACCCCGCCCGACCTCTTTGCCATGGACGCGCCGCTCTACCCCGACTGGCAGTCGCGCGGCGTGCTGCTCAACCTGGATTCCTATTTGGAGGCCAACCCCGAGCTCACCGCCGGCCTGTTTGAAGGGCCGCTCGCCTCTTACGCCACCGCCGACGGCTACTATGGCCTGCCGCGCGACTTCCAGACGATTGTGCTCTTCTACAACAAGGACCTCTTTGACGCTGCCGGTGTCGCCTACCCCACCGACGACTGGACGATGGAGGATCTGCGCAGCGCCGCCAAGCAACTGACGCTGGACACCGACGGCGACGGCGTCAACGACCAGTGGGGGTTGAACGCTGACCTGTGGGATATGGAGCTCTTCTGGGGCGGCGCGATTTGGGGTCACGGCGGTGAGGTGATCTCGGAAGACCGCACGCAGACCCTGCTCGGCGAGCCGGCAGCGCGCGAGGCCTGGCAGCTGATCAGCGAGATGACCACCGTCGACGGTTCGATCCCCGACCCGGACACCGCCGCCCAGTTCGGCGATGCCTTTGCCGCCGGCGTGGCTGCGATGACCACCATCGGCCACTGGGTGGTGCCCGAATACGCCCAGCTGGACTTTGCCTGGGACGTAGCCGCCTTCCCCGCCGGCCCTGTGCGCCGCGCGACCAGCGTCAACAGCGCCGGCTTTGTGATTGCCGCCGAAGCGGATGCGCCCGACGCCGCCTTCGAGTTCATCAAGTTTGCGCTGAGCGAGGCGGGCCAGTCGCGCCTCACCGAGCTGGGCTTTGCGCTGCCGGTGCTCAAGTCGGTGGCCGAAAGCCCCGTCTTCCTCGAGCAGCAGGGCGCGGCGATTCGCCAGCAGGTCTTTCTCGACGCCACCGAATACGCCGTCACCAAGCCGGCGTTCCGCGGCTATGACGAGTGGGCGACGATCATCGGCGACGGCCTGGTGCCGGTGTGGACGGGCGAGGCCGAGATCAACGCCACGCTCGACGAGCTTGTGCCCGCCGCCGATGAGGTGCTGGCCGCCAACCAGTAGCGCCGCACAGCAGCATCCGTTCAGCCAGGGGGCGGCGCGCAGCGCAGGCGCCGCCCCTGCCCCACCCTTTCAGAAAGCGGCTTCCAAATGGCTGTGATTACCTTCCTTGGCGCCGGCAGCACCGTCTTTGCCAAGAACCTGCTCGGCGACATCCTGAGCTATCCCGAGCTGCGCGACACCACCCTCCGCCTGCACGACATCAACGAGGAGCGGCTGCGCACATCGGCAGTGGTGGCGCAGCGCGTCGCGGCCTTTTATGGCGCGGCGCCCACCGTCGAAGCCACCACCGACCGGCGCGCTTCGCTGGCGGGCGCCGACTACGCCATCAGCATGTTCCAGATCGGCGGCTACAAGCCCTCCACCGTCATCGACTTCGAGATCCCGCGCAAGTATGGCCTGCAGCAGACGATCGCCGACACGCTCGGCATCGGCGGCATCATGCGCGCCCTGCGCACCATTCCCGTGATGCTCGACATCTGCCGCGACATGGAAGAGCTCTGCCCAAACGCCACCTTCCTGCAGTACGTCAACCCGATGGCGATGAACTGCTGGGCGATCAACCGGGCGAGTTCGATCCGCACGGTGGGCTTGTGCCACAGCGTGCAGGGCACCGCCGAGCAGTTGGCCGAAGACATCGGCGTGCCGATCGAGGAGATCAACTACCTCTGCGGCGGCATCAACCACATGGCCTTCTACCTGCGCTTCGAACGCCAACACAACGGCACGGTCGAAGACCTCTACCCGCGCATCCGCGCCGTGGGGCAGGCGGGCGCCTTCGCCGCCGGCTACCGCAACTGCTCGAACAAGGTGCGCTACGAGGTGCTCAAGCGCTTTGGCCACTTCGTGACGGAAAGCAGCGAGCACTTCAGCGAATATGTGCCCTGGTTCATCAAGCGCGACCGCCCCGATTTGCTCGAGCAGTTCGGCGTGCCGATCAACGAATACATCGAGCGCTGCGAGGAGCAGATTGCCGGCTGGGAACGCGACCGCGCCGAGCTGGAGCAGGGCGACCTTGAACTGACCCACGAACGCTCCAACGAGTACGGCTCTGGCATCATCCACAGCATGGAGACGGGGCAGCCGCGCGTGATCTACGGCAACGTGGCCAACGAGGGGTTGATCGACGGGCTGCCCAACGGCTGCTGCGTCGAGGTGCCCTGCGTGGTGGACAAGAACGGGGTGCAGCCGACGCGCATCGGCAAGCTGCCGCCGCAACTGGCGGCGCTGATGCGCACGAACATCAACGTGCAAGAGCTGACGGTGGAGGCGGCGCTGACGGG